>Ga0126332_10000079_pt1 | contig 40652 bp, 36 predicted proteins | sample InaspJWI42metaG_FD_94482 | JGI IMG/M metagenome (GOLD analysis project Ga0126332, IMG submission 94482) | Marine gutless worms symbiont microbial communities from Oahu, Hawaii - Inanidrilus sp. 2 OAHU.JWI-42 metaG | ecosystem: Host-associated > Annelida > Digestive system > Unclassified...
ATAGCTGGGACTCGCTGGGGAACACGACGGTATCTGAATATGAATTTGCTAACGGAACTTAAAAAAGAAAAAGTCGCAGCTTAACCGATGGGCCACCGAATCAAAAGTGCGAAAGATTATTGAAACTACCTCTCGTTTTTTTTCCCAATCGCGCGGTCGCTGGCCGGTTCAATCAAAAATTGGACAGTATCGGTAATATTAAATCGGACGGGCGTCCTATTCTCGGCCTTGATGCCCGTAACCTTCTGGAAATATTGCTTGAAGTAGATGAACAGGCTTTCTTTGTGCCGGCCCATATTTGGACCCCTTGGTTTTCTCTACTGGGGCCCAAGTCAGGATTTGATTCCATAGAAGCCTGTTTTGAAGATTTGAGCGACTATATATTTGCGGTGGAAACCGGACTCAGTTCTGATCCGGAGATGAACTGGCGGGTGTCCCAACTAGACCGTATGACTCTCATATCCAATTCGGATGCGCATTCGCCAGCAAAACTTGGCCGCGAAGCCAATATTTTTAATACCGAACTTGATTATCAGAGCATCAAAAAGGCCATTGCAGCCGGAGATGGGAAATCGTTTGCCGGTACCATTGAGTTTTATCCGGAGCAGGGAAAATACCATTTTGATGGCCACCGAAAATGTAAAGTAAGACTCGATTCACGTGAAACCCGTAACAATGGCGGGCTTTGTCCGGTGTGCGGTAACACACTGACCTTAGGGGTTTCCTACCGGGTTGAAATGCTGGCGGACCGCAAACCGCATCATCAACCTGAAAATGCGGTACCATTTTTTAAACTGGTACCCTTGGTGGATATTCTCGCTGAAATTTACCAGGTTGGCCCTGGGTCAAAAAAGGTGCTCGGTGGTTACGAAAAGGCCCTAAAGACCCTGGGCCCGGAATTTTCAATTCTCAAAGAGTTGGACGCAGCCGCGATAAACCAGGCGGGTATACCTTTTTTAGCGGAAGCCCTAATGCGTATGCGTTCAGGTGACATTCACATTCACGGCGGATATGATGGCGAATTCGGGGTTGTAAAAATTTTCAGTCCGGATGAACGGGAAAAACTATCCGGTCAACCGCTGCTTTTTCAAGTAGGGACTTCAACAAACGTAAAACAGAAAGATCAAATCCCCGATCCAAAAAGCCCCCCAGACGAGACCGCCCCAGATCACAAAATATACGAAGATATAAAAAAAACATAAAAACACAAATATTTGAACTAAATAGTGATCAAGAACGGGCCGTCCGTTTTGCCCCAAAACCCCTGTTGATAGTCGCCGGTCCGGGTACCGGTAAAACCCTTACCCTGACCCAGAGAATTACCCACTTCCTTCTTGATCAGGGCATCCCTGGTGAACGCATTTTGGCCGTTACCTTTACCAATAAAGCAGCCCGTGAAATGCGCACGCGCCTGGTCGAGACCCTGGGTACCGAAAACAGCCTGCCGGAAGTGGGGACCTTTCACTCTTTTTGTTTTAAACAACTCAAGTCCATCTTTACAGATCAACCCATCCGGATTATCCCTGATAAGGATCGGGACCTGTTGATAAAAGAAGCACTCTCCCGTGCGAGAAGCGCTGGCTTGTCATCCAGCCACGATTACCGTTTTTTCCGGGATTGTATTGTCCGAGCGAAACAGAATCTGCAGGGTCCTGAAGATCCAGCGAAGACGCTTTGCAAACATTCCGACAACCGCGAATTCATAACAGTATATACTTATTATCAAGATCTTTTAAAGAGACAGTTTCTCTACGATTTTGAAGATCTGATTTTTGTGACCATGCGCCAATTGGAGCAGGATGCGTCCTTTAGAAAACAGCTGTTATCCAGGTATAGACATATTTTCGTAGATGAATATCAGGACATCAATTACGGGCAGTATTGTTTGATCAAAGCCCTGGCTGCAAACAACGGAAGCCTGTGTGCAATCGGAGATCCCGATCAATCCATCTATGGGTTTCGTGGATCCGACCGTCGCTATTTCGACCGTTTCACCACTGACTTCCCGGGTGCAACCGTTATCCGTTTGATCAATAATTACCGCAGTACCAATACTATCCTGGAAGCTGCCTACCAAATCATCGAGCAAGACCGCACCGGGCACAACAGCTTCCGCCTGTACTCTGAAATCAATGGTGAGCGGACCCTCGGAATTATGAAAGCGGCCTCGGAAAAAGCCGAAGCGGTTGCCATTGGCAGGCTGATTGAAAATATGGTCGGCGGGACCGGATTTCACAGTATTGATTTTGGAAAGGTTGAAACAGACACAGATACCAATCCCCGGAGCTTTTCCGATTTTGCCATCCTTTACCGGACGAACCGTCAGGGGCAACACCTTTACGACGTTCTTTCAGCGGCTGGCATACCGTGCCAACTGGCTCAACGGGATAGCTGGATGGATCAAAAAGAGCTGGCCGAACTCATCGTCTTGCTCAGTGTGATCGAGGGGTCTTCAAATCTGAAAGATTTTGAACGTATTCGTAAAACCATCCATCCCGGCATCAGCCGCAAGACCGCCCAGCAGTTGAAAGACTGGTACCTCAAGAACGATCTGACCATCACTGACCTGAGATATACGGTGCGGCAGTTCCCGGTGGCAGGTCTTACGAGATCCCGGCAGGAGCGGTTGTATACATTCTTAGGGCGCATCCATACCCTTGGGAACGAAATTGAAGGATTCAGCGTAAAAGAAAAATTGCGCTACCTGATAAAAAACACCCGTCTGTCCGGGCGACTGAATTTGGATGATGAGACCCGGGAACCTTTACAGAGACTGCTGGATTATTCGCTGCATTTTGGATATGATGCGCACGCTTTTTTAAGTGATCTGGCCTTGATCCAGGATGCGGATAGGGTTGCCGACAATGTAGAGAAAGTTGCCCTGATGAGCATGCATGCATCCAAGGGTTTGGAATTTGCCGTTGTTTTCATTTCCGGGTGTGATCATCAGCGCGTGCCATATTGTCGTGGTAAATCGGCCCCGGAAGATCTGGAAGAAGAGCGCCGGTTATTCTATGTGGCGGTAACCCGGGCGCAAGAAAAAGTTATTTTTACCTACGCGTTGCAAGGGCGCCTTTTCGGTCGGATGCACCAATTTGAACTGTCTCCCTTCGTGAAAAATATTGAAAAGAAACTGCTGGCTGAATATACCGTTCAAATGCCCGCCCACCAGAAACCCAATCAGGAACAGATGCAGTTGTTTTAAAGGACCCTAAATGGAAGCAACCCTAATAAAGAAAATAGAACTCGAGAATGGTTTAACTCTTGAATTTATTGATGTATCACGTAAGATGGCGGGAGATCGCTACCTGGTGGCATTGAAGACCAGGGTATCGGTTCCGGTGGAGTCCCGATGGTTTGCGGATGACGACCCGGCCCTTCCCAACATGGCGGACATCGTTGCCAAGGTTGGATCCACGGTTGAATTCGAACAGAAAAAAGAGCGGGTATTCGTGGATGAAAGCGAAAAGCCGGCCGTTCTGGAAACGATCATGAATGTGGCCGAAGACTACGGGGTAAGGTATCTTGGACACCCCGAATTTCCCAAAAAGCTCATCTTGAAAGAATATCATGCTAAAAGATAAGGTTGGCGCCCCGCAAACCCACGTTCACAAAGCATTGTTGTATATCAACGACTTAGATCTTTTCCTGGACGAAGCCGATAGGGCCGTGGATATACTGATGGCGGTCTTTCAAGAGGCCGACGTCGATTTAAAAGATGAGATTATTTTCCTGTTGGGCAGTCTTGTCCAACCGGAAATCTGCATATGGCTGCACACGATCCTGGCCGATCCGGACCAGGCCCGAGGCACCCGCCGGAATGCAGCTCTGCAGTTGAGTGTGACAGCCGCGGCATTGGAGAACACGGACGAATTGAGAGCCAGACTGCTGGCCGACATAAACCATCCGGACCCGGTTGCGAGAGGCCTGGCCGTTCTGGCGCTGGGCTGGGAGGGTAATCAGCGGTCAGCGGCAGAACTTGCCCGGTTAACCACTGCCACCGACACATTTGTCCAGCAGGCCGCAACGGCCGCACTGTCCCATATCACGCCGAAACCCTTAGATCTGCACGCCAAGGAGGGCTAAAGTGGAAAACCCGGTTAAGAATTTCTGGGATTTAAAATTGGCTGCGCTCAAAGATGCAATGGAAAAAAACAATTTTGATGTTTACCTGGCCAGTTCGGCGGCCGATGCCAAAACACTGGTGCTCGATACAATTGTGCCGGAACTGGCGCCGCAGACGGTCAGCTGGGGCGGGTCCCTGACCCATATTCAAACCGGAATCTACGCGGAACTTAAAGATCGTCAGGATATCAACATCCTGGACACCTATGATAAAAATCTGTCGCCCACGGAGTCCTATGAATTGCGACGGCAGTCTCTCTTGGTGGACCTGTTTATTACCGGGACCAATGCCGTGACGGAAAAAGGGCGCCTGGTGAACCTGGATATGATCGGCAACCGGGTGGCCGCGATCACATTCGGGCCTAAAAACGTCATTATCATGGTCGGTCGTAACAAGATTGTGGCCGACGTGGATGAAGCCATAGAGAGAATCAAAACGTATGCAGCGCCTGTGAATGTGATGCGCCTTGAGAAGAAGACGCCCTGTCTGCAGACAGGTATCTGCCAGAATTGTAAAAGTCCGGAAAGAATATGCAATGCCTGGACGATTTCTGAAAAATCCTTTCCCAAGGGGAGAATTAAGGTTATTCTTATCAACGAGGATCTTGGGTTTTAGGACCGGGACAGACTTCCAGCTATGAAACCGGATGCGCGTAAATATCTGCCCGCCTACCTGGGCCTGGTGTTGTTGCTTCTGGCCGCCACCGGCACGAACGCCGCTGCCGATATCTATATGTATATTGACAGCAACGGCATTCTACATTTTTCCAACGTGCCGACCTCTTCACAGTACCGTATCTACATCAAGGAACGTCCGGGGCGCGACCTCGGCAACGCCAACCCCCGCAGTTTCGATCGGATCATCCGCGAAGCTGCCCAAACCCATGGTCTCTCCGAACCATTGCTCAAAGCCATTATCAAAGCCGAGTCTAATTTCAACCCACGGGCGGTATCGAAGAAAGGCGCCAAGGGCTTGATGCAGATCATGCCCAAGAATTTCAATTCCCTCAATATTCGAAACCCCTTCAACCCCCGCGAAAATATCATGGGCGGGGCCAAATATTTCAAACAGATGCACACCCGCTACAAAGGTAAACTGCCCCTGGCTCTGGCTGCTTACAATGCCGGACCCCATATGGTGGACAAGTATAAAAGCATCCCTCCTTTTCCGGAAACCCGCAATTATGTGGAGAAGGTGATGAAGTACTACTATGTCTACAAAAAAAGCTAGGCGCGGCTTCCAAGCATCCCCTCGAACTCAATATCTGCGTTGGACAGACGGACAAAATCCTCGAAATACTAGTAGTATTCCTCCGGTTTTATCCGTATGTCCGCCTTGATCTTGAGCCCGAGTGAATACTTGGAAGCCGCGCCCTGTATAGTTATTTTCCTTGCCAGAGAAAGCGGTCCAGGTCGATGGTGTCGCGCTCATCGAAGATAACGCCTTCCTGCTGCAGGCGCTGCCTTTGAATTTCATAGCCCGCAAAGGGCTTCAGGGAAATTTTACCCTTCCGATTGACAACACGGTGCCAGGGTAGGTTGTCGGCGGCAGGACTTGAATGGAGGATCCAGGCGACCTGGCGGGCCGCGCGAGGGTTTCCGGCCAGGGCCGCAACCAAGCCGTACGAAGCGACTTTACCGGCGGGGATCCGCCGGATGAGCGCTTTTACTTTCAGGGTAAACGGGCTGGGCATGCGGCTTTTTTGGGGGGGTTAACGACCGTTGCGGCCTTCTAATATTAATCCCGGCTATAATTGTTTCAGGTGATCGGTAATGAAGGGCAGCAGATCCTTTTTTATCTCCGGCCGGTCCAGGGCATAGGCCAGATTGGCCATCTGGAATCCGGCTTTACTGCCGCAGTCAAAACGCTGCCCTTTAAAACGATAGCCATAAATCGGCTGTTCCTGAAGCAACCTGGCCATGGCATCCGTTATCTGGATTTCGCCGCCGGCGCCGCGTTCCTTGCGGCTTAACTGGGTATAGATTTCGGGGGTCAGAATGTAACGGCCGATAATGGCCAGGTTGGAAGGTGCCTCGTCGGGAGATGGTTTTTCAACCATGCCTTTTATCCGCAACAGATCGTTTCCCGTGTTTTCGACATCAAGAATACCGTATTTATCCGTCTGGGCCGGATCGATTTCCTCAATAGCGACAATGGAACTCTGGACCTCTTCAAATTTCGCGAGCATCTGTCCCAGGACCGGCTGATCCGTTTTCACCAGATCATCGGCCAGCAGGATCGCAAAGGGTTCGTCGCCCACGGCATGTCGGGAACACCAGATGGCATGCCCCAGACCCAGGGGTTCGCTCTGCCGGGTATAGATAATTGTGCCGGATTCCGGGACCAGCGAGTCCAGTTCGCGCAGCAGGGAGTCCTTGTTGCGGGCCATCAAGGTGTGTTCCAGTTCGCAGGAGCGATCGAAGTGATCCTCAAGGGCTTCTTTCTTGCGACCGGTAACGAATATAATCTCTTCGATACCAGCGCTCAAGGCTTCTTCGACGGCGTACTGGATCAGGGGTTTGTCAACGACCGGCAGCATTTCCTTGGGCATGGCTTTGGTCGCCGGCAAAAATCGTGTCCCGAGACCAGCCACAGGAAACACGGCTTTTTTTACAGACAGTTTGTTTCCCATAATCAGACCTATACTGGCACAACCCAGCCAAAGGGGTCGTCGGCTTTGCCATACTGTATGTCGGTTAAAGAATCATAAAACCGCTGGGACAGCGGGCCGACGGAGCCATCCCCGATTGTAATCAGCTTATCTCCATATTTAATTTCGCCCACCGGCGAGATAACGGCCGCGGTACCGGACCCGAAGACCTCCTTGAGGGATCCGTCCGCCTGAGCCTGGAGGACTTCGTCGATACTTATTTTTCTTTCGGATACCGACATTCCCCAGTTTCTACCGAGTTCGACCACCGATTTGCGGGTGATGCCCGGAAGGATGCTGCCGCTGAGTTCGGGGGTGACGATCTCATCGCCCATGACGAAGAAGATGTTCATGGCGCCCACCTCTTCAATATATTTCTGTTCAACCCCGTCCAGCCAAAGCACCTGGGTGTATCCTTTCTCGTGGGCCTTGTCGCCGGCCAGGAGGCTGGCGGCATAATTGCCCAGTGTTTTGGCTTCACCGACACCGCCACGCACCGCCCGCACGAAATCGCGGGTCACGAAAATTTTAACCGGGTTGAAACCCTCCGGGTAATACGCGCCCACCGGCGAGAGGATAATAAAAAAACGGTAGGTGAAAGAAGCCCGGACGCCCAGGAAAGGGTCGGTGGCGATGACCGTGGGCCGGATATACAGGGACGTGCCTTCAACACTCGGGACCCAGTCTTTTTCAACCCCCACCAATTGTTTAATGGCATCCAGCACGATATTTTCATCTACTTCCGGGATACACAGCCTTTTGGAGGAGCGGTTCAGTCGACGGACGTTCTCCATGGGGCGAAAAAACTGTATTCCGCCGGATGGATTCCGGTAACCCTTCAGTCCCTCAAACACACCCTGACCGTAGTGCAGGACCATGGTCGATGGTTCCATGACGATAGGCTGGTAGGCTTCGATCCGCGGATTGTGCCACCCTTCGTCAGGATTGTAATCCATATTGAACATGTGGTCCGTAAAGATGGTACCAAAGCCCAGATTGTTTTCATCCGGTTTTTCTTTCAGGGTTTGAGCTTTATTGACTGTGATCTGCATGGATCCTCCTACGGTGGAAACCAATTGTCTTTTTTGAGTGAATGCTTAATTTTGTCCTGTATAGAACGAAACCAGTTTTTTTTCAATGCCCTAACGGTATTCTCGTAATGGCCGGTAAGACCCAATTCAAGGTTCTTTCGATCTCCTTTTGCAAGCTCCGTATCGCGCTTTTGACGACGCTGTGTGTCGCTATCAGGGGTCCGGCGCCTGTTTTCAGACGAGTTGCGGGTACAGCTCAGTCCCTGGTCAATAGCGCCAACAAATCGGGTCTGGGGATATCTCCTGGGCGGTTTGAAACGGTCGTCTAAACCGGTAACACTGTTGACATTTTAAGGAACTATTAACAAATTGATCTAAATTATCAATAGGTATGGCGTTTCCCACGGTGAAACCGTTTGACTTTAGGCAGACGCTTGGTTATGAACGACGGAACTTTAACCAGTGCCCAGCCATAAACGGCATCTTTTGGCCCAGGGCGGCGTTTTCGCTCTTTTGTGCACGCAGTGAAGCGTCAGCGCTATTCTCGGAATAGCCCGCTATGCCTGCGGTTTCAAAATCGCTCAAGCCTTGCTCTGAACCAAAATCTGCCATTTCTGGATGGACACGAACTAGGAGATCGCAGATACCATGAGCAATAACGATTTAATGGCCAACATACAGACCAACCGTGTCGGCCTGAATAGCAAATTCAAGTTTAAATGCCACAAGGACGTGAAATGTTTTACAAAGTGCTGCCGGGGCATCAATATTGTGCTGACGCCCTATGACATTATACGGCTGAAAAACCGCCTGGCACTGACATCCGAAGAATTTCTGGCTATCTACACGACCCCCCAGCTCTTTGAAAAAACCGATCTGCCGGTGGTGACCCTCAAAATGGCCGAAGACGATGAGAAGTCCTGCCCGTTCGTGCGCGAAGATGGCTGTATTCTCTACGAGGACCGCCCGACGACCTGCCGGTATTATCCCCTGGGCGTTGCTGCCTTGAGCCACAAGGAAGGCGCCGATGATCAGGATTTCTTCTTTTTCGTCAACGAACCGCACTGCCTCGGTTTTGAAGAAGACAAGGAATGGACAGTGCAGGAATGGCGGGAAGACCAGGGCGTCGATATCCAGGACGAAATCAACGCCGACTGGACCGACCTGGTCGTCCGCAAGCGCTCGTTTCCGGCCAATGTCAAATTGACCGACCAGAGCAAACAGATGTTTTTCATGGTCAGCTACAATATAGATAAGTTTAAAGATTTTGTATTCGAGAGCTCTTTTCTGGACCGCTACGATTTGGATGACGAAACGCTCGCGAAAATAAAGGCCGATGAAGTCGAATTGTTGAAGTTCGGACTGAAGTGGCTCAAGGGGATCTTGTTCCAGGTGGAAGACAGTGAAAAACTGCCCCAGAAAGAGGGGGCTGAGAAAATGCGAAAGACAACCGAGAAGGATTCGTAACGGTCTAACCGTCGCTTCTTCCTAAAAATTAAAAGCCGGGTCTCCATTAGGGGGTGCCGGCTTTTCTAATTAGAATGTTATCGTTTGATAAACAGAAAATCCCCACCATCATGGTCGGTGTATCGAATGTCTGAATATTCAGGCGTTTGCGGTGCATTCAGGATAACCGGCTGGCGGATCTGATTAAATAGGCGGGAACCTTCGAGAACCCCCTTATTCTGTTCCAGGGCATCCAGTAAGGCTCCGGCAAATACCGAGTGCCCTTGGCGGCCGTTATCCAGAACCGGTTCAACCCCGCCCGAGGTCAGGGCCACGCGGGCGCGCTTGCCGGCAATCCTCCGTAAATATTCCGAGGACGGTACTATCAGCTTGACTGCCCGGGACAGTGTCCCCGAATAGCAGCTGTCGGCTATCACGATCACATGCTTGGCCGCCATGGCTTTCAAGAAATCGGAAATGGTCCCGGTAGAAATCCAGTTTGCCGAACTGTCTCTTTCGGCGTCTACCGGCAGCCAATACCCCCGGCTCGCATCTTTATCCAGCCAGCCGTGACCGGCATAGTAGATGAGCAGGTTGTCACGCGGGGTTAAACTGCGTCTCAAGCTGCTCAGCTCGTCAATAATTTCCTTGCGCCCGGCATTGATCAGGTAGGTTACCTGGAAATCGTAGGCCTCTTTTAAAAGCCTGCCCACAGCGTTAGCATCATTGACGGCGGTTTTTAGATCCCGGATATTTTGATAGTCATCATTGCCAATGAGCAGGGCACGATAGTTTCCAAAATCAATGTCGGCCAGCATCCGGGCCTGCTTGGCGGCCTTCCGGCGATCCCGGGCAACCGCGGCGAAACGACCGCGGGGGTACTTTTTTAGATAGGCATCGAAATCCGCAGGATTCTTGCTGGCTTTAACGGACACCCACAGCGCCACCTCGGCCTGTTCGTTCTGCAGGGATGAGTACTGGGCGGCGAGCCGGCGGGCATGCTCGGCATATTGACCGTGTGGATATCGTTTTAAATAGGCATTGAAATCTTTGGGGTCGGCGCTGTCTTTTATCCTATTCCAGTAGGCCAGTTCCTGCTTTTCGGCATCCACCCGGATCAGGTTTTCCATGCGCGCCGTGGCAATACCGGCAAACAACCCATCGGGAAATGCCTGTAGAAAACCCTGGAAGTCACTTACCTTGTGACTGTCTTTGATTGCTGCCCACATCTTGACTTCCAGGTTTTGTTTTTCAGATTCCGCTGCGGTCAGTTTTTGAATCCGTTCCCGCGCCGCAGGGGCAAAGCGGCCGGCCGGATATTGTTTCAAATAGATATGAATCTCAGCGATGCTGGTTGAGCCCTTTACCTGGTCCCACAGCAGAATCTCCGCATCAATGGCTGCGGCCTCGTTTTCAGAAGCACTCAGGCGCTGTAGCCGTACCGTGGCCAGATCGGAAAATAGTCCGTCAGGGTACTGTGCCAGGTAGTCTTTGAAATCATTTGGGTTTTGACTATTCTTAATCGTGCTCCACAAGGCAATTTCGCGATTTTGGCTTTCGCGGGCTTCCAGGGCTGTCAGACTGGCCGCCGCTGCAGCGGCAAAGCGGCCGTCTGGATACTTTTGGAGGTATTCGCGGTATCCCCGGGCCTGCTGCTCCCGGGATACCCGGTCCCACAGCTGCCGGTCCTCCGGATCGCTCTCTGCGGGTTGCTCGGTTGGGGGAAGGGGTTTCGCTTTGGACGATGGGGCTGCGGCGATAATCATTTCCGGAGGAATTGCCCCCACCGACACTAATTTTGCGCTACCGGCAGAAGTGCCCTTTGTTTGCGATACCAGGGTGTTTTTCCGGGGCAGGCGCAGAATGAAATTCCCCTTTCCGCCCCCGAGGGTGAGCGCCCCCGCCCCAGCGATGGCATACTTACCGGCTAAAACGCTCTGGTCGAAATCGATATGGTTGACGGAGTATTGCAAATCCCAGACATGCGGGAAAGCGGTCCAAGTACAGCCAAACTCACTTTTAAATGATATTTCTTCCGCAGAAACGTTTGTAAACTGTGTGTGTCCATCGGTGCAAAAAACAGGTGTGCCGATCCAGCGGACCGTAGCATCCATATCGAATTCTATCTGAGCGGATTCTTTATCCAGACCGACCTGCAGCAGCAAAGGCTTTTTCATGGTGGCCTTGCCCGGCATGAGGCCCCCCTGCACAAACCATCCTATGGCATCACCATCACATTCCAGCGATCCGGGTTTGGATCCACACAGTACCCCCTCGATATTTTCATTGGCCTTCAGCATCATGAAGAGACTGCCGGTCAGTTCATCGGTAGAATACTTTCCGGCGGCCGGTCCGCAGGTACCGTTCAGACACACGGTCACCGCAGCGACCTCGTCCAGCAATTCGCCTGTACTGGAAGCGCACCCTGCGCAAGACACTATAACAATTATAAATAATAAAAAATTACGAATATTTAGCCCCGCGTTGGTTTGATATGCAGGATCTATCACGGCAATCTCCCTGGATAGAGATTATGAGGGGTGCCGGCCTTCTGATTCACCTTTGGTCACAAGCATTAACAGTCCAATTAAAATAGAAAAAAGTTGTAATGTCAATCAGACACCGATGGGTGGAAAAGAAAGGGCCGCCCCTGAAAAATCAGGGGCGGCCCTTGTAACAATCCTAAGATAGAGGGTTGGTTAATAGTCAGTGTAGGCCAGACCTTCCCAACTGGCCGCATCCTCAAGTCGCTGCCCCAGGTCCACCTGGAAGAAATCAGCAACCGGCTGCAGGATTTCCGGATTGTCCACGTAGGTTTTGCGAGCGGCAGTCAGGACCACCTCCAATCCTTTTGCGGACATCTTGCCCAACGGGCGCCGGCATCCGCCCGAAGGCATGCCGAGAATGGCCATCAATGCTTTGAGGGCCAAAGGGTTCCGGGCCCGGCAGGTCACCTCGCCGTAGGCTGTCTCCTCTTTGGTGATAACCGTCACCAGGCCGAAAAGCGGGCCCAGCGCAGTGTTCAACGCCTTGGCCGTGTCGAGGTCCCCCGCTCTTGCGGCGGTTGTCATTTTGGTGACTGCGGCCGGGGCCACGTTGGACAGTACGGAAATAGCGCCGGCCGCCCCGATGCTGGTATCGGTCATCATATCACAAGTAAGGCCGTCATCGCCGGACAGGATGGTAAACGTATCCCCGCAGCATGTTCGCGTGCGGCGCATATTGTCCAAATTGCCGGTGGCCTCCTTGACCGTGTTGACATTTTCGAAAGCCTCGTTCAAAAGGGCAAGGTCCTCCGGCAAAAGGTGTGCACCGGTTCGGCCGGGAATGACATAGGGAATGACCTCGGTACCGGCCACCGCCTGGGCAACGGGCGCCACGTATTCGCGTCGGATTTCGAGACTGCTGGGACCATTATAGTAGGGGTCCACGAGCAGGACGGCATCGGCACCGGCCTGACGCGCGTGTTCCGCGGCAGCCAGCGCTTCTCTGGTATTGTTGCTGCCCGCGCCGGCGATACTGAAGCACTTGCCCTTGCACTTGCCGACCACGGTCTCAACGACCCGGTTGTGTTCCTCCCATGACAGAGTAGGGCTCTCTCCAGTCGTCCCAACGGCCAAAATTCCGGTGATGCCGTTGGAAATCTGGAAATCCACCAGCTGCTCAAGGCCCTGGTAGTCTACTCCGTCGCCTTTAAACGGCGTGGCAAGCGCGGTGTAGCATCCTGATTTCATGGTTTCCTCCCAGTTATCGTTATGCGCAGCTGCAAACGAGGCCAGGCAAGCGCGCCCCATTTAGCACCGGCACGGTGGTTACAATAGCGACTGTCGATCCGACCACAGCCGCCAGGGTTGACATAACCCTTACAGCTCCTTACTTTTACCACAATTTTTCAGCTTATATAAGGGCTCAGGCAATCTGTGTCAATGAATTGTGCCGCCGACCGGCACATAAAACGCTTGCAACAACGGCAATTTCTGATAAGGCAGTTTCGATTATTAACCTCATTTACAAGTAGCAGGAAAAAACAATGGAAAAAGCAAGGAACGTGGAAGAATACATTGCCCAGCAGAGGGCCGCTATAGCAGCCAACCCGGAATGCGGCAATTCGCATTACAACCTGGCCGTCGGGCTTCTTGGGCAACGCAAATTTGAAGAGGCCGAAAAGGCGCTGTATGAAGCGATCGAGCACAGCCCCACCCTGGCCGAGGCTTATGTTCAGTTGGGCGGGATCTGCCTGAGCCGGGGCGACCTGGATGGCTGTCTGGATTTTAATACCCGGGCAACAAAAGTCAGGGCGGGTTTTTCGGAAGGGTATGCCAATATCGGTTTTGTGCAGCTGCAGCAGGGTAAAGTTGACGATGCCATTAAAAATCTTCAAAAAGCGATTGCCTTCAACTCGAGTTTCATCCAGGCTTACACGACCCTGGGCAATGCCTACCTGATGAATGGGTTGGTGGATGAGAGCATCGCCGCTAACAAGAAAGCCCTCAAGATTGAACCCGAATTTGCCGTGGCCCACTACAACCTGGCCATTGCCTACCTCGAAAATGGAGTGGGGCAAAAAGCGGTTGAACATTTCGACCGCGCCAAAGAACTTGGATTCGAGGTGGCTCCGGAAATTGCCCAGGAAATTGACACGTATCGTTAATACCCGCAACTGCAGTCCGTGGGTCTGAACGTTATTTTCAAAACGGGTACCGACCAGAGACCCGTTTTTATTTTGCTGACGCCCGTAAGTCCAGCTTACCATGCCCGCTAACTTAACCCTGAAATTCTACCTCACCTCTCGCGACATACCGGTCCGGCCGGGGGGCGAGATATGGCACACGCCCCTGCCCACCAGTCGTCGGCCCCAGGGGGCATCAGATGATGATAGTATTGAAAATACGGTTACTTATGGGCGATATCTGTCAGCTGTCGGCCGATTTCTGGAAAGAGACAATTATCGGGTCGTGATAACCGCCCTGGCCCACGGCAGCCAGTCGGCGGTCTCCCTTGAACAGGTGCACAGTCTGTCAGCGTTCCTGGTTAAACATGGTGAATTCTATCATCCGGTCCGCGTGGTCATAAAAACCGAGGCCGGCGAACACGCCTTTGTGGTCAATGGCGCTGTATCTTCCGCCGGCCGAAACCATATTGAATGTGAATTCAAGTTGTTGGCAGGCCTTTACGAGGCTTTTGACACACCGGTCGTACCGCGTGTATTCCTCCTGGACGAAATATCGGCTGACAACGGTGATGTTGTGCCCATGTTCAGTGCCGAATGGATTGATGGGTTCTGCGAATTCCATCTGACGGCCGACTACCCGGAAGGCAAAAGCAACCTGATTGTCTGGAAGGAGGATGAGTCGACCTATTGTCTCACCCACGAACAAGCGGCGGATGTGTACAGAAAGGTCGCTTTTGCGCTAACAATCACCTATAATTTCTATACATTCGAGCAGATATCCGCCTGGCATCACGCCGCTGGTGATTTCATCGTTAAACCGATCGATAGTGCACGGGTAGACCTGCGCCTGATAACGGTACGCCAATACACACCCCTCCTGAACATCCCGACACCTGATCCTGCCGATTTGATCGAGGGACTAATTCTTTTTCTGATAAACCTGAGTATTCGCAACCGACTGGATCGACTGGATGGTACCGGCGATCTGGCCTGGGCGGACGATTATGCGCTCAAGGGAACCTTGGAGGGTTTTTTCAGGGGCTTGTCAGTCATGGCAGCCAGAATGGATCTGCCGGCTGATTTTAAAAACCAATTTAAAAATGTCTTGATTTGCTATCCGCAGGACGCGCTGCAGACGCTTTTTTCGGCCGTCGTGGACAAAACTCCCGCCAGCTCTCCCGAGCATGGATTCCTTCATGACCGGATCACTGCCCACGCCGCTTTGTTCCATTCAATTTTGGCATCTGCCTGAGTCCCCAAATCATCTGCTGGGGATACCATATAAAGTATCCTTCCTGCCGCCGACCACAAAATAGAGTATCCGTTGTCCCGCCTTACCATTCAGGATTTTATAAGTTTTCTAAATGCCGATTTTTATTGACAAGATTTCACAAAAATAATATATTTGCCGCTTGATTCAGCAGAATATAAAGGCAAAATCTTTATACTTATTAAGATCAAATAAAATTTCGATTTTGAGAGGAGGTGACGAGTTAAACCCTCGGGTTATTAGAAGTGAATTTGCATTGTTTAGGCTGGAAAATTACTAAACTTTAATGGAGGTAAGAAATGGCAAAACATGAAACCCCTATGTTGGACCAGCTTGAGAGCGGCCCATGGCCGAGCTTCGTGTCCGACCTGAAGCAAGAAGCTGCGAGAAGGGCTGCCAATTCGGACAATATTGAATTCCAGGTTCCGCAGGATTGTGTGGAAGATATCCTGGGCGTTCTGGAGTTGTCCTTCAAGCATGGTCGTACCCACTGGAAACACGGTGGTATCGTGGGTGTTTTCGGTTACGGCGGCGGTGTTATCGGCCGTTACTGTGACCAACCTGAGAATTTCCCCGGTGTGGCCCACTTTCATACGGTGCGCGTGGCCCAGCCGGGCGGCAAGTACTACAAGACCGATTTCCTTCGCGACCTGATGGCCATCTGGGATATGCGCGGGTCCGGCGTCACCAATATGCACGGCTCCACCGGTGACATCATCTTCATCGGAACCCAGACCGACCAGCTGGAAGAGATCTTTTGGGAAATGACTCACAACCTGGATCAGGACCTCGGCGGCTCCGGCTCCAACCTGCGGACCCCGGCCGACTGTATCGGTACCTCCCGTTGTGAGTACTCCTGCTACGATACCCAGGCCCTGTGCTATTACCTGACCATCGAATACCAGGATGAGTTACATCGTCCGGCTTTCCCGTACAAATTCAAGTTTAAATTTGACGGCTGCCCGAACTGCTGCGTGGCCTCCATTGCCCGGGCCGACATGGCTTTCATCGGTACCTGGAAAGACGACATCAAGATCGACCAGGAAGCCGTGGCAGCCTACGTGGGCGGCGAATTCGCCCCCAACGGCGGCGCCCATTCCGGCCGCGACTGGGGTCCGTTCGATATCGAAAAAGAAGTCACCGGTCTGTGCCCCACCCAGTGCATGAGTTACGAAGGCGGCAAACTTTCCATCGATACACCTCATTGTACCCGCTGCATGCACTGCATCAACGTTATGCCGCGTGCCCTGAGAATTGGTGATGACCGCGGTCTCTCCATTCTGGTTGGTGCCAAGGCTCCTATTCTCGACGGTGCCCAAATGGGCTCCCTGCTGGTTCCCTTTGTCAAGGTCGAAGAACCATACGATGAGATCAAAGAAGTCATCGAGAACATTTGGGACTGGTGGATGGAAGAAGGCAAGAACCGCGAACGTCTCGGCGAGCTGATCAAACGCCAGGGCTTCCAGAAAATGCTGCAGGTCACGGGCATCGAGCCCATGATTCAGCATGTTCAGGAACCGAGACACAACCCGTACATCTTCTGGAATGAAGACGAAGTTGAAGGTGGATGGGATCGCGACATTGACGAATTCAGAAAACACCATCAGAGATAGGGAGGAACGACCATGGCATTTGTATCCTCAGGTTACAATCCTGATAAACCGATGGAAAACCGGGTTTCGGACATCGGGCCCAGAAAATATGACGAATTTTACCCGCCGGTTATTGCCAAGAATAACGGCAAATGGCTGTATCATGAAATTCTGCAGCCTGGCGTACTGGTACACGTGGCCGAATCCGGCGACGAGGTTTACACGGTTCGCGTTGGTGGCGCCCGCCTCATGAGCGTGACCCATATCCGCGAGATTTGCGACATTGCCGATGCCCACTGCGACGGTTATGTACGCTTCACCACCCGCAACAACATCGAGTTCATGGTGGATTCCAAGGACAAAGTCCAGCCGCTGATCGATGACCTGGAAGGCCGCAAGTTTGACGCTGGCTCCTTCAAGTTCCCCGTGGGCGGCACCGGTGCCGGTATCACCAACATCGTACACACCCAGGGCTGGATCCACTGCCACACCCCGGCCACGGATGCTTCCGGTCCGGTCAAGGCAACCATGGACGTCCTGTTCGACGACTTCAAGGCCCACAGAATGCCGGCCCAGATACGGGTTTCCCTGGCCTGCTGCCTGAACATGTGCGGCGCGGTACACTGCTCCGACATCGCCATTCTTGGCTACCATCGTAAGCCGCCCCTAATTGACCATGAGTACCTGGACAAGATGTGCGAAATTCCGCTGGCCATCGCTTCCTGCCCCACGGCAGCCATCAAGCCGACCAAGGTGGAATTCAAGGGTGAAAAACTCAAATCCGTTGCCGTTAAAAACGAACGCTGCATGTTCTGCGGTAACTGCTACACCATGTGCCCCTCCTTGCCGCTGGCCGACAAAGAGGGTGACGGTATCGTTATCATGGTAGGCGGTAAGGTCTCCAACCGGATCAGCAACCCGAAGTTCTCCAAGGTTGTTGTGGCCTTCCTGCCCAACGATGCACCGCGCTGGGACCAGACCACCGCAGTCATCAAGAAGATCGTAGAAGTCTACGCGGCCGACGCTCAGAAGTATGAGCGCGTGGGTGACTGGGCCGAAAGGATCGGCTGGGAGAAATTCTTTGAGAAATGCGAGCTGGATTTCACGCATCATCTCATCGATGACTTCCGCGATGCTGCCTACTACACCTGGCGCCAGACCACGAACTTCAAGTTCTAATACATCACTCGGGGGGATTTCCTTTGGGAATCCCCCCGGTTTACCTGAAAAGGATTCAATATGGAATACGACGAGGCAAAAGAGCTAATCGTTGCGGGGCTCACCAAGAAGCTGAAGAGCAAGTCCAAATTCTACTTCAAAGACCTGGCCAAGATTCTCGACATGAAACCCCGCCTGGCCAAGAAATTTATCAACCAGATGGTTCAGGAAGAGGTCCTGGAGTACTGGTCCAGCGGAAGCACCTCCCTGTATGGTCTTCCCGGTACCGGTAAACAGGCTGCCGCTGAACACGAAGACTAGTCGGACACCCGGAAACAAAGGCGCGTAAGGTTCCCCCGCTGAAGATCCCTGGCAGATCCTGACACGCACCCGGTGCGAAGCTACTCATGAAATGCCCAGGTATTGTCATATCCGCCCTGCATGGCGGAGCGGGCAAAACGATTCTGACCCTTGGAATCGTTGCGGCCTTGCGGAACTTTGGAAAACGTATTGCACCTTTTAAAAAAGGGCCCGATTACATTGATGCGGGCTGGCTTGCCCTGGCGGCAGGCCGGCCATGCTACAACCTGGATACATTTCTACTGGAACCGGAAACGGTTCTCACTTCCTTTCTATCCAATATAGATCCATCCCAGGATATTGCAGTTATCGAGGGCAACCGCGGTCTGTATGATGCCATCGACACCGACGGCAGTACTTGTACGGCCGAGTTGGCCAAGTTTCTCAACCTGCCGGTACTGCTCTGTGTAGACTGCACCAAGACAACGCGCACCATGGCGGCCGTGGTCGAAGGAATTTGTTCATTCGATCCGGATGTCAACATCTGCGGGGTGGTCCTGAATCGAGTGGCGGGCGCCCGTCATGAGAATATCCTTCGGCAGAGTATTGACCATTATTGTCACGCACCCGTTTTGGGTGCCATACCCAAGCTGCGCCAACAACGCTTTCCGGAAAGACACATGGGGCTGGTGCCGACCCCTGAACACGCCTGGGCCCAGGATTCGATCGACGCGGCCCGTGAAATGGCCCAAGCATATCTTGATCTTGATGTGATTGTGGCTGCCGTCGAGGCGACGCCCCCTTTGGAATTGCCGGCCGGTTTCAAATTGGATGTACGCACGGAAACTACAGATCACCCTGCCTCAGGGCGGCGACCGAAAATCGGCATTATCCAGGACTCTGCATTCCAGTTTTACTACCCCGAGAATCTGGAAGCCCTGGAGAAGGCCGGTGCCGAACTGGTGTTTACCAGTCCCCTCAGAGAAAAAGAGCCGCCAGCCGTGGATGGGTTTTACATTGGGGGCGGGTTTCCCGAAACGCATGCCGCCGAACTGGCGGCCAATGAATCTTACCGGATGGAACTGAAGCGGCGGGCTGAAGTGGATTTACCGATTTACGCCGAATGCGGCGGACTGATGTATCTTGGCAAAACCCTCCATCTAAAAGAGAGTACCTTTCCCATGGCGGGCATCTTTCCGGTGGAATTCGGTTTTTCAAAAAAACCCCAGGGGCATGGTTACACCCGCGTAGAAATTGCAGACGATAACCCGTTCTTCAAAAGGGGTATTGAAGTCAAAGGACATGAATTTCACTATTCCAAAGTGCTGAACTGGGAAAGCGACAAAGCCCGGCTGGTCTTCAAGATGTTGCGGGGCAATGGAATTACAGAAGGCCTTGATGGCGCCTGTTACAAGAATTGCCTGGCGACCTATACCCATATCCACGCCCTCGGCAACCCTGAGTGGGCGACCGCCCTGGTGCGCAACGCCCTCAAATTTCAGCAGTCAAAACAACCTTAGAACTCAAAGAGAAACGTTGTGACGGAACCGGAAAAGGCGATTTTGAAGCTTATTTCGGAATCGGACTCCCGGATTCCGGTTGATGAGATTTACCAGCACCTTTGTAAGCCTGGCAGCTATCGCCGTCGTGAACTACGGGCAGCCATCCGCCATTTACTGGATTGCGGTGAACTCAGTTACAGCTACGACCTCGGCCAGAGCTTTCTGGAACGTTCTTTCAATCACGCCATTCAGGTGACCCCCAGGATTACCCTGGCGCCCCCAGGGCACGCTGTAAAGGCGGATCATACCGGGGTCACAATACGGCTGGCCCCGGGCGCTGCTTTTGGTTACGGGCAGCATCCGACCACCCGCATGGCGCTGGCGGCCATCGATCAGGCCCTGGCGTTGATACCCGCCAGTGATGCAAATCGTCAAAATCGTGTTCTCGACCTGGGGACCGGTTCCGGGGTTCTCGCCATAGCTGCGGTGAAGTTGGGTTTTTCGGCCGGCTTGGGCCTGGATATAGATCCGTGCGCCCTGTCCGAGGCGCGCAAAAATGTGGATCTTAATGGATTGGCAGCGAAGATTCAGATCAAGAACCTGCCCCTCGATACCGTGCCAGGCCAGTATGCACTGATAACCGCCAATCTGCGGATGCCGACCCTCATGGAATTCCGGGACGCGATCATCCGGGGGCTGCTACCCGAAGGCCTGTTGATCGTGTCGGGTATCAAGTCTGAAGAACAGGCGAGACTACAGGACCACTACGGCCGGTTGGAAATGAAGGTATTGAGTCATTGGAATGAAAAAGGTTGGGCGGCCTTTTTGATGCAGAAGAAGTCAAAATGAAAGGTATAAGGTAGAAGGTCTGGGGCTGCGCCCCGCACTGCGCAGAGTGCAAAGTGCAGAGGGTGGAGAAAAACCATGGTGTCCGGAGTCTGGAGTCAGATGAGTTTTAGGCCGAATGCTGATAAGTAATTTTTGATTTTAGATTGATGATTTTAGAATTAAGGAATCGCTACGCTCTGGCGGTTGTTAGAATAAAACCCAATTGAGCGGAGCGAAACCACCAATCTGCATTCTAAAATCTAAAATTAGGTCCTGTGTTCGTCCGGGAGTGTCGAACGAGCAGCGCGAGAGGGCGGTTTAAACAACAGTAGTCATAGATCATAGGCCGGAGCCGGGAAAAACATGAAGTCGACGCCTGAGCGTATAAGGTAAGGGTAGAAGATAACGCCGCGCCCACGTAAAAAGGGCCCGCTGTTTTACAGCGGACCCTTTTTCTTTAAGCGGATAACTTCTAGGCGCTTGCTATTTTTTCTCCTTTTTCGGATGGCATTCGACGCACTTGCGCGGCCCTTTTTTCTCTTTCTTGTGACAGCCGATGCAGTTGGCGTGCAGCGCTTCTTTATGGTACTTCTTGATCTTGTCGGCCTTTTTCATCTTCTTGTCGGCCTTTAGTTTTTTACCGAAATAGCTGTGGCAGTCGCCGCATTTCTGGACCGGGTCGCCTTCTTTTAACTCCAGCGGCTTGCCGTTTTCATCGTGATGGCAGTCACCACAGGCGATCTTGTAATCCACGACGTGCTTTTTGTGGGTGAACTGCGTGATGGCTTTTTTGTGCTTCTTGTACCGGGAGTCGTTCATGGGTATGATATCCGGAGCGGAAGCGGCATACAATCCCACGGCAAAGAACAGGCTCGCGGCTACTACTGCGATCGTGATCATAAAACTTCTAGACTTCATCTGTTGGTGCCCCCTTTCATAATGTATTTTAACGTCCTACTTAATTTTTTAAGGAACGTCCTTACTTATCAAGTACGCATGTGCGTGTCAAGGCAAAGCGGCCCCAGCACCCGTCAGTAGCTGTATGACAGCGGTTTTGTATTAGGCGGTATCTTAAAATGTCTTTTGGCCCAGGCTTCGACCTGTGCTTAAGCTACGGCAGATAGACTTAGTAGAGCGCTCAATTGGCGCCTAACTCGCCTCCGTAAGGAACACTACCAATGGTAGGGCTGACCAAATGCTCGAAATGCTTATAGTATTTAGCACGAATTGCTTCTATTATCAGGAGGTACTTTCCGAAGGGGCTTCTTCTTCCTCTTCCTCGGCCGCGTCGATCTCTTTCTGGCCAAACAGGATTGCCCCCCAGATGCTGATTTCGTAAAGCAGCATGAGGGGGAAGGCCATCATGATCTGGGTGACCACGTCCGGCGGAGTAATCATGGCGGCTCCCACAAAAAACAATAATACCGCGTATTTGCGGTTTGCACGCAAAAAAGGGACCGTCACCAGGCCCAGTCGGGCTAGAAAGGTGATCACGATTGGCAGCTCAAACACCAGGCCGAAAGCCAGGAGCAGTTTGGTCGCAAAAGAGAGGTACTCCTTCATGGAAGGCAGGGCTTTGAGCGATTCGGAGGCAAAGCTCAGAAAAAATTTAAAACCCCAGGGGAAGACGATGAAGTAGCCGAACAGGGCGCCCCCAATGAAAAAAAAGGTCGATAAGACGACAATGGGGACCATGATCCGGCGCTCATTCTTGTACAGCCCGGGAGCCACAAACATCCAAAACTGGTAGATGATAACCGGTCCGGCCAGGATCAGGCCGGCCAAAAACGCAACCTTCAGATAGGTGAAGAAGGCCTCCGGCAGACCGGTGAAGATAAGCTGGTCTCCCTTTTCCATGACCGACATGAGCGGGTGGGTTATAATTTCAAACAGCTTCTCTTTGAAACCGTAGCAGACCACGAACCCGATGGCCACGGCGATGAAGCTCTTTATGATGCGCTCGCGCAGTTCTTCGAGGTGATCGGTAAACGGAATTTTATCTTCTTCAGCCATTGGGTTTTTCTCCGGTAGAGGACGGCTTTTCCGTTTCCGCAGTGCTGGTCTGTTGGCTGTCTGGTTGGCTCTCAGACAGATCGCCGGTCTTCACCTCTTCTACAGAGGCATCCTCCGGCTGATTCGCAGCCTCGCGTTTGTAGGCTTCGATGTCGGGGTCGTAGGTGGGAATGTCCTTGAGGTTATCAAAGGAATCCTTTACATCCCGGAGGTCGTCTTCCAGGTCGATGGACCGCTTGAAGTCACGGGTTGCATTTTTGAATTCACCCATGGCGCGGCCGATCGATTTGGCCAATCCGGGTAGCTTTTTGGGGCCGATGACGATCAGGGCCACGGCCAGGATCAGCATAATTTCAGGCATACCCATGCCGAACATATTCTACTCCTTAGCGCTTTGGTGCGCGACCTCGTGGGATATTGCGATAGTTCCTGCTCATGGGAATCCCATTGTGGAGGGTCGCAAGAAGGATCTAGTACTGGTTTTAAGGCAGGCTGTCAAGCTGGATGCGCCTGCCATAAGGGGCTTAGACCCGAATCGAAACCGGCAAAAGTTCGGAATCGATATCGAAATCGCCATCCGGTTTCGATTTCGATTCCGATAGCGATTTCAATCCCGATTTAATGTCCGGGCAACCAATCAAATTTCATTTTTCAGGTTTCAATACGAGAAAAAAAAGCTTCCCCGGATGCTGCATATACCCGGCGGCAAGCTCCGCATAGGGTCCGTTACCCCAGAACAGGTCGGCCCGCCCCGGGCCCCGTATAGCCCCCCCGGTATCCTGATTCAGAACGAACCGCCCAAAACCAGACCATGTTTCGATCGTACCGGTGCCATCCACCAAAGGCTTTTGAGTCTCGATAAAAGCCAGGGCCCCCTTGGGAAACAGACGCCGGTCGGTGGCGATGGATCGGCCCGGGGTCAGTTTCCGACCAAGGGCGCCGATGGGGCCTTCCCGCTCTGTGTTGAAAAACACATAGCTTGGGTTGGTGTTCAAGATGTCCTCGGCTTCTTCGGGATGGGTCCGCAGATATTTCTTAATCGCCTGCATGGACATCTCTTCCCGGGGAATGGCACCATTGTCGATGAGCACCCTGCCGATGCTCCGGTAGGGGCGGCCGTTGGGGCTGTTGTAATGTACGTTGACCGGCTCACCTGAGTCCACGTAGAGCTTGCCGGAACCCTGTATATGTAGAAAAAACAGATCAATGGGGTCATCTACCCAGGCCAGGACTTCGGCTTTGCCATCCAGGGCACCGTCTGAATCGATTTCGCGGCGGTCATGGTAAGGTACCAGCGATTTTCCGTTTAACCGGCCCCAGACGGTTTCGTCTTTAAACCTGTCGGAAAAGAGGGACAGGTCAACAGAAACCAGATCATCCGGACGCATGTAGAGTGGATAGCGAAAACGGCCGTTTTTGTGATAACTACCCCTTAAAAACGGTTCATAGTACCCGGTGAACAGCACCCGGCCCGCCTCTTGTCCACCAATGGATCGATACACTTGGTAGTACTCCCGGATAAAACGATTGAGTGTGCGTACGTCCGGGTCAGTCTCTAAAAATAGAGCGAAACGTTCCAGTGATTTGGTCAAATGATCGGCCGAATACGTGTCCACGCCAAAGGCAAACCGGGTGTCCGAAGCAAGCGCCCGCAGATAGGCCAGGCTCTGTTCAATGGAGGCCGTCAGGGCGTCATAGTTCATATCGTCTGAAAATTCAGGCACTTTATTTTCTTTAAGCAGAACAAGGGGCACAGCCGGCACCTCGACGGTAGGTATCTTGAAGAGGGCACATCCAGGAGAGATGAACAGAACAGAGCCCAGGATGCCCAACAGAAGGTAGAGGTGCAAGCGGTGTGCTGTTCTCAGGGCGTCAAGCGGTTTAGTTTTGGTCATCGTGGTCTTCCAGGGAGATCTCGGTCAATTGCCGGGGTCTTTTTTCTACCGCATCGATTTCAGGCAGGGACTCATCCGTTTTCAGGGAAAGACCGAGGCCCTCAAATTTGCGGGCCGCCGCCAGTACACGGCGCTCGAAGGAGCCAACCATTTTATTATAAGATTCTGTGGTCTTTTCGATGTCCCGGCCCAGGTTTTTAAAATGATTGGTCATGACCGCCAGTCGCTGGTAAAGATCATTCCCCAGGGCACTGATCACCTTGGCGTTTTCCGCCAGCGCTTCCTGGCGCCACCCCATAGCGATGGTTTTTAATAGTGAAATCAGGGTTGTAGGGGTAGCAAGAATGATCTGTTTGGCAGCGCCATTCTCGATCAGGTTCGGATCCCGGGCCAGGGCGGCAGAAAAGAAATTTTCTCCGGGAATGAATAAAATTACGAATTCCGGAGTCGGCTGGAACTGGGTCCAGTAAGCTTTGCGGGATAAATTTTGAATGTGGGTCTGGACATGCCGGGCGTGGCTTTCCATCAGCGTTTCGCGCTCTTCGGGAGATTCGGCGGCCTGGGCTTCCAAGTAGGCTGCCAGGGGTACTTTTGAATCGACGACGATGTTACGCCCGGCCGGCAGTTGCACGATCATATCCGGGCGCAGCAGGCCATCCCCACTGTTGACACTGGTTTGTTCAATGAAATCACAGTGGTCCTGCATGCCGGCCAACTCCGCGACCCGCTTGAGGGTAATTTCCCCCCAGCGTCCCCGGACATGGGGTTTGCTCAGGGCGTTGGTCAGTTTGCCGGTTTCCCGCTGGAGCGCGTTCTGGCTCTCTGCCAGGGATTCCACCTGCTGGACCAGTCCGCCGTAAGCTTTCTCCCGGGCCCGCTCCAGTTCACGAATCTGCCGGTCGTAGCGGTCGAGGGCCTCATTGATGGGTTTTACGATGTTGCCGATCGTCTTTTGTCGGGATTCAAGATCACTGGCCGCTGCCGAAAAGTATTTGGACATGGTGGTTCCGGCCAGATCCATAAAAGCTCTATTATTGTCCTGCATGACTTTGAGAGAGACACTGCGGAACAGATCGGGCAGCTTTTCTTGGAAGTGTTCAAGATTGGCAGCTTTTTCCTCGGCGGCCGATTTGAGTCCTGTCAGTTCAACCAGCTCGCGATTGCGGGCATCCAGGGATTTTTCAGCCTGTTCAAATCGGTTGGTCAGCTGTTCGATTTCTCCGGCCTGGCGGTGAATGGTTTCTTGCAGGTGATTCCGGGCATCCTGATAATCAGCCAATGCCTTTGCAAGTTTTGAGCGGTACCAAAGCCGACAGACCAGCCAGGTGATCAGCCCGCCGACAGCCAGAATGGCCACGAGCAGGTAAATGGGTAGTTCAACAATACCGCTGTGCAAAACCATAAGTGCGTTCGTTTCCGTGAGAGTGTTCCGGCCGCGCCGAGAATCGCAGTTCGCCGGCCGATGGGGTGTTTATTTGGACATAAATCCACCAATGATCAGGAGAATCACACCGACTGCCAGAGAGAGCATGTACAGTGGCATTGTCACGATGTATTTGAGTCCTTTTTGAACCAGTTGCATGGATATACCGTTTACCCATTCAAGGGTTTCCGGTCCGGTCGCGTCCACCAGGTTCAGGGTCTGCCATTCAATATCGCCGGCCGTCATCATGGAAGAGATGGCTTGAAACCCGAGGATGCAACCGCCCAATGCTAAGAAAATGAGACCGAGCAGGGTGAATTTATTCATTTGATTCTTTCTCCAATTTATAAGTTCCGCTTTTACCACCTGTTTTTTCCAGCAGGCATATATCCGCGATAACCATGCCCTTGTCAAGGGCCTTGCACATGTCATAAAGCGTCAACGCCGCCACCGAGACTGCCGTCAGCGCCTCCATCTCTACACCCGTTTTACCGGTTAGGCGCACGGTGGCCGTGATTTCCACCAGGTGGTCTTCTGGCTTTAGAGTGAAATCAACAGCGGCGTGGGTGATAGCCAGCGGGTGGCACATGGGAATGATATCGGCTGTCTTTTTGGCCGCCATGACACCGGCAATGCGGGCCGTTTCAAGTACGTTGCCTTTGGCCACGCTGCCCTGCTGAATCTGGTCCATGATGCTCGGGGTCATGCGTATAATGCCCCGCGCGGTCGCCTCCCGGACGGTGGCCGTCTTTGTGGTTACGTCCACCATCCTAACCTGACCCTTTCGGTCTAAATGCGTGAAATCTGACATATATAAAATTATTCCTCTAATGAGCTCTTACAAGTTGGCAATAAACATTAAGTAAAAAACTCGGTCTTATCCGTCACCGTCGCCTTGATGGCATTGAGGGCATCCGTCAGGGTTGCGATGACATTCTCGCGGATGTCCCCGGCCACAGCCAGGAACATGACATCGTCTCCCACCGCCAGATCCCGGTCGGCAGCAATTTTCACCTGGATATCCACTATTCCGGGTCGCTGCCGGTATTCGGATACAACCTTTGCCAGTCTCTGGTAATCAACCTGGACGCGCAGCCCGGTTACAGCCCGGCCGTCTCGTGAGGTGCTTCGTACGATTCCATTGTGATAAAGGACCATGCCGGCTTTATCGTAATCCGGGTGGGCCTTGATCGCTGCCATAACCGTATTCAAATCCATCAGGACATCTCATTTTCACGGGCGAGGTATTCCGCCCGTTGCAAATCTGCAGGTGTATTTACATTAAAGAAAGACAGCAAGTGCGGGTCTGCCGTCCGAGAAGCCTTTTCACTGATAACCTTCAGGTTCTTTTTCCGGAAGGCTCGCATAATCTTGAACCGGCCGTTTTCCACGCTATGTCGTGCTGTTTCCAGGCAGTTGCGTGAATAGACGGCACACAACGGTTCCCGGCCCTTGCCCGTCTCCGGCATGACGATATCAATTCCCGGAGAAATGCCGTTGACGACAGCCCTGATCATCGCTTCCTTAAGAAAAGGCGTATCGCCGGCCGTAAAAAAAGCATAGTCGCTGCGGGCGTAAAACAGGCCGGTATGGATACCGGTTAAAGCGCTGCGTGACTTCAGGATATCGGTGACGATGGTTGCGTCATAATCGAGGTAACGCTCCGGCGTATTTGTCACCAGGATCAGGTCATCAAATACAACGGACATCACGGCGAAGATCCGGTCCAGGATCCTCTCATCGCCGATTCGCATCAGGGCCTTATGGTGACCATCAAAGCGGGTGTTTTCTCCGCCGGCCAGTATGACGCCCGTACACACACTTGACATAGTGTCTTCTTTGTTATGAAAAAAAGGTGGTAAAATCAAGAATATTCAGAGTATAAAACCGACACCGGCCCACTGCCGGGAGAAAGGTGATGACCCATGGGTTTAATATCACATAAAGCAGACGCACCGACCGAAGTCGACCTAGCTGTCGTGTCCGTTTCCAGCACCCGGGCCCTCGAAGAGGACAAGGCCGGCCACTGGATTGCCAAAACAGCCCGTAAGGAAGGGCACCGGGTCGTGTACCACCAGGTAATCAAAGACGATGCCTATTTGATTCGGGCAACCGTAACGGATTTGGTGGCCAACAGCGGAGCCCGGATTATCCTCGTGACCGGGGGCACCGGGCTCAGTGACGCCGACGTGACCATCGAGGCTGTCAAACCCCTGCTGGAAAAAGAATTGACCGCCTTTGGAATCCTGTTTGCCCAATTAAGCTTCGATCAGATCGATTCTGCGGCCATCCTTTCTCGGGCCACTGCCGGGAGGATCGGCCGCGTGCTGGTGTTCTGCATGCCGGGGAGTTTGAATGCGTGCAAGTTGGCTTGCAAGGAACTGATATTCCCTGAAATAGGGCACATGATCCGCCACATCGATCTCGGCTAAAATCGGGTTGCAGGGCGCCTGATTAGTCCCACTTCTGCGTTGTTTGATAATTTTGATCCTCGGAATACTCCAGTATGCCTGCGGTCAAAATTATCAAGCCGCCTTGAATTGAAACGAATCAGGCGCCCTGCAACCCGATTTTGGTTTTAGTTGCGGCGGCGTTTCAGCCAAAAGGCGTTGTTGAGATGGGTTCTAGGAGTCGGATTCCTGTTGCTGCGGCAGCGGAATCTTGATGAAGTCGATGCCCTCTTCCTTGAGGGTTTTTTCTTCTTCCGGGGTGGAGGTGCCGCGGATGCTGCGTGGTTCGGCAGCCCCGTAGTGGATTTTCAGGGCTTCCTTGGCGAAGTCACAGCCGACATTGTCAAAATTGTTTTCGACGAAATCGACCATCTTTTTACCGATCTGGTCCAGGTTGACCTGGGCGGTGGCGGCACTGGTGCTGCCGCCGTTTGCGGATTTGATGGCGAATGTAGAGGGCACCCGGCTGACCTCGGTCTCATTGCACACCGGGCAGGTCAACAGGCCTTTGCGTTTTTGGCTTTTGTAGGCGCGGTCATCTTCAAACCAGCCTTCAAAAACGTGGCCCTGGCAGCATTGTAAATCATACGCGATCATACCAGATCCTCTTTAACCAGATACTCCTGAATTATTACCGCAAAACACCTGCATGTAAAAGAAATTATTGACAGACCCGGTCTTTCCACCCAAAATAAGCGCCGTTCAAAAAGATTTTAAAATACGAGCCGCGCAACCCGGCAAAGGTTGTTCGGGGGAGGCGTTTTAAACCAGGCACCTTAGCGAGGAAAATATTATGCGAGCCATTGCGATCATTCTCGTTTTAATTCTCTCCGGGGCAGGTCTGGCCCAGGCCGAGACTTGGTATGTGACCGACTCACTGGAAATTACCCTGCGAACGGGTCCCGAGCTGGACCGCAAAATTATAGCTATGCTGAAAAGCGGTCAATCCATGGAGATCATTGATAAGGGCGAGGAGTGGAGCCAGGTGAGCTTACCCAGCGGGCGCGAGGGATGGGTACTTAACCGGTTCATCCAAGAAGAGCTCCCGGTGAAAATGCAGTTTGCAGCCCTCCAAAAAAAACACAATGACCTTCTGTCAGGTGCGGACGAACCCCTCCAAAAACTGAAGGAAGTCAACAATGAGAATACGCGACTGCGCACCGAGCTTGCCAAGACCAAACGCGATTTCGGAGCCCTGCAAAAATCTTATAAGGAATTACGAGAAACAACCGCGGATGCACGCCGGATAAAAACCGAACGGGACCAGTTGTCCCAGGAGCTGGCCGAGAATTCCAAAGAAACGCGCCGACTCAAGACTGCCCTGGATACCGCCGAAAAGAAAAGCACCCAATGGTGGTTCATTGCCGGAGCGGGTGTCTTGTTTTTCGGATTTGTGGTCGGGTTTGCTGTCCGCCCGCGACGCAAGCGATCATCCCTATATTAAAAGGGTTCGAGGGGCCAAGGGTTCAAGTGGGTCAAGTTCAAATCCTTTGATATCAAGGGCCGGATCTTTCGGACCTCTTAACCTGAATTTGCACAACGCATGGAAATAAAAACAGATTTTCTCGTTATTGGTAGCGGTGTTGCCGGCTTGACCTTCGCATTAAAGGTGGCCCAACACGGTACTGTTGCCCTGGTAACCAAAAAAGGGATCATGGATAGCAATACCGCCCGTGCCCAGGGAGGCATTGCCTCTGTGTTTGGGAAGTTGGATTCCTTTGACCTGCATATCGAAGACACCCTGGCATCAGGTGACGGGCTTTGTAACCGGGAAGTTGTTGAGATGGTGGTCAAGGGGGGACCTGCAAGAATTCGCGAGCTAATAGATCTCGGGGTGCAGTTCAATCTCAGCAAAGAGAGCCGGGGGCAAGATGAACCCAGGCTCGATCTCGGTCAGGAAGGCGGTCACTCGCGCAAACGGATTGTCCATGCCAATGATATGACCGGCCTTGAGCTGGAAACCGTTCTGGTGAATCATGTATATTCCCATGACAATATCCAGGTGTTCGAAAACCACATGGCCATTGATCTTATTACGGTCAGTACACGGATGAAGCGTGGGATGGTGACGACCACTCATGAGGATTTCTGTTGCGGTGCTTACGTGCTGGAGGCCGAGACCAACACCGTGCACACGTTCAATGCCGGCATCACGCTGTTGGCCGCCGGTGGTGCCGGTAAGGTTTATCTGTATACGAGCAACCCGGACATTGCCACGGGTGACGGCATCGCCATGAGCTACCGGGCGGGTGCCACGGTGGCCAATTTGGAATTTGTGCAGTTTCACCCCACCTGCCTGTACCATCCAGACGCGAAAAACTTCTTGATATCCGAAGCCGTGCGCGGTGAAGGTGGCATTTTGATCGATACGGCCGGCCGGCGTTTTATGGAAGCATATGATCCCCAAAAAGACCTGGCCTGCCGGGATGTGGTCGCCCGCGCCATCGACACTGAATTGAAGAAAAGTGGTGATGACTCGGTTTTCCTTGATATTTCCCACCAATCGGCGGATTTGATAAAGACCCGTTTTCCGAACCTGTATGAGGAGTGCCTGAAATTCGGTGTGGACATGACCGCCGAACCCATACCGGTGGTACCGGCCGCACACTATATGTGCGGCGGCGTAGCAACCGATATGTTGGGACGCACCGACATCCGGCGTCTGTATGCCATCGGGGAAACGGCCTGCACCGGATTGCACGGGGCCAATCGATTGGCAAGTAACTCTCTTTGCGAAGCCTTGGTGTATGCGGATGCCGCCGCTAGACAGGCGGTGTTGGATCTGAAATCGATCGATGCCGGCCTGACACCGGACCCTTCTCCCTGGGACGAAGTGGGGACGTCCGATAGCGACGAGTTGATCATGGTATCCCACAACTGGGACGAAATCAGGCGCTGTATGTGGAATTACGTCGGCATTGTGCGGTCCGACAAACGCCTGGCACGGGCCTGGCGCCGCATTGAAAACATCCAGACTGAAATAGATGAGTATTATTGGGGGTTTCGGGTTGCTCCTGATCTGATCGAACTGCGAAACATAGCCATGGTGGCGGCGTTGGTTGTAAAATGCGCGCTCCACCGCAAAGAGAGCCGCGGGCTGCATTACAATATCAAATATCCAAAACGCGATGATCGCCGCTGGCTCAAAGACACGGTTCTGCGACGGCCTTTTGTGGGCTGATCCGGGTAAGCTGCCAGGCCGCCAAATTCCCGGAAAAGGGTGCTTTGGGCCGGTTGACATCAGAATTATGTGCATTAGTTTTCACCAAAGCCGCGGGCTTTGGATGCAGGACAATCTCCCCCGAGATGAAGATAAACAAACATAGAGATTGCAGTTGCCACCAGGATTCTAAATGAGCACGAAACGGGACTACTACGAAGTACTCGGCGTTGGCCGGGATGTTGATGAAGGCACATTAAAAGCGGCTTATCGCAAGCAGGCTCTCAAGTACCATCCGGATCGGAATCCCGATGACAAACAGGCCGAGGAGAGCTTTAAAGAGGCCTCCGAAGCCTACGATGTTTTGCGTGACCCCCAGAAACGCCAGATCTACGATCAGTACGGGCACCAGGGACTCGAAGGTTCCGGTTTCTCGGGCTTTGGGGGCTTTGACGACATCTTTTCAAGCTTCGGCAGTATTTTTGAAGACCTTTTCGGATTCAATAACGGTGGCGGTCGTGGGCGCAGCCGGGCCCGGCGCGGCTCGGATCTGCGCTATGATCTCAGTCTGAGCTTCATGAAAGCCGCCTTCGGCACTGAGACCGAAATCGAACTCAATAAAGCGGAAACCTGTGCCACTTGCGACGGCAGCGGCTGCCAACCGGGTACCAGCCCGGAAACCTGCAGCCACTGCCAGGGGTCGGGCCAGGTTTCCCGCAGCCAGGGCTTTTTCACCGTCCGGACCACCTGCCCCCGCTGTCAGGGTAACGGTCAGAGTATTCCCCATCCCTGTCTGCAGTGCCGCGGCCGCGGTCAGGTGGTGGCTACCAAAAAAGTATCCGTCAAGATACCGGCCGGCGTGGACAGCGGCTCGCGTCTGCGGCTCACCGGTGAGGGCGAAGCCGGAAGCCTGGGCGGCCCCCCCGGTGACCTTTACGTTTTTATCAATGTGGAGCCCCACGAATTTTTCAAGCGCGACAATTCCGACGTGATCTGCCAGGTGCCCATCTCATTTGTGCAAGCCGCCCTGGGTGATAGCATCACGGTCCCCACCCTGGTCGGTGAAAAGAGCCTGAAGATTTCCAAGGGCACCCAATTCGGGGATGTGTTCCGTTTTCGCGGTGAGGGCATTGCCTCCCTCCGGTCCGGTCGCCGCGGTGATCAGATCATGCAGGTCATCATCAAAACGCCGACCGGTCTGACCAAGAAGCAGGAACAGCTGCTCAAAGAATTTGCCGACCTGGAAGCCGACAAGCTATCCACCAAACTAAAAAATATCTTCAAGGGTGCGGCTGAGAAAGTAGCCCGCTAGCCATGCCCGCCCACAAACAGTATCTTTTGACCCAGAGTGGCGTTTTCGCTCTTTTGAGGTAACGGCGGAGCCGGTCACGCTTTTGCGAAATAGTCGACTGTGACTGCGGTCTCAAAATCGCTCAAGCCTTGCACCACGTTAGGCATTCGTTTCGCGTCACTCTGAACCTAAATCTACCATTTGTGGGCGCACACTTAACAAACCTTACCAATAAACTTAAATAGATCTTTGGAGAGAGCCCGACATGTACGAATTGAAAGTTGAAACCGATTTTGCGGCAGCCCACCAACTCACCATGGTTGGTGAAAAATGCGAGAACCTCCACGGCCATAACTGGAAAGTGGAGGTCATCGTTGCCGGGGATACCCTGGATGAAGGCGGGGTTTTGATGGATTTCGGCATCATCAAGAAGCATGTCCGGGCGGTGATGGAGACCTTGGATCATAAGTTCCTGAACGAACTGGAGTTTTTTGGTAACGGCACGCCTCCATCTTCAGAAAATATCGCCAAGTACATCGCCAAGACCCTGATGGCTAAAATCGACAATCCGGCGGTTCGGATTTCCCGGGTCAGTGCGTGGGAGTCGAAGAATGCCTGTGCCACGTACATCCCCTAGAAGCCGTTTTAGAGCTTCCCCTCACGCTCAATCTCTGCGTTGGGCGTGTGATCCAAATCCTCGAAATACTGTCAGTATTTACCACGATAGGCACTGGCTTCGCTGGCGCTTCCGGTTTGAATAACCCGCCCGCCTTGTGCGGCGTAGCCTAAGGCGAAGACGTAAGCTTGGAGAGCGCCCGTCCTCCGCAGTAGCCCGCTAAGAAGGATGGAAAGATTGAATTTGAAATACGTTTGCTGACCTTGAGACGACTTCCATTAGATGGGCTTGCCGGGGAAGACTATGCGCGTTGGTCTTTAAGGCGTCTGGGGCGGTTTTGACCGCCCCGGGATTTTCATAGGCGTGAATCCTTAATTCGGGACCTACGGCGCGAGCCGCCATCAGGCATTGGGGTAAAGTTCCAGCAGGCGGTTTCCCAGCATCGTGGCGATGCGTTTGAACAGGGTCAAGCCGCTAGCCGGCTCTTCGTTGAGCAGTTCCAAGAAGCGGGCACTTTCTATTTTCAGCAGGCTGGCGGACTCCACGCATTGCCCGGAAGCCGAATAGGACTCGCGTTCGGTCAGGCTTGACCAGCCGATGATTTCCCCGGCTTGGCGCGCCATATAGACCACTTTGTCGCTTTTCCCCAGCACCAGTTTTATCCGGCCGGTCAGCAGGATATAAAAATCAGTGGCCCGATCACCTTCGTGGAATAGAAAGTCACCCTCTGCGAAGGAGACTTTTTCAGCCAGTTCCATGGCCTTTTTAACAAAACCCTTATCCATTCCCCAAAAAAGATCACCTTGTTGAAGTTGCATAACGACCCCCCTTTCCATGAAACCGAATCTGTTTTCAGATGATTTCATGCTCTGCTTTTATCAGGGTTCCGGTAATATGGGTTCAATACGGCTTGATGTAAGATACCGGGAAGACGCCTGCCTTTGGGCGAAACAGGGTTTTGGCAGAAAATCCGCAATCACCGAGAAATCGCTTATATCCTACGGGCAACCCCTAAAGGTTGTCCCGGCAGGCGCTTCCCGATATCGTCAAGGTGTGTCCTTCTACAAATGGCATCTTTTGGCCCAGAGCAGCGTTTTCGCTTTTTTGAGGTAACGGCGGAGCCGGTCACGCTTTTGCGCAATAGCGCGCTATACCTGCGGTCTCAAAATCGCTCAGGCCTTGCACCACGTTAGGCATTAGCTTCGCGTCACTCTGAACCAAAACCTACCATTTGTGAAAGGACACGGTAGAGATTATGCAGTCATCGGTCTGTTGCCGGAAACAGGTAGAACCACGGCCAGGCGAACAGAGTGTTAGTATGACGGTTGTTCCTTGGTGCTGATGGTATCAACTGTGGCGATTTAGCTTGTAAGGGGAGAGGCAGTGATGAGTTCCGCGTGAACTATGATTCCATGATAGTATGCGAGAAATAAGTGTCAAGCCTTTAATCGATGCTGCCGGCTCAAAAGAACAATTGATTGACAAAACAGTCCCTGCCAATAGAATTTGGAAATGGGCCATTTGTTGAAGAATATCCCGGAACAACTACCGGAAGAGCTGTTCGAAACCATCCTGAAACGACCCGGCTTCAAACTGGAGCGAATTTTATCCAAAGGTCATGCCACCCCCGCGGGACAGTGGTACGACCAGGACGTTGATGAGTGGGTTCTCCTGTTGAAGGGTGGTGCCGGACTGCGGATTGAAAACCGGGCGGATGAGTTTATTTTGCGGCCTGGGGATCACCTGCTCCTTCCAGCCCATTGCCGTCATAGAGTGGAATGGACCGCTGCCGACAGCGAAACCGTCTGGCTGGCCCTGCATTATTCATCTCGTATGCCTTAAGCGGGGGCTTACCGTTGTGGGGTTCAATCCAGGCCAGCCGCTACATAACAGGGGCAAGGTGGGAATGATGAAAAAAGATCAATTGTGGCGAAATCCGATCCCGTGGGTCACGGCGGTCGTGGTCCTGTTACTGATTGTCAGCGGCTGCGTTGAGAAGAAAATGTCGGTTAAAGAGGCCAAGGCGGTCACCGTGTCCATGGAAACGGCTCCATTCGAACCCCCGCCCCGGCGTATCGGGGATATTCTCGATGTCCTCGAGCAACCCGGCGTATTTGATCCGGATATAACCCGGGGCAACCGCGAATTGGCCGACACCTCACCGCCGGAGACGGGCGACAGTGCCGTTTTGGGGGCTTTTTTCCATAAGAGGGGCAATGCAGCCAATAATCTAGGGCGGAGTCGACAGGCACGGGATGATTATCGAGCCGCACTTCAATTCTGTTCGCCGGAAGATAGACGTTACGCGCGGTTATTGTTCAACCTTGGCAACCTGGAGGCGCAATTCGGTGATGTGGGCAAAGCCATCGCCCTGACCAAGGAGAGCCACTCCATAAAACCACGCATTCGGAACTACGAAAAACTGGTGAAATATTACAGCCGCAAAGGCGACTTCAAAGCGGTCAAAGAGAGCCTCGACGCCGGTCTGGAGCTGGCGGAAAGAATGACCCGCAAAGCCAGAAGGAACCCGGCCAAAAGACTCGGTTTGACAGCCCAAGTCAACGGCATACACGCTCAATTTTTTTCAAGTCAAGGGAAACACGCCCAGGCTGAAATCAATTTACGCAAACGCCTGGATGCCCTTCTGCAGTTGACGGATCGCAACCCGCGTATCGGGATTAATGCGCGCTTGGATCTCAGTACCAACCTCCGCAAACAGCACCGTTTGATAGAAGCGGAGATAGAAGTTCGCAAGGCGTTGAAGGAAGCGCTGGGACTGGGGGGCCTGACCGGCGACTATACTGCCCGGGCTGTAATTGTTCTGGGTAAAGTCATCTTCAAACAAAATCGGTTTCCTGAAGCTGAGCAACTGGCCCGTGCCGGTCTACGGATCATGGAAGAATCCGGCATGCCGCCCGACGCTTTCAGTGTGATTAAGGCGCGGCAATTTCTGATCACCACTTTGAGTAGCCAGGGAGATGATGCCGGTGCCGTTCAGGTGTACGACCAAACTTTACAGCTGCTTGAAAAGAACAGCTACCAACATCGGTTGCTGGTGTTAAAACCCGAAGTCCTGCTGTCACTTATAAAAGTCGGACGGGTGGCGGAGGCCTCCCGCTATATCGATAAGTCCTACCCTGTTATGCAGGCGCGGTTTGGAGAGACCCATCGGAAGACCGCCATTCGGCTTGGCCTCAGGGGCATGGCCCGATATTATCAGGGACAGTTGGCGCTGGCTTATGACGATTTTCAAAAAGCAATGCCCATCATCCAAAAAAAGAATTTCGGTAAAGAAAAAATGGTGCCCCGGGCCATTGCGGAAAGCTATCTGAAACTGCTGATGGACATTCGGGGAACCGGCTTTGAATCTAAAATGGGAATCAAGGCCGTCCGCCAGGCGTTTAAACTTGCGGACCGTTTACGGGGACGATCCGTACAGAGCGCAATTACAGCAGTCAGTGCGCGGCTGTCCGGTCTTGAGCCGGAGCTTGCCGATCTGGCCCGCAAGGAGCAGGACCTGTCCCAGCGCATAGATGCCCTGCAGGATATTCTATTCGATGTCCTCGCCATGCCTCCGGGCGCCAACCAACAGGCCAATATTGATAATCTGCGTACCCAGCTGAACACGCTCTCACGGGCCCGGCAGGCCTTTTTGGCTGAGATCGAGATGCGATATCCCAAGTATTTTGAACTGCGCCGACCGGGTGCCAGGGGCATCGGGACTGTTAAAAGGATTTTACAGGCGAAAGAGGCCATGATTGCCATTTATCCCGGTGAGCAGCAGACCTTCATTTGGGCGTTTTCCCGGACCGTCCCCGTTGAAACAGCCGTCGTTGACCTAAGTCGTCGTGACCTTGATCGCATGGTTGGGGACCTGCGGCGGGCCCTAGATCCCGGTCCGGTAACATTGGGCGACATTCCCAGTTTCGATTTGGCAATGGCCCATGACCTCTACCGGCGGTTGCTGGCCCCGGTCAAGTCGGGCTGGCAGGATGCCGACCACCTGATTGTGGTCGCCCAGGGGCCTTTAGGGCGCCTTCCCTTTTCAGTCCTGGTGACAGAAGGCCCACCTCCCAAAAAGGACAACGGGGAGCTGTTCAGCGAATATCGACAAACACCTTGGCTGATACGCAAGGTATCCATTACCCGCCTGCCGTCTGTATCAGTGCTGACGAATCTGAGAGCCATGCCTGGATTTAAATCCAAGCAGGCAACCTTTGTGGGATTTGGTGATCCGCATTTCAGTCCGGACCCTGCTGAAAAAAGAAGTGCTGCGGATATACCTCCGGAAATGAATGTACGGGGCATAAGGATTACCCAAAATGCCGATCTCGATAGTGGGGGCGCCAATTCCGTTACGCTTGCTGACCTAAGCCGGTTGCCGGATACCGCCGATGAAATAAAGGGCATCGCCGGTTCGGTGGGTGCCGATCCGACCACCGATGTTTTCCTGGGAGCCCAGGCCTCGGAAACCAAAGTCAAAGCAATGGACCTGACCGGCAAGCGAATTATGGCCTTCGCCACCCACGCCCTGGTTTCCGGTGATCTGGACGGCCTTGACCAGCCGGCCCTGGCCTTGTCCTCGCCTTTGGTTACCGGGGAGGCTGGGGATGGGTTGTTGACCATGGAGGAGGTATTTCGCCTCAAGTTGAACGCGGATTGGATTGTGCTATCCGCCTGTAATACCGGGGCAGCGGAAGGGGCCGGGAGTGAAGCCGTCTCCGGCCTGGGAAGGGCCTTTTTCTTCGCCGGGGCCCGTGCCATCCTGGTCAGTATGTGGCCTGTAGAAACGACCTCGGCGGCCAGGCTGACCACGGGTATTTTCAGGCACCAGCAAGCAGAGCAGACCTTGTCCAAAGCCGGAGCAGTCCGCGCTGCTATGCTGGAGCTGATCGAAAGCCGGAGCATGGTGGATGCCAAAACCGGGAAAACGGTGGCGAGTTATGCGCATCCGATGTTTTGGGCGCCGTTCATAACAATCGGCGGGTAGCTTCACAGCTACCCGTCGGTTTTAAAAGTGGCAAATAATGAAATCCATATAAACTATTAATATGCTGTCGATATCTACTTCCTTTCGAAATCCGGCCGAAACTGATCCGGAGCGGTTCGTGGCTTATCTGGAACAGTTGGGGATTACGGGGGTTGAGCTGGAGTATCGGTTGACGGATCGGTTCTTTGCGGGGATGCGGGCGCCCCTGCAGAAATCCCGCTTGGAAGTGACCAGTCTCCACAACTATTTTCCATTCCCCACGCGGTTTGAAACTTTGAAGCCGGGCGGGGATCTTTTTCCGCTTTCGTCCGAGGAAAAAGAAACGCGCCGGCGGGCCGTGAACTGGACTGCCCGGACGATCGAGTTAGCCAATGATCTCGAAGCCGGTGCGGTTGTACTCCACTGCGGCAGAGTTGCGATGGAAGCCGATTTAAAAAAGCTGCATCGGTTTTTCGATGAACAATCCATTAACACGCCGGAAGCCCAGACCTTTCTCGGCCGCAAGCTGCAGGAACTGCAGGCCCTGAAACCGGTCTATCTGGACTACCTGCTGTTCAGCCTGGACCGCTTGATGCCCGTCGCGGAGAAGCAGGGCGTGATACTGGGACTCGAAAATCGGGCCCATTATCACGAACTGCCCGGCAGTGAGGATTTCGAGCGATTGCTGGCTGAATTTGACGGCGGTCCGGTCGGCTACTGGCATGATACCGGCCATGCGTACATGGCCGAACAACTCACAGTGGTACCACCCGGGTACCTGTTGGAAACATACGCGGGCAACCTGGTCGGCATTCATTGTCACGATGCCGTCGGCCGGAACGACCACCTGCCGCCCGGCATCGGCGAAATCGACTTTGCCGCCATCAAGCCCCACCTGAAACCGGACACCCCCCTCGTCGTCGAACTAAAACCCGGCACCCCCGATGCCGACATCAGAAAAGGCATCGAATTTATGAAAAATTTTTTGCTGGATGTATAAATTCGAAAAGCGGGTTCTGTGTTGCCTCATGGACTCAAGGCCCAGTAACAAATGAACAGAAGAGGGGGGGAAGGAATAGAATCTGTCTGAAGCTGGTTCTGAGCGAATCCATGGATCCAAGGCCCAGTCTTTACATCCTCCGTAGCAGGCTATTGCGGAGGACGGGCGATCTTCGAGTTTCGCGTTGTTTCTATGGCAGTGCGGAAAAGGTTTTTTAAATATTCTGAATCTGGATCTGAGCTACCCCATAGACTCAAGGTCAAGGCGGACATGGAGTTTAAACCGGAGGAATACATCAGGTATTTCGAGGATTTGAACTTTTTGGCCAACGCAGAGATTGTGTTTATGGGGTAGCTCAGATCCAGATTCTACAATTTGTTACAACTTGTTACCTCCCTGCAAAGCATTCCGCCCTCGATTGATTTATGTTCCTTCTACAACATGCGGATTGGCCTCCCGGCCCTGCATAAACCAAACCATCTTGTAAAGGAGGAACGAAACATGAAAATGAAACGTGTCGCGATCGGCGTTACCGTATTTATCACCCTGGCCCTGCTCCTGGTGGCCTGCGGCCACAGCCGCTTTGCCGGTTATCCCAGCGCATCGCCTGAAAAACGGGTGGCGTGGATCAAGAAGCACATATCGGATGAATTGAACCTGGATGCGGCCCAGAACGAAAAACTGGATGCCATTGCTCAGGATTTCATGGACCGCCGGAAGAAGATGAAACCGGTTCGTGAAAAAGGGCGCTTGGAATTGGCCGCTCTGGTTCGATCCGAGAAACTTGACCGTACCGATCTGGAGCGCCTGGTGGACAAAAAGCGCCCCCATGTCGAGGAGATGATCGACGTGGTTATGGATCATGCCGTTGAGTTCCACCAGATGCTGACACCCGAGCAGCGCACCCTGCTGGCGGAAAAAATCGAAAAACATGAGCGGTATCGGAATAGATGCTGGAAATAAATATTAGTTACGATCAAAATCCGCCACCTCTGGTGGAGGACCCGGAGAGGTTCTACCGTTCCGGGGAGCATATGCCATCTCTGGTAGTGGCGAGAAAGACTTAAACTGTCTGTTATTATACGCTATTTCGTTCATTTTCTTTCGCGTGAAAGAAAACGAACCAAAAGAAAAGAGCGGTACGGTTCATAGACATAGGTAACACAATAGTACAAGGACATAGGTAACACATTTGCAGTATAGAAGTTTCCAAAAAGGAGGCTTCTATGCCCTGGTTACATGTGAGACCTATGGACTCAA
>Ga0126332_10000081_pt1 | contig 38690 bp, 37 predicted proteins | sample InaspJWI42metaG_FD_94482 | JGI IMG/M metagenome (GOLD analysis project Ga0126332, IMG submission 94482) | Marine gutless worms symbiont microbial communities from Oahu, Hawaii - Inanidrilus sp. 2 OAHU.JWI-42 metaG | ecosystem: Host-associated > Annelida > Digestive system > Unclassified...
TGCCAGTACAAGCCAAGCAATCATCAGCTGCAGCGTCCCGATCTCGCCAAACCTAAATCCAAAACAACGAAAAATCGAAAACAAGCCTATATCTTGTGTTACTCATGCAACATGCAGGTTAGCCTCATCCTGGGCGATTCTGCTCGGATTCGGCATCCTGATGCTGGGCGATGGCCTGCAGGGGACCTTATTGGCGGTGCGCGCCGACCTGGAGGGGTTCAGCGCGACGCTGACCGGCCTGGTGATGTCGACCTTCTATCTGGGGTTCCTGTTGGGATCCATCATGACGCCGCGTTTAACCATCAGGGTGGGGCATATCCGCGTGTTTGCCGCCTGCGCCGCGTTATCCTCGGCCGCGATACTGGTGCATGCGCTGATTGTTACGTTACCGGTCTGGATTGCAATGCGTCTGATCAGCGGCTTTTGTTTTGCCGGCTTGTACATCGTCGCCGAAAGCTGGCTTAACGATCGCGCCGGCAATGAAACCCGCGGTAAGTTATTGTCGCTTTACATGGTGGTAACCTATATCGGTGTCGGTGCCGGGCAACTGTTACTTAACCTCGCCGATCCGTTTGATTTTGAACTCTTCATCCTGGTGTCGATTCTGATTTCGGTCGCCGTGGTGCCGCTGCTGCTGTCCGCCGGCTCACCTCCCCAATTTCGCGACTCGGTGCGCATCAGTTTGTTGCAGTTGTATCGCCTGACGCCGCTGGGTCTGGTCAGCATGTTTGCGGTCGGTATGGTGACCGCGACCTTTTTTGCGCTGGGTCCGGTGTATGCGCAACGCATCGGACTCAATATCCGCGATACTTCGTATTTCATGAGCGCAGCGGTCGTGGGTACGGTCCTGCTGCAGGGGCCGATCGGGGCCTTATCCGATCGCTTCGACCGGCGCAGGGTGCTAACCCTGGTTACGATCTTGACGGCAATTTCGGCTGCGGTTTGCATACCGGCGGAACGGGTATCGATCGTTGCACTGTTTTTCGCGATCGCTTTATTCGGCGGCCTGGCGTTTCCGCTTTATTCGATATGTATCGCCTATACCAACGACCACCTCAAGCCGAATCAAATGATCGCCGCCAGCGGTGCGCTGGTGCTGGTGGGTGGTCTCGGTGCCGTAACCGGTCCATTGTTGTTCGCGGCCCTGATGGATTATTTCGGCAATCAAGCCCTGTTCTGGTCGATTGCGGCGGTACACGGATTGACCGGACTGTTCGCGATTTATCGCATGGTTCGCAGTCCCCCGATACCGCTCGACAAACAAATACCGAGTACCGCAACCGCGGTGCATCCTTCCGGTTCGGCGATCGAATCGGTCCAGCAATATACCAGCGAGGAAACCGAATTCGAACTCGGAGAAGAATAAAACACGAGGATCCAAACTCCATTTTTCGAAGCGGTGGGCTAGAGTAAGGCGGCATTGTGTTTTGCCAATACCGGCGGCCAAATGCCGTTCGAGACTAATTGCCGGCAGTGGGTGATATCACCGGCGGATTCGGCTAGAGTAAACCTCGTTCCCCGCGCCGACCGGAGCCAAACCTAGGTTGTATAAAACGCTCGTTTCGATTCTGTTTAGCTACGGACTGCTATTGCTAGCCAACGGCCTGTTCGCGACCCTGCTGGGGGTGCGCACCCAGGTGGAGGGTTTTTCGCCCAACCTGGTCGGCATCATCGTCGCGGCCTACTTCGGCGGTCTGCTGTTCGGCGGGGTGTTCGCGGATCGAGTCGTAATCCGCGTCGGGCACATACGCTCGTTCGCGGCTTTCGCTTCATTGATGTCGGCTTCGGCTTTGATGCACCCGATTGTCGTGGATCCCTATGCCTGGATGCTGTTCCGCGCGATTGCCGGATTTTGCATGGCCGGCATGATTATAGTGACCGAGAGCTGGCTCAACGAGACGGCGACCAACAAAACCCGGGGCAAGATTCTGTCGATGTACATGATCACCAACTACTTCGCCGCCGGTTGCGGCAATTTTCTGCTGACCGTCGGCGATCCCTCCGATTTCGAACTGTTCAGTCTGGCATCGATCATATTTTCGCTGGCTTTAGTGCCGGTGCTACTGACGCGTACCAAGGCGCCGGTGCCGGTGCACGCCGCCCGCATGCAGGTCTGGGATCTGTATCGACTTGCCCCGCTAGGCGTAGTCGGGGTATTTTGTTGCGGGTTGGTCAACTCGAGTATCAATGGCTTGGGATCGGTGTTCGCGACCAATATGGGCTTTGGTCAGCAGGAACTGGCGACCTTTATGGCGATCTTGATCATGAGCGGTTTGCTATTGCAGTGGCCGGTAGGACATTTGTCGGACCGCATCGGGCGCGGACCGTTGCTGGTTTACATCCCATTGATCGTCGCGCTGATCACGTTCTGGCAACTGTTCGTCAAAGGCTTCGCCCTGGTGCTACTCGGCGCCGGGTTTCTCGGCGCTTTCGTGTTCACGCTCTACTCCTTGTCGGCGGCGACGGCCAACGATATGGTGAGCTCGAAGCAGCGCGTTCAGGTCGCGGGAGCCTTGTTGATTACCTACGGCGCCGGTGCGGTAACCGGCCCGGTGGTGGCCGGCCAATTCATGGGGCAGTTCGGGCCGCAGGGATTGTTTCTGTATATCGCGGCGATCGAACTGGTGCTGTGCAGCTTCGCCATCTTAACGCGCCGCCGGCGCGCCGGCAGCCCCGCCAGGCGCAAGCCATTTGTCGCGGTGCCGGGGACTCAGTCGACCTCGAATCAGCTTTATATCGCGGCCCATGAAGAGCAACCGGAAAGGGTTGAAGCGAGTGGCGACGATGACGAGCTACAGTGGATCGATCCCTCTCACGATGAATGAAACGCGGGCCGATCTGGCACTGTCGCATCGCAAGGTTTGGCGCCTAGCCGGGCCTATCATCCTCTCCAATATTTCGGTACCGCTGGTGGGTGCGGTCGACACCGCCGTAGTCGGACACCTGCCCGAGGCACAATATATCGGGGCTGTTGCGCTTGGCGCCCTGATCTTCAGTTTCCTCTACTGGGGATTTGGCTTTCTGCGCATGGGGACAACCGGTTTCGTGGCCCAGGCCTTTGGCGCGGGTGACTGGCGCGCGCTGTCGGATACTCTGATCAGGGTTTTACTGTTGGCGGTTGCGCTGGGTTTGCTAACGATTGGAATCGGCTGGCCGTTGATCGAATTCGCGCTTTATCTGCTGCAAAGCTCGGCGGCGGTCGAATCCCTGACGCGCGACTATGCATATATTCGTATCTGGAGCGCACCGGCGGTGCTGTGTGTGTACGTATTTACCGGGGTGTTTTTCGGCCTGCACAATATGCGCGCGGCGTTTGTGCTGCAATTGGTGCTGAATATCAGCAACATGTTGCTCGACTTGCTGTTCGTGCTGGGATTCGGCTGGGGCGTCGAGGGCGTGGCCCTGGCGTCGTTGATAGCCGAGTACTTTGCAATGGTGGTCGGTTTTTACCTGTTGCGATATCAAATCAAAAATGCGCTCCGGAATTTTAGTCGGGCGCGATTGCTCGAGCGGACCGCGGTGGCCAAACTGTTTCAAGCCAATTCCAATATTTTCATCCGCACCCTGTGCCTGTTATTCGCGTTCAGTTATTTCACCGCGAAGGGCGCGCAGCAGGGCGAAGTGATCCTGGCGGCAAACGCCATCTTGCTGCATCTGCAGAGCATCATGGCTTACGGGCTGGATGGTTTTGCGACCGCCGCCGAGGCGCTGGCGGGCAGCGCCTATGGCGCCGGCAAACGGCGGGTTTTTCGGCGTGCGGTATTGTTGACCAGTATCTGGGCCGCGATATTCGCTTTACTGACCGGGCTGGTCTACCTACTGCTGGGGGAAGTCATAATCGGGCTTTTTACCAGCATCGACGCGGTAGCCGCGAGCGCGCTGCAGTTTCTGCCATGGATGGTGGCGGCGCCAATTATATCGATCTGGAGCTTTCAGCTCGATGGTATATTTATCGGCGTCAGCCACACGCGCGAAATGCGCAACGCAATGATCATTTCGCTGTTGGCCTACCTGGCTCTGTTGCAGTGGACGATTCCAGCCTTCGGCAATCACGGCCTGTTCCTGGGATTGATGTGTTTCATGCTGATTCGCGCGTTATCGCTGTTATTCTATTTTCCTGGAATCGAGGCTTCGATTCGCGCCAGCGATGAGGCACAAAAATGAATCCGATTTTTATCCTATGGGCGCATCCCAGGCCGATGACAACCGCCGTTGAGCCTGTCATGCGCGAGCGCCGGGAGCTCGATTGCCGGCACCAATCGTTTTATGATCGACTCGCGCAGTCCAATCTCACTCGAGCCGGTGATTATGACAGCACAAATTAAACAGCACCGCTTTTTACTCGCGACCCTGTCGCTCGGACATTTAACCAACGACTGGGTCGCCGGAACCCTATGGTTGCTGGCGCCGGCGATTGCGGCCAGCCTGGGGCTCGGTCCCGCCGAGGTCGGTTTGATTTTGACGATTAACGGCATTGGCGCCGGGCTGGCCTATATTCCGGCAGGCGTGATATCGGATCGTTCGACCCGCCCCGGATTTTTGATGTTGCTGTCTTTTTGGTGGGTGGCGATCGGTTATTTTAGCGCGACCCTGGCGCCCGGGTTTTGGCCGGTCACGCTATTATTGGCGTTGGCCGTCATGGGCGACGCCTTCTGGCATCCGGTCGCCACCGGGGTGCTGGTCAAGGCGATGCCGCAACGACGCGCGCAGGCGCTCGGCATCCACGCGATCGGCGGCAGTATCGGTTCCGAAGTACTGGCACCGTTGAGCACCGGTTTTTTGCTGGGTTATTTCGATTGGCAAAGCACGCTACAAATCCTGGTATTGCCGGCCGCAATCATGGGTTTACTGTTTATCCCGGTGGCTTCGCGTATCAGCCGTGACAGCCCCGGCCGGGTTCACCGCATCGATGTGCACGGCCTGGCGCGCCGGTGGTTCAGGCCGGCAGGGGTTGCACTGATGCTGGTGATGGTCCTGTACAACATGGCGCTGATGGCGCAGTTGGCGATGGCGCCATTGTATTTTCAGGTCGAGCACGGGCTTTCGCCGTTTTATGCCGGAGCGATCTTTGCCGTGATTTTGATGCTGGGCTCGATATGCCAACCCTTTTTCGGCAAGTATAGCGATGGCCGAGGGCGCAAACCTCTGATATTGCTGGTTTTATTCGCCGCCAGTTTTTTTGCCCTGTTTGCCGGACTGAGCAGTAACCTGTACTGGGCGGTGCTCGGACTGTTACCGGGAATTGCAATCCTGACCGCGGTGCGTCCGGTTATCCTCGCCGCCGCGGTCGAGTACTCCGGCAAATCGGAGGCAACCACCCTGGGTATCGTATTTACCGTACTCGATGGCGTCGGTATGTTCGGCGCGCTACTCGCCGGCTTGGCCGGCGAGTTCGAACTGGCCTATGCGTTCGTATTGGCCGCCGTCCTGGCGCTGTCTTCAGGTTTGGTTTGCTTGTTTTTGAGTTTTGAGAGTTCGGCGCCGAGCGGCGATCAAGCCGTCACTTCCCGGGCTGGAACTCCAGCTGATCCTTGATAATCGCGAATAATTCCGGACGTTTGCTGGCAACCTCGTCTACGCTGAGACCTTCCAGCGAATGCGGGTACTTGAGCCATTGTGCGGTTTGGTGCAGAAAATAATCCGGTTCGCGTTCGGTTTTATTGCGCGATGGCTTGTAATAGGGCACGGCGATTCGAATGTCCCGCGGTGTATTGAGCCGGGCCTTTTCCTCGAGATGGGCGATAACCGCGTCGATGGTCAGGCCGGTATCGAAAACATCGTCGACGATTAACAGGCTATCCTCGTAGCGACAATTTTTGATCAGGTAATTCATGCCATGAATACGGATTTGATGCGACTGCCCGTCGATGCCGCTGTATGAAGATGTGCGGATGGCGATGTGATCGGTTTCGATGCCATACCAGGCAAACAGCTCTTGAATCGCGATGCCCATGGGCACGCCGCCACGCCAGATAGCGATCATCATCGAGGGTTTGAATCCATCCTGAATGATGTCGGCTCCCAGACGGAACGAATCCTCGAGTAACTGTTGGGCCGACAGATAGAGTTTTTCTGTCATCGTGCGTGCAATAAGCCGGGTCAATTGATAGGCTTCGCAAGAATATCACAGCTCACCTAAGGGGACGCAGTCCAGATGCATAAGCGCTTTATCGACGAGCAGGATTTACTCGAAGATTCGTATCGGCTCGCGGTTAAAATACACCAAAGCGGATTTCGGCCGAACTTTATCGTCGGCGTATGGCGCGGAGGTTCCACGGTCGGTATTTACGTGCAGGAGTGTCTGCAATATCTCGGCCTGGAAACGGACCATATCGCAATCCGCACTTCTTACCGCGGACACGACGACTATTTCCGGCAGCTCGAGCGGGGCAGCGAAATGCGCGCCCACGGATTGCAGTACTTGCTTGAAAATATGAACGCCGACGACGCGCTGTTAATCGTCGACGATGTCTACAGCACCGGTCGCAACGTGCAGGCCGTGATCGAACGCCTGCGGGCCAAAACCAAGCGCAACATGGCGCGCGATCTGCGCGTCGCCGCGCCTTATTACCGTCCCGCTGCCGAACGCGGCAATCCGGCGCCCGAATACTTCTTGCACCAGACCGATGACTGGTTGGTACTACCCTATGAGTTAACCGGCATGAGCCGCGACGAACTGCTGGCGCACAAATCCTGGATTGTGCCGCTCCTCGACGAATTGAAACCCGGCTGGCAAAGCGCATGAGGTTTTCATCGTTAACCGAGCGCGTCAAAGGCGAAGCGGCCGACGCCTGGGATTTGCATTATCTGGCTAAACAGGCCAAAGACCGTAACGAGGATGTAATTGTCCTCAGCGTCGGCGATCCCGATTTCGCCACCCCGGAGGCGGTGGTGGAAAAGGCCTTGCAGGCGATGCGCGCGGGCGACACCCATTACACCTCGATCTGCGGGCACGAGTCGCTGCGCGAGATTATCGCCGAGCGCCACCAAACGCGCACCGGACAGCTGGTCGATGCAAAAAACGTCATTACGACTTCCGGCGCGCAAAATGCGTTATTCGCCTGCGCGATGTGCCTGCTGGAAGCAGGGGATGAAGCGATCGTACTACAGCCCATGTACGTGACCTATGAAGCCACCATCCAGGCGCCCGGCGCGAAGTTGGTGCCCGTGGTGCTCGATGCGGACAATGGTTTTCGACTCGATCGAGAAGTACTCGAAGCGACGATCACCACAGCCACCCGCGCCATATTTTATGCTTCGCCGAGCAATCCGACCGGTATAGCGCTGAATCGGCAGGAACTCGAATTCATTGCCGAGCTCGCTCGGCGGCACGATTTATGGGTTGTGTCGGACGAAGTTTATACCGATTTTGTGTTTGACGGTGAAATGCATCACATGGCATCCCAGCCGGCGATGTATGAACACACGATTACCCTCGGCAGCATGTCGAAATCCTACGCCATGTCGGGTTGGCGTCTCGGTTGGGCGGTTGCGCCCACCGAGATGATCGACAATTTGGAAAAACTGGCGCTTTGCATGCTTTACGGATTGCCCGGATTCGTACAACAGGCTAGCGAACATGCGCTGCGCCATTGCGAGGCCGAGGTGACGCGCATGCGCGACATTTATCGCCAGCGCCGGGACCTGCTGTTCGAAGCCTTTGACGCGATGCCCGGATTGCTGCCGCTGCTGCCCGATGCCGGCATGTTCATCATGGTGAACGTGCTCGGCACCGGGTTGAGTTCCAGCGAGTTTGCCAGCGAGTTGTATCATGCCACCGGCGTTTCGGTGTTGGACGCGACCGCATTCGGCGCCAGCGCCGCGGGTTACGTGCGGGTTTCCTGTACCGTGAACGATGCCGAGTTAACGGAAGCCTGCAATCGCATCGGCCGGTTTGTGAGAAGCCTCTAATGGCAGCGCAGGAACCAAGGCGCTGCTGGTGGTGTGGCGACGACGCGCTCTACCAGGCGTATCACGATGACGAGTGGGGCGTGCCGGTGCACGACGAGCGCCTATTGTTCGAATTTCTCTGTCTCGAGGGCGCGCAGGCCGGCCTGAGCTGGATTACGATTCTGCGCAAGCGCGACAACTATCGGCGCGCCTTCGATAACTTCGATGTCGACAAGATCGCGCGTTACCGGCAAGCCCGCATCGACCGTTTGTTGCAGGATAGCGGAATCGTGCGTAACAAACTCAAGGTCAACGGGTTCGTTAAAAACGCGCGCGCCTATCTCGAGTTACGCGAGCAGGGTATAAGCCTCGATGCACATCTGTGGCAATTCGTAGACGGCGAACCCTTGCAAAACAACTGGCGCAAAAGCGAGCAGGTGCCGGCCAATAGCGCGATTTCCGACGCCATGTCCAAGGATTTGAAAAAGCGGGGCTTTACATTTGTCGGCAGCACCATATGTTATGCCTTTATGCAGGCCGCGGGATTGGTCAACGATCATACCGTCGACTGTTACCGTCACCGCGAGTTGAAGCGAGGTTGATATGTCGGTTCGAGCCGAAGTCGAATTTTTGTCCAGGCGTACCGAGCGCCCGATTTATTACGCCTCGAGCGCGGGGCGTAACGCCACCCACCAGATCGACCAGCCGATGAACATCGTCGCGGTCGAGGTCGAAGATGCGCGTCGCCGCGCCGAGGCCGGCGCGCCGCGCGAATTCGGGCAACATCCTTCGGGATTCGACCTGCTGTCATGCCAAACCCGGGTCGACAATTTTCTCGACTCCAAGCAGATCGCATCGGTCTATGAACCCGAGGTCGTCGAGTTTCTCAAACGAGTCACCGGCGGCTACCGCGTGCATATCTTCGATCACACCGTACGCGCCTCTGATCCGGACCTGCGCGAACAAAAGAACCTGCGCGAACCGGCGACTCTGGTGCATAACGATTACACGCCGAATTCAGGCTTTGTGTGTTTGCGCGAAAACCTCGGCGCCGACGCCGATGAACTGGCCCGGGGCCGCTTCCAGATCGTCAACGTCTGGCGGCCGCTGACCGACCCGGTCGAAGACTATCCGCTGGCGCTGGTCGATGCGCGCAGTCTCAAGGCCGAAAACCTGGTCGATACCGAACGCCGCGCGCCGAATCATGTCGGTGAAATCCAGCTAGCGCTGCACCATCCGCGGCAGCGCTGGTTTTACTATTCGGCGATGCGACCACCCGAGGTGCTGCTGTTCAAGACCTTCGATTCGATCGCGGGCGGTGGGCAACCTTGCAGTATTCACACCGCGATACATCTGCCTGCCGCGCCGCCTGACGCGCAGCCGCGCGAGAGTGTGGAAACGCGGGCCTTCGTATTTTATCGATGAAGGCTCGAAAATGACCGGCAAAGCTGCGCGCGAGCAGATAATTGTCGATATCTGGCAGGCCGCGATCGACGCAGTCTCCGGTCGGCAAGCGGTTTTAAATGCGCTTGCCGCCGACAGCGCGTTCGTGCCCGACCTTGTAATTGCAGTCGGCAAAGCGGCCTCCGGAATGTGCCGGGGTGCGCTTGAACGCTTTCCGGACTGCGCGGCGCTGGTCGTGACCAAATACCACCACGGCGATCCAGCCTTGTGCGCCAACCAGCGCGTGCAGCTGATCGAGTCGGGGCATCCAATCCCCGACCAGCATTCCCTAGACGCGGGCAGGGTGCTGCTGGAGCGCATGCAGTCGATGCCGGGCGACAGCCGCGCGCTGCTGCTCGTCTCCGGCGGCGCCTCCGCGCTGGCGGAAGCCTTGCCCGCAGCTATGACCCTGACGGATCTGCAGGCGATAACCGACGATATGATCGCGACCGGTAAAACCATCGGCGAAATCAACGCGCACCGCAAACAATCCTCGCTGATCAAGGACGGCAAGCTGATCGAAGCCTTTGCTGGCGCCGAGATTCGCGTTTACGCGATCTCCGATGTCGAAGGCGACGGCATCGATACGATCGGCTCGGGCCTCGGCGACTGCCATCGCGCTCGGGCGTTGTCAGCTTCGCGCATTATTGCCTCCAACTCGAGCGCGCGTAACCAGGCGGCGCATCGAGCCCGCGAATTGGGCTGCCAGGTAATGGCGAATGAGGAAACGCTTTATGGCGACGTATTCGAGCTGGCTAAAACAATTGGCGATCAGCTGCGCAGTGCACAATCCGGGGTTTACATTTTCGGCGGCGAACCGACCGTCATGCTGCCCGCCAACCCGGGGCGCGGCGGCCGCAATCAGAGTCTTGCGCTGGCGCTTGCCGAATCCGTTGCCGGCCGCGATGACATCAGCATCCTGGTCGCCGGCACCGACGGTACCGACGGCCCCACCGATGCCGCAGGCGGCCTTGTCGACGGCACTAGCTGGGGCGATTCGGGCGCGGCCCGGGATGCGCTGGCGCGTGCCGATGCCGGTACCTGGCTGGCACAACAAAACGCCCTGTTCGTAACCGGACCGACCAACACCAACGTCATGGATCTGATGATTGCCATCATCGATTCTTAGCCGATGTCAGTGAGTCGTTTCAATGCTGCTTTCAGAGTCGCCGCAGGTATCAGAGAAATTTGACAGCTATCCCGAACCCATCAAAACCAGGTTGTTACTCTTACGCCGGTTGATATTGGAAACCGCGTCTGGCGCGGATGCGGTTGGTGAAGTTCGAGAAACGCTCAAATGGGGTCAGCCAAGCTACCTCACCAAAAGCGGCAGCACCATTAGAATCGATTGGAGGGAATCGAGTCCTGAGCAATATGCGATGTATTTTCATTGCGGCTCCGTGCTGATTGACACATTTAAAGAGCTTTACCGGGGACAACTCGATTTCGAAGGAAATCGGGCAATTGTATTTGAAGCGGATGAAGCGTTTCCAGTCGACGCGATTAGACAATGTATCTTGCTGGCCCTCACCTACCATCTGCGAAAACACTTACCCCTGCTGGGAGCATGAATATTCTTCGGATTATTTTACTGAGCTTGGGATGGGGGTATTTGCCGGTCGCCGATGCCAGTGATGTGAGGCTCGATCATGTCATTATCGCCGTCGAGGACCTTGAGCAGGCAAGCCACGACTTTCGCGGATTGGGATTTAACCTTAAACCCGGCAGAAAGCATAAAAACGGACTGGTTAATGCATTTATCAAATTCGCGGATAACACCGAGATTGAATTGATGTCGGTCCAAGGCAAGCCAGGGGATTCGACCGCCAAATCCTATGCAAGGTTTTTAGAAACCGCGCAGGGCGGCGCTTTTATCGCATTTACGGGGTACGATATCCAAACCCTATCAAAACGCCTGCAAGCATTAAAAATCGAACATCGAGTTCAGCGTGGTAGACTCTGGGACTATATCGTATTTCCTGAAGACTCGGGCCTGGCGCAGGTTTTTTTCATAAAGCATCAAGCCTCAGTTGCAGTCGATCCGGCCCTATATAGTCATCGCAATAGCGCATCCGGTATAGCCAATGTCTGGCTCGAATCGAGCGCGTCTTTGTTGTCCCTGCTGCAGGCGCTCGGGGCAAAACAATGTGCCCAAGAGAATAGGTTTCGGATCGCTAATAGTTACCTGACGCTACTCCCAAACCACGACGCCGGCACCAGACCGCGGATTGAGGCTTTGGCGCTGTCGCTTGGAGTGGACGGATACACGACGGCTAAAAAAATCAATGGCCTGTGGATCCGACCCGCAATTGAGATTAATTGTTGAGACTGGCTGCCAGCGCCTTCTTAAGCTAAGAACGGTCGTCGCTGTAAGCGGCATATCATGATAGATTTTCAGCCGGATACCTAACGTCGCCGACGATTCAGGAGTTATGCAAATGCCTCAGCCAGTTTATGCCTTGAACCTTTTCAACGTTTCCAATCGGGACGAATATCTCGCCTATTCGCGCCGCTCCGCGGAAGAGGTAGGAGCCCACGGCGGTCGGGTTATCGCGCTCGGAAAATTTCGCCAGAGCGCGGCGGGCGATATCGAACCGCGCGAAGTCTTGATCCTGGTCGAGTGGGAATCGAAACAAGCTTTCGACAGCTATTGCAACGACCCACTGTTAGCTGACCTGCACCCGCACCGCGAACAGGGCAGCGATGCCTATATCTGGCATTTGTTCGATAAAATCGAGGATCTCAGGCCAATTCTTAATTAATCGGAGATGAGCTTGTCGCCAGCTCGATTAACCGATTGGTCGAGGTCAGGAGATAGATTAGACTTTCCGGAGGAATGCAGATATCTTCGAGACTCAATAAAAACAATTCACCGGAGGGGTCATGCAGCTGCCGTCAATCAAGCGGTTTTCCGTATTAGTCGTACTACTCGGAGTCAGTGGCCTCTTTGTGCCGCTAGCGCCGGCCCATGCCGTCCATCAGTGCGGCGCGCAGCACTCGGGGTATGGCGGCGGCTATGATGACGACAACGATGATGATCGCTATTACCATCACCATTACCACAGCAACGGTTGCAGCAAGGTCAAGGTAACCGACTTTCTCGATGGTGATGCCCGTATCGACGCGCCCGAACTGGCCCAACGCGGCGACTACACCGTCGGCGTTCGCACGCTGCGGGTGGTAAATCGCAACGAAATAGACATCCTCAATTGGAGTGCGGAAAACCCAAATCCGGTTTACAACCGCAGATTGAAACTGGAAGTCTGGTATCCGGCCCGGTTATATTATCGCGATCGCGAATTGACGACCTATAAGGACGTACTCGGCAGCGGCCCGGGCGATCCCGATCGCCCGCTACGGCCATTCGAATTTGCGGGCAGGGCGGCGCGCGGCGCGATGCCTAACCTAGACGGCGGGCCCTATCCGCTGGTGATCGTTTCGCACGGTTATCCCGGATCGCGGGTACTAATGACCTATCTCACTGAAAACCTGGCTTCGAAGGGTTACGTGGTGGTCGCGATCGATCATACCGAATCGACTCACGCCGATAAGGCCGGGTTTTCCAGCACGCTGTTGAATCGCACTCTGGATATCAATTTCGTGCTGCGTAAGATGGCGCGCAAAAGCAATCGCGGGCGCGGTTTTCTTTCCGGTATGGTCGATGCCGATCGCACAACCGTCGTCGGGTATTCGATGGGCGGTTACGGCGCCTTGAATGCGGCCGGCGCGGGTTATAGCCCGATTGTCGTCAATTTCGTACCCGGAGGACATCTGGCGCGGCTGCAAGAAGACACTGCCGCCTATGCGGAGGAACTCGATCCACGAATTCGTGCAATGGTAGCGTTTGCGCCCTGGGGCGGCGCCTTCGGTGTGTGGACGCCGACGGCGCTGGCCGGCATCGATATTCCCAGCCTGTTCATTGTCGGCAAACAGGATCAAACTTCGGGTTACGCGGCCGTCAGAGGTTTGTTTAACGGCGCTGTGAATTCCGATCGCTATTTACTCGCCTACGAAAGCGCGATTCATGAGATTGCGCCCAACCCGGCGCCGCCGCTGGCGGAGCAGCATTACCGCGAGTACATACATTATCAGGAACCGGCTTGGGACAATCGCCGCCTGAACAATATCAACCAGCACTTCATCACTGCGTTTCTCGGGGTACATATCTAAGGGGGATTTTACCAAGTATCAGCCCTACCTGGATCTGGTGCAGTTTTCCAATGATTCGAATCGGACCGACGAATCCGACCCCAGCTACTGGAAGGGTTTTCCGAACTATTCGGCCATCGGTATGGAGCTGGAGCATCTACCGCCGCAATAGCGAAATCGCAGGCTGCGTTTCAGCTTGAACCGAAACCTGGATTCGCGCTTACAGCAGGGCTTTTATTTCGTCGAGCGCTGCCGGATCTTCGATCGTGGACGGCACCACGTAATCTTCGCCGTCTACCATCGAACGCAGCGTTTTGCGTAATATCTTGCCGGAACGAGTTTTGGGCAGTCGAGCGACGATCAGGGCTTGCTTGAAGGCGGCCACCGCGCCGATATCCCTACGCACCAATTGCACTAATTCTTCGACGATCTGGTCGGGTTTAGCGCCTTCGGCATTCTTCAATACCACGAAACCCATCGGCATTTGGCCCTTGAGTTCGTCGTTGCGGCCGATCACCGCACATTCCGCGACCATCGGATGCTTACCGACGACTTCTTCCATTTCGCCGGTGGACAGCCGGTGTCCGGCGACATTGATGACGTCGTCGACGCGTCCCATGATGAATAGATAGCCGTCTTCGTCGAAATAACCGCCGTCGCCGGTCGTGAAATAGCCGGGATAGGTTTGCAGGTAGTTTTCCTTGAAGCGCTCGACATCGCCCCAGATTGTGGCCAGGCAGCTCGGCGGCAGCGGCAGTTTGATTGCGATGAAGCCCTGCTCGTTAGGGCCGAGCCGGTTGCCGCTTTCATCGAAGATTTCGACATTGAACCCGGGCACGGGTACCGTCGACGAGCCCGATTTGACCGGCATCGGTTCCAAACCGTGCATATTGGCGGCAATCGCCCAGCCGGTTTCGGTTTGCCACCAATGATCGAGCACGGGCACGCGGTAGGTTTGCGCCAGCCATTCATAAGTAGGCGGGTCGAGACGTTCGCCGGCGGCGAATATGGTTTGCAGGCAGGACAGATCGTAGTTGGCGGCCAGAGCGCCCTCGGGATCTTCTTTCTTGATCGCGCGAAACGCGGTCGGCGCGGTAAATAACGCTTTCACCCGGTGTTCTGAAATCACACGCCAAAAGGCGCCGGCATCCGGCGTCATGATCGGCTTGCCTTCGTATAACACCGTGGTGCAGCCATGGATTAGCGGGCCATAGACGATATAGGAATGCCCCACCACCCAACCGACGTCGGAAGCCGCCCAGTAAACTTCACCGGGTTCGATGTCGTAAATCGCGCTCATACTGTATTTCATGGCTACCGCATGGCCGCCGTTTTCGCGCACCACGCCTTTGGGTTTACCGGTGGTGCCCGAGGTATAAAGAATATATAGCGGATCGCTGCCCTTGACCGGAACGCAGGCGGCGGGTTCGGCGGCGGCCACCGCTTGCTGCCAGTCGACATCGCGACCCGATTGCAACTCGGCTTGCGCCTGCGGACGTTGCAGTACCACGCAGGTAGCCGGTTTGTGCCTGGCTATTTCAATCGCGGCGTCGACGATTGGCTTGTATTCGAGCACGCGGTTTATTTCGATGCCGCAAGATGCGGTCAGCAACACCTTCGGCATTGCGTCATCGAGACGCACCGCGAGTTCGGGTGGCGCGAAGCCGCCGAAAACCACCGAATGCACCGCCCCCAGTCGGGCGCAAGCCAGCATCGATATCAGGGCTTCGGGTATCATGGGCAGGTAAATCACGACGCGGTCGCCTTTTTCGACGCCGTATTGTTTGAGCATGCCGGCGCAACGAGCTACTGCATCACGTAATTCGGTATAGGTAAACTTGCGTTGCTGAGCGGTTACCGGTGAATCATAGATCAGCGCGGTTTGGTCGCCGCGACCGTTGGCAACGTGAAAATCGACCGCGAGATGGCAGGTATTTAACTCGCCATCCGCGAACCAGCGGTCTATACCGTGTTCATCCTTACCGAGCACCTGCGTCGCGGGTCGATACCAGTCGAGCTGACTGGCTTTCTCTGCCCAGAACGACTCGGGATTGTCGATCGATGCCCGGTATTCGTCTTGATATGACATTAACTGCCCCTCCGGTCGATATTTTTAACTATGTGTCAATCCGACTCCATCTTATTACGGACTCGAATTGTAGACAATACGTGAAACTCAATGCCCAATATTGCAAAAAATAATGCTAATCTTCGTGTAATTGTCAACAATTTGCTCAATCGCGTGCTATTAATTAAGTTTTTCCTCGTCCGAAACACTCGTTTATGATTTCGATAAAACGTTGGGATGGGGCGGACAGAAACTTGCCTTTGCGGGTGACGATACCGTAACTGCGCTTGGGGAAGTACTGATCCACCGGGATCACTCTCATCCGACCGCGATCTTCGGGTGCAATACAGACATCGGTAACAATGGATATTCCCTGGCCCAGGCTGACATAACGTTTGATCACTTCCCAGCCGCCTGCTTCCAGGGTTACGCGAAAATTGACATTGTGTTGCGCAAACACCATTTTGACTATATGCCAGGTGCTGAGATGCCGCGGTGGCAGGATCAGTCCATACTTGCCAATATCGGTGATAGTGACCTTTTCCATCTGCGCCAGCGGGTGATCGAGCGGGGTGATGACCACCGGATTGTAGGTTACGATCGGGTCATACACGAGGTCCTCGGGTACTTCCAGCATCGATCCAACCGCGAGATCGACGCTATCGGTACGCAGCATTTCCATGCCGTTGCGTCCGGTTTCATTGGCGAGACGCAGTTTGATCGCCGGATACTGCTTCGAAAACTTACCGACCGGTTCGGGGAGTACGTATAAAATAGTCGATTCACCCGCGGCGATATTCAATTCCCCCGAAGTCAAATTGCCACAGTGCGCGTCGAAGGTTTCTTTGAGGCGATCGATCCCCTGTACGTGCGGCAGGCACAGGTCGTAAAGAATGCTGCCCTCGGTCGTCAGGCTCAATTTCGGACCGCTGCGTTCAAACAGGGTCGTATCCATTTCTTCTTCGAGGGCGTGAATTTGCAGGGAAATAGTGGGTTGACTGGCGAACAAGGACTCCGCCGCCTTGGTCATGCTGCCGAGTTTTGCGGTCTGGCAGAACGCGCGCAATTTCTTTAAGTGATTTTGCTTGTAGTAGGTATTTGCCATATGGGTGCCCCGAGACACGGCATTATTGGGCTATCCAATATAATAATTAAATTGGATATATTAATTTAATCGAAGCCGCAGCGCCATACCGGGCCAGGTTCAACCGGTACCCAACACCGCACAATGTCGATCGATTGCAACTTGTAACGCTCGGGCAAGCCGGAAATCGGCTTGGTTGAAAAGTGATTGCTTTATTACAAAATCCAATAGACTGAATTAAGTAAATTGGTTTTTTAAATGGCCAGACATCGGTATATTGCACGGTGGGCTTCTGCGGGAGCATTGTTTTTAATTAGTTTAGAGATGACGACGCGATGACGAGAGACGAACAAATTGCCGCACTGGAGAAGGAGTGGCAGGAAAACCCGCGCTGGACCGGTTTAACCCGTGGATATAGCGCCGCAGACGTGGTGCGGTTGCGCGGTTCGGTACAGCCTGAAAACACCCTGGCGCGTCTCGGCGCGGAAAAACTCTGGGCGCAGGTGAATGGCGGCGCCAAGAAAGGGTATGTAAACAGCATGGGTGCGGTTACCGGCGGGCAGGCGATGCAGCAAGCCAAAGCCGGTATCGAGGCGATTTACCTGTCGGGCTGGCAGGTCGCCGCCGACGGCAATACGTCGGAAACCATGTACCCCGATCAATCCCTGTATGCCTACGATTCGGTACCGGCAATGGTCCGTCGTATCAATAACACCTTCCGCCGCGCGGATGAAATCCAGTGGGGCCGTGGCGTAAATCCCGAAAACGACAATTACGTCGATTACTTCCTGCCGATCGTGGCCGATGCCGAAGCCGGCTTTGGCGGCGTGCTTAACGCGTTCGAATTGATGAAAAACATGATCGGCGCGGGCGCGGCCGGCGTGCACTTCGAAGATCAGTTGGCGGCGGTCAAAAAATGCGGGCATATGGGCGGCAAGGTATTGATTCCAACCCAGGAAGCGGTGCAAAAGCTGATCGCGGCGCGACTCGCCGCCGACGTTATGGGTGTCCCCACCGTGGTACTGGCGCGCACCGATGCCGAAGCGGCTAACCTGCTGACCTCGGACGTCGACGAAAACGACAAACCTTTCGTTACCGGCGAGCGCACCAGCGAAGGCTTCTACCGGGTCAAAAATGGCCTGGAACAGTCGATTTCGCGCGGTGTTTCCTACGCCAAATACGCCGATATGGTGTGGTGCGAAACCGGTACGCCGGATCTCGGATTCGCACGCGAATGGGCCGAAGCGGTGCGCGCGGTGCATCCCGGCAAACTGCTGGCCTACAATTGCTCGCCGTCATTCAACTGGAAGAAGAATCTCGACGACAAAACCATCGCCGAATTCCAGGACAAGCTGGCCGAGATGGGTTACAAATACCAATTCATCACGCTCGCGGGTATCCACAACATGTGGTACAACATGTTCGACCTGGCCTACGAATACGCCCGGGGCGAGGGCATGAAGCACTACGTGGAAAAAGTGCAGGAACCGGAATTTGCCGCTGCCGACAAAGGTTACAGCTTCGTCTCGCACCAACAAGAAGTCGGTGCCGGTTATTTCGACGACGTTACCACCACGATTCAGGGCGGCATGTCATCGGTTACCGCGATGACGGGTTCCACCGAGGAAGAGCAGTTCTAGCCATCTGATTCAACTACGAGGAAAGCGCACCTGGCTTGGCCGCGTGCGCTTTTTTTTTTGTGGATGATCCTGAATTAAGCAATCAATTTTGTGCCACCCTGCGCAGCGGTGAATTCTTAAACGCAGGGATGACGATTTTATTGTTAGGTCAGCGCTATTCAAGCTTGACAAGCGGCGCAGTGAAACTCCCAAACAGCGGCTGTCGTAATCTTTCTGCGGGCTAGCGCCGGAAGCGAATTTTTTTTGGGTAAGGGAAAACATCCTCGTAAACACCGGCCTCGATATTGGCCTGTTTTTGCAGCCAAAAATCCGCATCGAGCAGGTCGCGATGGTGTTTCAGGAAAGCCTGGCGCACGCGGTTGTTGGCGAATAGAAAGGTGGCGAACTGTTCCGGGAACACATCGTTGGCGGCGATGCTATACCAGGGTTCCGCCGCAAATTCATCCTCCGGGTATCTCGGCTCTGGAATTTTACGAAAATTACACTCGCTCAGGTAGCAGATTTCATCGTAGTCGTAAAACACGACTCGGCCCTGACCCTGACCGGTAACGCCGAAATTTTTCAACAGCAGGTCGCCGGGGAAAATATTTGCCGCGGCGAGTTCCTTGATGGCTTCACCATAACCCCTCATCAAGCGCCCGAGGTAAGCGTCATCGGCCTGTTGCACCGCCAGGTTCAGCGGCGTCATGCGGCGTTCGATATAAATATGTTTGAAAATAATCTGATCGGCTTCCTGCGAAACGCTGTTGGCGCAGGTATCGTAAAGCTCTTCGAGCAGGTCTTCGGAAAACCGGTTGCGCGGCAGCGCGACGTGCGAATATTCGAGTATGTCCGACATGCGGCCGACGCGGTCGTGCATCTTCACCAAGCGGTAAGTATCCAGGACTTCCTGGCGCGTGGTCTTTTTCGGTGGCGGGAAGCGATCGCGAATAACCTTGAATACATAGGGATACGAAGGCAGGGTAAACACCGCCATGACCATACCCTTGACGCCGGGAGCAAAAATAAGCTCGTCTTCCGAATGTTTGAGGTGATGCAGAAAATCCCGGTAAAAAACCGTTTTACCCTGCTTGTGGAAACCGATTGCCGAATAAAAGGATTCCTTGCTGCGGGTTGGCATCAGGCGTCGCAAAAATGTGACGATCGACGACGGCACCGGATGGTCGACCATGAAATAAACATAGGAGAACTCGAATAGTCTGGCCAGGCCTTGTTTGCCGATGATGATCGCATCGCAGAATATCGATTCGCTACCGCTGTGCAGGATGGGAATCGCAAAGGGTACTTCCTGGTTCGAATTGATCGCGCGCCCGACGATATAGGCGGCCTTGTTGCGATAGAATACGCTGCTGATAACCTGGAATTGAAAATTCAAATGCGCGCGGCGCGGTCGCGGAAAGGTGTGCTTTATCAAGGCCTGGGTAATGTTGCGCACATCGCGATCGATATTTTCGAAGGGCAGGTTGAAATCGCTATCGAGAAGTACCTGCTTGATCGCGGAGCGAAAGCCGCGTTTGGCTGGATAGTAAACGTGGTAAGAAGGTTTTTCGGAATCGATGAATTCGGTCGAAACAGCACTGCGAACGAAGATGTAGTCATTACCGAAATAATCGCGATGGAATAATGCGCAAAACACCGAGTTGTAAAATGATTCGGCCAATTCCGGTTGCAGGTGGTTACTGATCAACAACACGTATTCGCGTTTTACGTCGAACCAGAGCTGGCTATTGAACGGCTCCAGATCGAACAACTTGTGTAAATCCCGAATCGAGTCCTTGACGCGTATATCGTAAAACTCGATGCGCTCGCGCGAGGCTGCGCGCTCCGCATCCCAGTCGGCGTTTTCGAATCGCTCCTTAGCGCCTTTGGTGATCTTGCTGAAAATTGTAAAGTGCCGATTAAAGCCATTCAGTATACTGGCGGCAATTTGCACCGGCAGGCCCTTGGCCGGGATATCCATCATTGTGCTCCAGGATGATTATTGTTTACGTGATGGAATATCAAGGCGCTGCCTTTTTTCCCACAAATTCTTGCGACTAATACCGAGCATGCGAGCGAGTTCGGTTTCATTGAACTGCGGCTGATATTTCTTGACGAAACTGACGAAATAATCATCGAGGGACAGGCGATTTTCAAGTTCGTATAGCGGCAGCTGATGGTTGGTTTCGACGTTGTTCAGCGCCAGGTCGTCGGCAGTAATCTGACCGCTTTGTTTCAGGATTACCGCGCGTTCGATAATGTTTTCGAGCTCGCGCACATTCCCGGGCCACGGGTAGCGAAGCATTTGCTCGTAAGCGGTATCTTCGAAATTCATGATCTTGCGGTGGGTGCGTTTCACCATCCGGCTTAGAATTGTTTCGGCGAGCAATTTTATATCGCTGCCACGCTCGCGCAGCGGCGGCAAATTCACTTCGAAGACGTTTAACCGGAAATAGAGATCCTCGCGAAATCTACCATCCTGCACCATTTGAGCCAGGTTTTTATGGGTTGCCGTTAGCACGCGTACGTTGACCTTGATGACTTTATTCGAGCCCACGCGGCGAATTTCATTGTCCTGCAAAACTTTAAGTAAACGACCCTGGGCCGCCAGCGGCAGTTCGCCGATTTCATCCAGAAACAAGGTGGCGCCATTAGCGGCCTCGATCAAGCCCTTTTTCATCTCGAGCGCACCGGTAAAGGCGCCGCGTTCGTGACCAAAAAGTTCAGACTCGATCTGATTTTCGGCGAAGGCGGCGCAGTTCACGCTGACCAGCGCCTGTTTGCGGCGCTCGCTTTGAGAGTGTATGGCGCGCGCCACCAATTCCTTGCCGGTACCGGTTTCGCCCACGATTAAGACCGTGGTTTCGGTCGGTGCCACCCGGCGGATACGGTCGATGACTTCGAGCATCGGCTCGCAGTGTGCGACCATGCCGTTAATCGGGTAATACTTGTCGACTTCCTGCTTGAGGAATGTGTTCTGCTGTTCGACCCGTGTCTTTTCGAGGATTCGTTTGACCGTAAGATTCATTTCATCGTGATTAAACGGCTTGGCGATGTAATCTACCGCGCCTTGTTTCATGGCTTCCACGGCCGATTGCACGGTTGAATAACTGGTCATGATCAGAACCGGAGTCGGTGCCGCGCGCGCGATCAACTCGGTTCCCGGTTCACCCGGTAGGCGTAGATCCGAAATGATCAAATCGTACATATTGATCGAGTTTTCTTCCGCCTCGGCCACCGAAGCCACGCCGGTAACCTGGTAACCCTGGCGCTGCAACAGCCGCACCAGGCTTTCCTGGATGATGGGTTCGTCTTCTACAACCAGTATATTACTCACGCCTGCGCCACTCTCGAAGCGTCAATCCCGGGTAATACGATGTCGAAGCGGCAACCCTGCCCGGATTGACTGCTTACCGAAATCGAGCCACCGTGTTCCTGGATTATGTTATAGGCCAGTGACAATCCGAGACCGGTTCCTTCACCCACTATTTTGGTGGTAAAAAAAGGCTCGAATATTTTCGACAGATGCTCTTCGGCGATGCCTTTGCCCTGATCTCTGACCGTAGTCGTCACCCGGTTTGCGTCGATACCGGTTTCGATGGTAATCGTTTGACCCGGTTCGGAAGCATCGGTGGCATTGGTCAACAGATTGACAAAAACCTGCACCAGTTTTTGCGCATAGCCGGAAACAAAGACTCCGCCCTCACACTGGTGCCGGTAGTTCATTTGTTTGCCGGAATGACTCAGCGACACCAGGTTGATAGCCTCGCCCACAATTTGCTCGAGATCGAGATTTTCGGCCGGGTACTCGTCCGGGGCTCCGGCATGGCCGTAGTTCGAAAGCGAACCGACAATGCGGCTGATACGATCCGTCTGCGTCAGAATCTGGTTTAATCCTTCGCTGACTGCCGAAGTCGCCTGCAGGTCGGAGCGTAAATCCTGGGCCAGGCAGGCTATTCCGGTTACCGGATTGCCTATTTCATGGGCGACGCCGGTCGCCAGCTGACCGATCGAGGCAAGTCGTTCGCTGTGCGCCAGTTTTTCTTCGAGGGAGTAACTTTCGCTATGATCTTCAATCAGAATCGCGATGCCGCTGTTGCCTTCCTGTTCCTGGCGGACTTCCGCCTTGAACAGATTCAGGACCTTGACCTGGCCATGAATTGGAAATTTGAAATTGCCGACCAGAAATTCGTCGCTGGCGATAAAGCCGGCCAGCAATTCGCGCCATGGGACCTGTAATTGATCGATGGACTTGCCTATGGCTTCATGTTGTTCGATCCCGGTAAGCTTGCTGAGTTGTTTATTCCAACTAACGATATGGTTTGCATTGTCGATGGAAACGGCGCCCAGGGGCAGATCCTGTAACACCTGAAAATGAAAGCGCCGCAGCGCATCGAGTTCACTGGAAACGCCGCGCAGCATGTCACGCGATTTCTCCTGGGAATTGCCGACGAACTGGATGGTGTCGGCGAGTGCACTCTGGGTCGCCCCATCGATTTGTAAATGCTCATTGACGATCATGCGCGACAGCACCGGGCCCACCAGACCCGACAGGTTGCGATCGATTTGCGCGCGCAGGCGGGTAAGATCGCTCTGCAGGACTTCACTCGGAACCAGTCCGAGGTCGGCTAGCGCGCGATTGACCTCGTTATGCGCAATATCGTGGCCGACGATGGTGCTTAATTGCTGTTCGAACTCCGCTATCGAGGCGGCCTTGACCGCACCCTGTGGGATCAGAAAACTTTCGCGGCTGCAAGCCTCGGCTACTTCGCGCTCCTCCAGCGATTGGCGACTGAGCAGCGATACGATGACGAAAGTCAGGCTGTTGAGCACCAACGACCATAACGCCGCATCGGTGGTGCTCATCGCCAGCTCGGGAATCGTGAAATAGGGCGTCTCGATAATGCCGGCGCGTTCGAACAAGGGAACAAACAGCGTAACGGCCCAGATGGTGGCCCCGACCACCAGACCGGCGATGAAGCCGTTTTTATTGGCGCGCGACCAGTACAGCAGGCCGACTACGCCCGGCAGGCATTGGGCGACCGCCACAAAGGAAATCAGCCCGAGGCCGGCCAGTCCCGGATTGTGCTGCTGCACCAGGTAAAAGAAGTATCCAATGCCGACGATCGACATGATGACGATACGCCGCCCCCATAAAAGCCATTCGTACATGCTGGTGCCGGTCGACAATTTGGGCGGAAAACTCGCCGGCAATACGAAGTTATTCATACACATCGAGGCCAGCGCGAGGGTCGTGACGATAATCATCGCGCTGGCCGCGGACAATCCGCCCATGAAGGTCAGTATCGGTAATACCGACGAACCGCTGTCGAGCGTGATACCGAGCACGAAAAAATCGGCCGGTATCGTGAGCTGTAACGACTGGCCGGCCCACAGAATCGGCGGAATCGATAAATTGAGTAATAACAGGAATAGCGGAAACGCCCAGCTCGCGGTCTCGATATTTTTATGTTTGATACTTTCGACAAAAATCATGTGGAATTGACGCGGCAGCAGAAAAGCAGCCGCGAAGGAGAGCAGCATCAGGGTCGCCCAGGGGCCGCCGGTGACCGGAGCAAACAACGCTTCGTTGGCCTCGGGATGTTGTTGCAGATACTGATTCAACTCGCCGAAACCGCCGAAGATGCCAAAGATCGCAAACAGACCAACACTCAGCAGGGTTACCAGCTTGACCAGCGACTCGAAGGCAATGGCGACGACCAGGCCGCGATGTTTTTCACGCAGTGAAATATGGCGCGTGCCGAACAGGATGGAAAACAGCCCCACGACGATACAAAACATTAGCGCGATCAGCTGCTGTTCGGTTTCGTCGGTCATGATTTGCAGCGTGTTGGTCACTGCCTGTATTTGCAGCGATATATAGGGCAGGGTGCCGGTTAATACCAGCAGGGTTACGAGCACTCCGGCAAGCTGGCTGTGGTAGCGAAAAGCGAACAGGTCGGCCAGCGATGCGAGGCGATAGGTTTCGGTGATTTTGAGTATCGGTCGCAGCAGGATTGGCGAAGCGACGAAAGCCAGGGTCGTGCCAAGATATATCGTCAGGAAGTTGTAACCCTCTTTTTGTGCAAAACCGACGCTGCCGTAGAAGCTCCACGAAGTCGCATAAACTCCGATCGACAGGGTGTAAACCAGCGGATGGCTGACGATGGATTCGGGAATCCAGCCACGATCGGTGGCGGTGGCGATAACAAACAACAGCCCGAGATAGAGCACGCCGACAACGAATAGTTGCCACAGCTCAAATTGCATTTTTACGCAACAGGCGCTGCAGGTAATAAGACAACAGGATGATACAGAACCAGATCAGGTAAGGCAGAAACCAGGGTGAATCGACCGAGATCCACAATCCCAGCAAGGGTGGTAGCAATAATAGCAAGCAAATCAGCAGGACGACTATGGTGATTTCGGTCGCCCGTAAATCGGCGGCAAAAAGCGACACTGTGTTACCCCTGGTTACTCTATTTTCCGAGGAAGTGTTACCTATAGTGACGTGCGGGTCAATAGAACAGCGAAAACCGTTGATTTAAATCAAGAACGGATCGTCAGGCAGGATTGCTATATGCCAGTCTCTTGTCGCTGGCCACCGATTGTGTAAGCATATCCGGGCTCGCGCAGAAACCTAATAATCAAATTCCGAGGAAGGCAAGATGTCAGAAATCAAAACATACCCAGCCCCGGCAGAATTTGCCGCCCAGGCTAACGTCACCGCGGCTCAATACGATGAAATGTATCGCCAGTCGGTGGAAGACCCCGATGGGTTTTGGTCGGAACAGGCAGAAAACTATATTTCCTGGTTCAAACCCTGGAATTCGGTTAGCGATTGGAGCTTTGCCGAGGACGACCTTCATATCAAATGGTTCGAAGGTGCGGAACTAAACGTTTCCTATAACTGCCTGGATCGCCACCTCGAGAGACGTGCCGATCAGGTCGCTATCATTTGGGAGGGTGACGATCCTAGCGAAGATCGCAAAATCACCTATGCGGAACTGCACCGGGAAGTATGCAAATTCGCCAATGTGCTGAAAGACCGCGGCGTCGACAAGGGCGATCGCGTCTCGATTTACATGCCGATGGTACCCGAGGCCGCGGTCGCGATGCTGGCCTGTACCCGCATCGGCGCCGTGCACTCGATCGTGTTCGGCGGATTCTCTCCCGATGCCTTACGCGACCGGATTCTCGATTCGGATTGCCAGGTAGTCATTACCGCCGACCAGTCGATGCGCGGCGGCAAACGGGTGCCGCTCAAGGACAATGCCGACAAGGCGGTCGACCAGTGCCCCAATGTCAGTTCGGTGATTGTCGTCAAGCGCGGCGGCGATCCGGTGGCATGGACCGAGGGACGGGATGTCTGGTACCACGAAGCCGTTGCGGCCGCCGCGGAAGAATGCCAGCCCGAGAGTATGGCGGCCGAAGATCCATTGTTCATTCTTTACACCTCCGGCTCCACCGGCAAGCCCAAGGGCGTATTACATAGCACCGGCGGTTACCTGTTGCAGGCGGCGATGACGCATAAGCTGGTGTTCGATTATCAGGATGGCGAGGTTTACTGGTGTACCGCGGACGTCGGCTGGGTCACGGGTCATACCTACATTGTCTATGGCCCGCTAACCAATGGCGCGACCACGCTGATGTTCGAAGGCATCCCGACCTACCCCGATATTTCCCGCTTCTGGCAAGTCTGCGACAAGCATAAGGTTTCTATCTTCTACACCGCGCCGACCGCGATTCGTTCGCTGATGGGGGCGGGGGACGAGCCGGTTACCCGGACTTCGCGCAGCAGCCTGCGGTTGCTTGGCACCGTGGGTGAACCGATCAATCCGGAAGCCTGGGAATGGTACTACCACGTGGTCGGCAACGGCAAATGCCCGATCGTCGATACCTGGTGGCAAACCGAAACCGGGGCGCACATGATGACGCCTTTACCCGGCGCTACCACCACCAAGCCGGGGTCGGCCACCTTCCCGTTCTTCGGGGTGCAGCCGGTGCTGCTCGATGATCAGGGCAATGAAATCGACGGCAACCCGGCCGAGGGCAACCTGGCGATCAAGGCGCCCTGGCCATCGATGATGCGCTCGGTCTACGGCGACCATAAGCGCTTTTTTGAAACCTACTTCGCGATGTTCAAAGGTTATTACTTTACCGGCGACGGTGCGCGCCGCGATGAAGACGGCTATTACTGGATTACCGGGCGCGTCGACGACGTGCTCAATGTCTCCGGCCACCGTCTCGGCACCGCTGAAATCGAATCGGCTTTGGTGTTGCACGAGAAGGTAGCCGAGGCCGCCGTAGTCGGTTATCCCCATGATTTGACCGGGCAGGGCATTTACGCCTACGTCACCTTGATGGCAGGGGTAACGGGCAGCGACGAACTCAAGGCGGACCTGGTGAAGCTGGTGCGCTCAGAAATCGGCCCGATCGCCAAGGTTAATATTATCCAGTGGGCGCCCGGCTTGCCGAAAACCCGCTCCGGTAAAATCATGCGCCGAATTCTGCGCAAGGTTGCCGCCAACGAACTCGACAGTCTCGGCGACACTTCGACCCTGGCCGATCCCGGGGTGGTGGATAACCTGATTGAAAATCGCGAGAATCGCTAAGCCTTGTAATCCTGCTAAAAGCTCCGCGCGTTGCGGAGCTTTTTTTGTCTCGGAGCCAGCGGCCGTTGCCTCGGAGTTGCAAGTTCTCATTATTTTCTCTAAACTGGCGAGAATAAAATGAGAATCGAGTTTACGCATGCTGACTTCACAAGAACAAAAGACGCTACAATTCATCCATAATTACCTGGCCCAGCATGGTTTCGCACCCCGTTTCAAGGAAATCGGCATTGCCATCGGCGTCAGTTCGCACGGAACGATCCATCGTTATGTGCAGTCGCTCGAGGACAAGGGGTATATCGATCGGATCAAGGGCAACTCGCGCGGTATGAGCCTCAGGGATTTACCGCTGGTGAGCCCGCCCACGATTCCACTAGCCGGCAAGATTGCCGCTGGCTTGCCGATCGAGGCGATCGAAGATCAGCAGGAATTGAACCTGGCTGAAATGTTTATGGGTCCCGAGCTGTTTGCCTTGCGCGTCACCGGTGATTCGATGATCGATGCCGGTATCCTCGACGAAGACTATGTCATTATCAAAAAGCAGCCGGTCGCCAACGATGGCGATATCGTGGTGGCGATGATCGACAAAGCCGAGGCGACGCTAAAACGTTTCAAACGACGCAGCGAAGATCAAGTCGCGCTGATTCCAGAAAATTCGGAAATGGAGCCGATGATTTATCCTGCCGAGCGGGTCAGCATTCATGGCATACTGGTCGGGCAGTTGCGTAACTACCGCTAATTTAACGCCCTGCCAACATCGATGTCGTCACCCGCGCAAGCGGTGACCTCCGGACAATTTTGCGGTGAAAATAGTGAGATGGTATACAGGTCCCGATACGTCGGACCGCTGCTTGAGCGGGATGATGTTTCTAGCGAGAAGATGTCTCTGGCGAAGCCCGAGAGTTCCGATTATTCCTTTGCCCTCGCCTGGCCGCTAACCGCTGTCCGGATTCCTATCGATTAATTTTTGCCTCGATATAAACCCCAATTGATTGGCTTTTTATCAGGTAACGAAAAATCGATAGCTAGCTTTTCATCTGCTTGCTGATGGTATGCAGCATATCGGCAATAATCTTTGGATTTCCGGCCACTATCTGGCCATTTTCGAGAAAGTGTTCATCGCCGCTGTAATCGGTCACGAGACCGCCTGCTTCGCGCACAATCAGGGCGCCCGCGGCCATATCCCAGGCATTCAGTCCCGACTCCCAGAAACCGTCCAGGCGCCCCGCAGCGACATAAGCCAGATCGAGCGCGGCGGAGCCGGCGCGGCGCATATCACTGGCCGACTTGAAAAATGCGCTGAACAGCCTCAGGAAGCCATCGAGATCGGCCGGGTTTTTGAACGGAAATCCGGTACCGATCAGCGCGCCTTCGATGGACTTGATTTTGCTGACGCGAATGCGCCGGTTATTCAGCGTAGCGCCGTCGCCGCGACTGGCGGCGAATAGTTCCTGTTTGAAAGGATCGTAGATCACAGCGTGAATCAGACGCCCGCGGTGCTCGCAGGCTATGGAGACGGCATATTGTGGAAATCCGTGCAGATAATTGGTGGTGCCGTCGAGTGGATCGATAATCCAACGATGCTCGTCCTGGCCTTCGATCACGCCGGACTCTTCGGCAATTATGCCATGCTCGGGATAGGATTTGAGTAGCTCGTCGATTATCCTGACTTCGGCCTCGCGATCGACTTCGCTGACGAAATCGTTGCGGGCTTTTACTTCAACCTGCAAGTCGGGTAATTTGTTGATTTTTCGAACGATAAAATCCCCGGCGTGGTGAGCCGCTCGAATCGCGATGTTCAACATGGGTTGCATGGGCGGGTTTTCATCGTGCTGAAAAGGCGCGCAGTCTAACAAAGGGGTTATCAATAGACCAGAGAAACCCGCAAACGATGGCCTATGAAACAAGTGAATTATCTGGCAAGCAGTTTTACCGAAACCTCGGGCCGCCGCGTAGGCGGGGCCGGCTATCATTCGCCGGGTAAAATTCGACCAGGAGACTAGCCGCTTGAAACTGGAAAATATCAGAATCGTAATGGTCGGGACTACTCATCCCGGTAATATCGGGGCCGCAGCCCGGGCGATGCATAATATGTGTATCGACCAGTTGACGCTGGTTGCTCCGCAATGCCCGATCGGTGAAATTGCTTATGCGCGGGCCTCGGGTGCAAATTCGGTGCTGGACAATCGCGTAATCTGCGATGATCTCGGAACGGCGATTGCCGATTGTGGCTGCGTTTTCGCCAGCAGCGCCCGTCGGCGTTCTCTGCCCTGGCCGGAGCTGGACCCCGAGGCCTTATCGGCAAAAATTTGGGCGATGGGTGAAAATGACCGGGTGGCGCTGGTTTTCGGACGCGAGCATTCCGGTTTGACTAACGAAGAAATACAGCTGTGTAATTTTATGGTCGGCATTCCAACCAATCCGCAGTTCAGTTCGCTTAATCTGGCGTCGGCAATTCAGGTGCTATGTTACGAAATCTATCGTTATCAAGCAGCACCGCCGCCATTAAAGCCGCCCGATGCAGCGGATCAACCCGCCAGCAGCGCCGAGGTAGAGAGATATTTCGACCATCTGCAGCAAACGCTGGAAACCACCGGTTTCCTGGATCCGCAGCGACCCGGCTTGATCATGCAGCGGTTGCGCAGGCTGTATCTGCGCAGTGAATTGACTCACAACGAAATCAATATCCTGCGCGGCATGCTGACAGCCATCGAGAAGCGACAGGCGTGACTGTTACAATTCGTTACAAATCGTTACGCGATCGAAAAGCTTGCTTTCAGGTATTTCCCTAGACTCTGCTTCCGTCAATCAACTACGGAGCACACCATGAAACTTTCTACCCGAATTATCACCGCCGTATTACTGGTCGCCGGCAGTTCCGGCGTGGTTTACGCCTTTAGCAAGCATGGCGACTGGCATATGACGCCCGAAGAAAAAATCGAGTTCGTCACCGATAGGGTGACCAAACAACTCGATCTCGATAATCAACAACGGCTAAATTTCACCACGCTGGCTGAAACCGTGGCGCAGATCATGCTCGATGCCAAAACCGGCAAACAACAGCAGTTAAATGAAATCGGAGCGCTGTTGCAAGAGCCGAGTTTTAACCAGGCGCGCGCCATGGAAATCGTACAGCAGAAAACACGGATGGTGAATGAAAAAGCACCCCTGGTGATTTCATCGCTGGCGGTTTTTCTGGATTCCCTGAATGTCGAGCAAAAGCGGGAATTGCAGGAATTCGTCAAAAATCATCGCCATCATCGACATGGCGCCGACCACTAATAGATCGAAGCCTGGCAACGCGGCTTCTCAAAAGGGGGCCGCGTTGTACAATGTCGGCCATGGTTCAACACGGGCAGGCAGATGCGCCAGTTAATACTAATCGATGACGATGAACGGCTGGCCGAACCTTTGCAGCAGTATTTCGCTAAATTCGAAATGTCGCTGCGGCACGAAACTCACCCCTTGAAAGCTATCGAGCGAATCAAGCGCGAGAATTTCGATCTGATCGTGCTCGACGTCATGCTGCCTGAAATCGACGGCTTCGAAACTTGTCGGCGGATTCGCCGGTTCAGCGAAATTCCGATTGTTATGCTTACCGCGCGCGGTGAGGTCATGGATCGTGTGGTCGGCCTGGAGCTGGGCGCCGATGATTATTTACCGAAACCTTTCGAACCGCGCGAACTGGTCGCGCGCATCCAAAACATCTTCCGGCGCGGCAAAACGGTTAAACAGGCGGTAGCCGTGTTCCAATTGGGTGAATTAACCCTCGACTTGGATAAAAAGCAGCTTACTCGGAACGACGACGAAATCGCGATTACCGCGACCGAATACGAATTGCTGCGCCTGCTGGTGCAAAACCAAGAGCGGGTATTGTCGCGCGATGAAATCATGCAGTCGCTACGCGGCATAGACGCCGATATTTACAGCCGCGCGATCGATGTGCTGGTCAGCCGGCTGCGGCACAAACTGGATCGACCCGAGTTAATTCGTACGGTGCGCGGGCAGGGATATCAGTTGGTGAATCGATAATGTGGGAATACCTGCAACAAAAAAGGCAAAGCCTGGTATTCCGGTTGCTGTTATATTTTTTAATCACGATTTTGGCGTTTGCGGTCGTGCTAGGAATCAGTTTCAGCCAGCGTCTCAAACCGCATGTACAAAATGAAATACTTCCCAACGTCGAGCGGTACATCGAGTATCTGATCGACGATATCGGGTTGCCTCCCGACCTGGCGGTGGCGCAGCGGTTGGCGGACGGTCTTCCGTTTGAACTCGGCATCGAAGGCCGGGGAGTAAACTGGGTTTCGAGCCTTGATTTGAAGGCGCTTGACGTCGACGATTTCGAACCGGCACCGGCGCCCTACGACGGGGTTTACTTCAGCCACCATCGTCGCGCGCAGTACCTGCTGATCGAAAAACAAGGTTATCGCTACCTGTTCGCTGTCGATAATGGTTTCCGCCGCGGGTCTGAACGTCGTCACGGATTGCTGTTTTTGTTTCTCGGATTGCTGCTGTTGCTGCTTTATGCCTCGATACGGCGCATGTTCAAACCGGTTGAAGTCATGTCGCAGCAAATCCAGAGAATTGGGGCAGGCGATCTCGACCAGAACATCGAAGTGCTGGGCAAAGGCGAATTGGCAAGCCTGGCAGCCGGCATAAACCGGATGTCGGCGCAGATCAAATCGATGCTGGAAAGCAAGTCGGGGTTGCTGTTGGCGATCAGTCATGAATTGCGCTCACCCATTACCCGTATGCGGGTGAATCTCGAATTACTCGACGCGAGCGGTATTCAGCAAAAATTGATCGACGACGTCCGTGAAATGGAGGTTTTGGTAACGGCGATTCTTGAATCGGAAAAGCTCAATAGCCGACATGCACCCTTGCACCGGGAACGCTGTGACCTGGCCGCACTGATCCAGGCAGTGGTGCGCAACCACCCGTTCCGTGATCGTATTAAGACCGAGCTGTCGCCACTAGAACTCGATATCGATCAAATGCGAATCAAGTTGCTGGTAAAAAATCTGATCGATAACGCCTGTCATTATTCGAAAGACGACGCCGCGCCGGTCGAAGTCAGCCTGCAGCATGATGGAGCGTCGCTGCAATTAGCGGTCGAGGACCATGGGATCGGTATCGCTGCGCAAGAACTAACGCGGCTCACCGAGGCCTTTTATCGACCCGATAGTGCGCGCCGGCGGAATACGGGTGGCTATGGTCTCGGGCTCTATCTGTGCCGGCTCATAGTCGAGGCGCATGGCGGCCTGATAAGCTTCGAAAGCGAGCCTGGGCGCGGTACCAGGGTAATAGTCAGTATACCCCTTGATAATAGTTGACCAATTTAGTCAGGATTGTATACTGAGCCCGTTTTTCGCTAAACCATTCTACGATGCGATTGTCCACAAAAAGCCGTTATGCCGTAACCTCGTTGCTCGATCTTGTTATGCACTCCGATCAGGGACCGGTTTCGCTGGCCGATATCTCGGTGCGCCAGGGGATTTCGCTATCCTATCTGGAACAGCTGTTTGCCAAGATGCGCCGCAACAAGTTGGTGGTTAGCACCCGCGGACCCGGCGGCGGCTATAGCCTGGGGAGCACACCCGAGCAAGTTTGCATTGCCGACGTGATTAATGCCGTCGACGAAGAAATGCAGGTTGCGGATAGGGATGTCGTCAATGGCTCAGCCAGTTATGAGCCCTGTTTGACCGAGCAGCTGTGGGAAGAATTGAGCGCCGAAATCGAAAATTACCTGACCACGATTTCACTCGCCGATATGATGCGAAACGAAGAGGTGCAAGAGTTGTCGCGGGTGCATGACATGAGACAGCAAGCGTCGAATCTGCAATAACCGAATCATGTCAATCTACCTGGATCACAATGCCACCTCGCCGATGCACCCGGAAGTCATCGAAGCGATGATGCCCTTTCTGCAAAACCCGGTCGGCAATCCATCGAGCCTGCATAGCTATGGCCGCATGGCCCGCTCTGCGGTCGAGTCGGCGCGCGCCGAAGTCGCACAATTACTGGGTTGCGACAGCGGCTCGATAATATTTACCTCGGGCGGTACCGAAGCCAATAATATGCTTTTGAAGGGATATGTCGATCATAGCAGCCAAGCTCCGGTGATTAGCAGCGAGATCGAGCACCCGAGCGTACTCGAGCCTCTCAAACAGCTGCAGTCGGAAGGCGTCGCAGTGATCCGACTCAAGCCGAACGCCGCGGGACAAATAGACCTCGAGGCGGCGCGCCCGATTATCCTAGCCGCGGGTCCCCAGTTGTTGTCTATCATTTATGCGAATAACGAAACCGGTGTAATCCAGCCGCTGCCAGCGCTGGCGGCGATGGTCGACCGTGATTCCTGTCTGGTGCATAGCGATGCTACCCAGGCGGTCGGTAAACTACCGCTCGATTTGTCGCAACTCGACCTCGACGCCATCAGTTTTTCGGCCCATAAACTGCGTGGCCCCCAAGGTGTGGGTGCGCTGGTGATCAACCGCAAACCGAGGCGGCGCCTGATTAGCGGCGGTGAGCAGGAAAACAAGTTACGCGGCGGTACCGAAAACGTCGCCGGCATAGTCGGTCTGGGCAAGGCCGCGGCGCTCGCGCGCTTGGAAATGGAACGTAGGCAGCAGCATTTATCGCAACTGAGAGATGTCTTCGAATCCCGGCTTGCAAATATTCCCGGCAGCGTGGTGTTCGGGCAGCAGGCGCCGCGATTGCCCAATACCACATATTTTGCAATTCCCTATTACCACGGTGAAACCCTGTTGATGGAGCTCGACCGAGCGGGGTTTGCCCTGGCCAGCGGTTCGGCCTGCCATAGTGCGGTAACCGAACCCAGCCATGTACTGAAAGCCATGGGGGTCGAAGACAATCTGGCGCTGAACGCGATCAGGCTGAGTATCGGTATGGATAATAGCTTGCAGGATATCGAACAACTGGCAACAAAACTTCAGGCTCTGGTAGAGAGCTTGCCACCGGTAATCCGCCGGGCGGCGGGATAGAGAGATACAAATGGCCATACATCTTAGCGATCTGGCTGCATCCCGGGTGCAGCACTTTCTCGAAAATCGGGGCAAGGGCATCGGACTGCGGCTCGGTGTGAAAACGACGGGCTGTTCGGGGCTCGCCTATGTCATCGAATTTGTAGACGAATTACAGGAAGGTGATGAAGTTTTCGAATCCAAAGGCGTTAAGATCGTGGTGGATCCGAAAAGCCTGGTATTTTTGGACGGGACCGAGGTCGACTTTGCCAAGGTCGGTCTGAACGAAGGGTTTCAGTTTAAAAACCCGAACGCCAAGGACGCTTGTGGCTGCGGTGAAAGCTTTACCGTCTGATACTAAACAAATAACCATGCAGTCCCCCGAGCTTAACCAAAACTATTTCGAGCTATTTGGTTTGAAACCCGTATTCGATATCGATTATGTCGAATTGCATGCGCGACAACAGCGTATGCAGGCTGTCTATCACCCGGATCGCCACGTGGGCGCCGGTGATCAGGAGCGGCGTCTGTCGGTGCAAATGGCGTCCTGGGTCAATCAGGCTTATGAAACCCTGCATGATCCGGTTAAGCGCTCGCGTTATCTGCTGGAAATCAATGGCGTCAGCCTGCCTGACGATTCGGCGACTACTGCCGATGCCGCTTTTTTAATGGAGCAGATCGATTTGCGTGAAGCGGTCGAGGCCTGTCGCCACGGCGATAACGGGCTTGAGCGAAGCCAAGATATCGAGGCCAAACTGAAGCAGCGCGCAGACCAACTGGCGCAAGAATTTGTCGCAGATTTTTCCGCGCAACGCTACCAAGCAGCTATCGATAGCTGCCGTAAGATGCAATTTGTCCAGCGCATCCAACAGCAGTTGGCGGAACTTCAATTTGAGCTGGAAGAGACCTGATGGCGCTACTGCAAATTTCCGAGCCCGGTGCATCGAACGCACCTCACCAGCATCGCCTGGCCGTCGGTATCGACCTCGGCACCACCAATTCACTGGTCGCGACGCTACGCAGCGGGGAAGCGGTTTGTTTGCCCGATGAACAGGGGCACAAGCTGCTGCCTTCGGTGGTTCATTTCGACGGCAGGCGAACGCTGGTCGGCCACGAGGCGCAGGCGCTGCTAAGCAGCGACCCGTTAAACACGATCGCATCGGTTAAACGTTTAATGGGCAGGGGCCGGGACGATGTGAAACGCCTCGGTGAAGTCATACCGCATGAATTCGTCAACGCCGAAGACAGTGCGGCGCTTAGAATTCGAACGATGGGTGGCGACTACAGCGCGGTCGAAATTTCGAGCGAGATATTGAAAAAATTGGCGCGCCGAGCCGAGCAAAGCCTCGGCGGCGATCTGGCCGGCGTGGTCATTACCGTTCCCGCTTATTTCGACGATGCCCAGCGTCAAGCCACCCGAGATGCCGCCAGGCTAGCCGGTGTGAATCTGTTTCGGTTGTTGAACGAACCGACCGCGGCGGCCGTCGCCTACGGCCTCGATCGGGATTCCGACGGTTTGATTGCGGTCTATGATTTCGGCGGCGGTACCTTCGATATTTCCATTTTGCGGATTAACAGAGGCGTATTCGAAGTGCTCGCGACCGGCGGCGATTCATCGCTGGGCGGCGACGACTTGGATCATGCGCTCGGCGAGTGGATCATCGAGCAGGCCGGCTACACCGATATCGATGCGCTGCTGGCGCGCCGGATATTGTCCGCTGCCCGCAGCGCCAAGGAACAATTGAGTAGCGCCGGCTCGACCACTATTCGGATAGAAGCGCCGCAGCCATGGCAAGCTGAGATCAAGCGCGAGCAGTTTGAGGCACTTATCGAACCGCTAGTCAAAAAAACGCTGTCAGCCTGTCGGCGGGCGGTGCGCGATGCCGGGGTCGCCAAGCAAGAGGTTGCTGAAGTCGTCATGGTAGGGGGTTCGACCCGAGTGCCGCTGGTACAGACGATGGTGGGGGACTACTTCGAGCTCGAACCGATGAATAAGCTCGACCCCGATCAGGTAGTCGCACTCGGCGCCGCGATCCAGGCCGATATTCTGGCCGGTAATAAACCCGATAACGAGATGCTGTTGCTCGACGTTTTACCGCTCTCGCTAGGGATCGAGACCATGGGTGGTTTGAGTGAAAAAATTATTGACCGCAATAGCGCAATTCCAGTAGCCAAGGCGCAGGAATTCACCACTTTCAAGGACGGTCAGAGCGCGATGTCAATTCATGTGGTGCAGGGTGAACGCGAACTGGTATCGGATTGCCGTTCGTTGGCGCGTTTCGAGTTACGCGGCTTCCCACCAATGGTGGCGGGTGCGGCCAGGATCCGCGTCACCTACCAGGTCGACGCCGATGGCTTGCTGTCGGTAACTGCGCAGGAAACGACCAGCGGCGTCACGGCGGATATTGTGGTCAAGCCATCCTATGGTCTAACCGACACGGAAATCGAGTCGATGCTGCGTGCCTCGATGGAACATGCGCGCGCGGATATCGAACTGCGTATGCTCAAAGAGCAGCAGGTGGAGGCCCGACGGGTAATCGAAGCGATCGACGCGGCGCTAGCCCAGGATGGCGCAGTTTTACTGGATGAGAACGAGTTGTCGCAGATTCGGTTAAAGCGCGACGAGCTCGAGTCGGCGGTCGATACCGCTTCAGCGGAGGCGCTTAAAAACTTGATCAAAGCCGTCGAAGCGGTCAGCGAGACCTATGTCGCTCGGCGTATGAATGCAAGCGTGCAACAGGCGCTTACCGGCAAACAAATTGACGAGGTTGATGTTTGATGACCAAGATCACGGTGCTACCGCATGATGAAATATGTCCCGAGGGAGCGCATTTCGAAGTTGAACCGGGTATCAGCCTGTGTGACGCGATGTTGGGAAATCACATCGATATCGAACACGCCTGCGAAAAATCCTGCGCCTGCACTACCTGCCATGTTTATATACGCGAGGGATTTGATTCGCTGCAAGAGTCGAGTGAGGATGAAGACGATTATCTCGATAAGGCCTGGGGATTGGATATGGATTCCCGACTGAGCTGTCAGGCGATCGTTGGCGATGACGATCTCACCATCGAAATTCCAAAATATACCATCAATATGGTGTCTGAAAATCATTAGGAGAAGGCGATGAGTCTTAAATGGACCGATACGCTTGACATTGCAATCGAGTTGGCGGAATTGCATAGCGACGTAGATCCGCAATATGTGCGTTTTACCGATTTGCACGGCTGGGTTTGCGCACTCGATGAATTCGATGACGATCCCAACCATTCCAACGAAAAAATACTGGAAGCGATTCAAATGGCCTGGATTGACGAAGCGGATTAACCGCTGTAGTCCTCAGTCAATAATTTGACAGAAAATCGTCGATTTCCTGACACTTTTATTGTTCAAAATCAAACACTTCCAGACCCAACTTAAGGCTGTTTAAACATTTTTGCCGGCAAAGGCGAAAAAATATTCGGTCGCTGCATTGCCAACAAAGTGTCGGTTTGGCAACGAGTTGGGGGCCAAACTTAAAGTAATTTCTACTCCTAATTGTGTGAACTCGGTCACAGTTTGCTTGCAATCGTACCCCATTTCGGTAAATTGAACTTCACAACCCACTTGCCAAAAAGATGGGAAACGCCCTGAAAATAAGACGTTTTAGCGTCGTTGGGCATTGCAATTACAGCCAAATTCCCGAATGCAATATTCGGGTACGAAGACATTTATTTCTGGAGAGACAACATGAGCAATGTAGCATATATCAATGAAGTTCCGCCCGAACAACAAGCCTACGCCGATCAATCACAGTTAAAAACCTTTTACGATGCCAAAAATAAAATAGGTTGGTTCCTGATGAAGGGAGCGCCGCGGCCTTCATTTACTTTGAGATTGCTGGATGACATATCCGACTACCTGGAAAACGTGAAACATGAAATGCAGGAAAGTAACGGCGAGAAATATGACTATCTGGTAGTTGGCTCCGATGTGGACGGCATGTTCAACCTCGGCGGAGATCTGGAGTTATTCAAAAAGTACATCGAAGCGGGCGACCGCCAAGGACTGCTCGACTACGCTGTTAAATGTATCGATATCCTGTATCAGAACATGTTCCACTATAACCTCGATCTGACGACCATCTCATTGATTCAGGGCGACGCACTCGGCGGTGGTTTCGAAGCGGCGCTGTCCAGCAATGTCATCATCGCCGAAAAAGGTACCAAAATGGGATTGCCGGAAGTGCTTTTTAACCTGTTTCCGGGGATGGGTGCCTATTCCTTGTTATCGCGCAAGATCGGTTTTGCGGCGGCCGAAAAAATGATTCTCAGCGGAAACCTGTTCTCCGCCGAACAGCTTTACGAAATGGGAGTGATCGACATTCTTGCGGAAAAAGGTGAAGGCGAAGTCGCCGTCTATCGCTATATCAAGAATGCTGCTAGATCCAGCAACACCTTCAAATCAATGCAGAAGCTCAAAGATATCTGTAACCAGGTCAGCTACCAGGAACTTGCCGATATTGCTACCGTGTGGGCAGACGCCGCGCTGCAGTTGACGCCGAAAGATTTGCGCATGATGGAAAGGCTGGTGCGCCGTCAGAATAATCGGGTAGAAGAAGGATATTGATGAAAGCTTGCAAGTCCGCCGATCTCAGGGTTTTGCGCCGCGAGTGCGTCACCAAGGGCTGTGGCGTCCGCGGCAGAAAATCGGTGAGATCAACGGGCTAATGATCGGTCGATTTAGGAGTGTTAGAAATTTTGTGTCAATTCTTTAATGTGCAGCATAATGCTGTTAGGAGAATTGATAATGACAGACAAATTCGATTTTAATAAAGCCCTGAAGGCGATTCAGTCTGGGCAA
>Ga0126332_10000085_pt1 | contig 38225 bp, 35 predicted proteins | sample InaspJWI42metaG_FD_94482 | JGI IMG/M metagenome (GOLD analysis project Ga0126332, IMG submission 94482) | Marine gutless worms symbiont microbial communities from Oahu, Hawaii - Inanidrilus sp. 2 OAHU.JWI-42 metaG | ecosystem: Host-associated > Annelida > Digestive system > Unclassified...
AAAAACGCCGGGTCCGGTTACCTCAATCGGGCTCGGTTAATCAAATCTGAAAATGGCTCCTACTGATAAAAATAATCAGAATTTTATTGTTAATTTATTCCGGAAATCAACAGCAGTGATCGGTAATCAGTGATCAGTACCCAGTGATAAGCATAGTGATATTTTATTTGTACATGCTTTATGCCATAGTCAGATTTAATATATTAGGAATGTTATCAATTAGATAGAAAAGACAGAGCGACACGCGGCGCAAGCGCCTGCGCAAGCGATACCATAAATCTTTCCGCCTCCGGCGGATCAATCTTAAATCTTCAATAACATCCGGTGCTCACGATGACTTTTTTTTCACATCCTCGACCAGTTCCTTCATGATACTCAAGACATTGCGACCTCTTTCGCGAGCGATGCGATGCGCATCATCGACCAGTTTTGCAGCCCGTCGATTGAGCTCTGCTTCGGGGGGAACTTTTATTTTCATGCGTTGATACTGCCAGTTTAACAGGCGCATCGCCATGCGCTCTTCCTGTTGACGAATGAATCCTTTCAACGTTCACCCCCGCTGTTTATATAGATTTTTGTTTTACTCTTAGTTTTTAAATCGAAATATCGACGCAGTTTCCGGTGTTCTTTACCGAATATTGCTGGAACCGGAAACTGATATGTTTAACCACAAAGATCACAAAGAACACAAAGGAAAAGAGAATATAGAATGATCTCTTTGTGTCCTTCGTGTCTTTGTGGTGGAAAAAATTCCGTTATATCAATTGATTAACCGTCAAAGGTTTATGAGTATAAATACCGGTGTCCGGTAAACAAATGCTGTAGCTTGTATTCAGCCTACAGCTTCTTCACCCACAGCATGTTGGTGGTTCCTTTTTCCCAAACCGGCCGTCCGGCTGTGATGACCACCTGATCACCATTGCATACAAACCCGGATTCCAGGGCGGCATCGGCCGCTTTTTCAATCATTTGATCGGTGTCTTCCGCGATCGTCAAATGATACGGAAAGCAGCCCCAGAATAGTGTAAGACGTCGCACGGCGGTTTCATCCGGTGACAGGGCGATGATTTTCGGTGCCGGTCGAAAGCGGGATATATGTGCTGCAGTCGAACCCGAGCGGGTTGTTGCCACGATCGCCGCCGCTTCCAGTTGTCCGGCAAGAATACAGGCCGCATAGGCCACCGATGCGGATACTCCCTTTTTGGTCATCACATTCAGATACTTATCATGCGGGTACCTTGTCTCGGCGGCATCGGCGATTCGCCGCATATACCGTACGGCTTGCACCGGATAGGCACCGCTGGCGGTCTCCTCGGAAAGCATGACCGCATCGGCGCCGTCCAGAACGCCGTTGGCCACATCGGCGGCTTCGGCCCGGGTGGGTCGCGGCGAATCCACCATGGAACGCAGCATCTGGGTGGCGATAATTACCGGCTTGCCGAGTGAGTTGGCTTTGCGAATCAGCTTTTTCTGTATATTCGGAACATTTTCAAGAGGTATCTCGACTCCCAGATCACCGCGCGCCACCATAATACCATCGGCAGCCGCCATGATTTCATCAATAACGTCCAGAGCCTCATGCTTTTCTATCTTGGCGATCACCGGTGTATTTTTTTTCTCTTTTTTGATGATGTCCTTGAGCCTGTAAATGTCATCCGCACTTCTGACAAAAGAAAGGGCGACATAATCGACATCGTGTGCCAGACCGAAAAGCAGATCGTTGCGGTCCTTTTGCGTGATGGCGGGGGCTTTGATTGTGCCGGTCGGCAGGTTGATGCCTTTGCGGGAGGTCAAAACACCGCCTTTGACTACTTTGCAGTAGATATCCGTCGCACCGGTTTCTTGAACCACCAGCTCCATCATACCGTCCGCCAGCAGTATCCGGTCATCTTTTTTTACTTCCAGGGGCAAATCATTGTAGGACACCGACACCTGCTGATCCGTGCCTTCGACCGGCCTGTTGGTCAGAACAAATTGCTGGCCGGACTTTAGCTGGACACCCGGCTCCGGTATGTTGCCGATCCGAATTTTTGGTCCGCAAAGGTCCTGCAGAATTGCGACCGGTATGCCCAACTCCTTTGATATGGCACGGATCGCCTGAATTTTCGACCGGTGCTCTTCGTGTGTGCCGTGGGAGAAATTCAACCGGCTGACATTCATACCGCCGCTGATGAGATCCTTGATTATCTCACGGTCTTCGCTGGCCGGGCCGATGGTACATACGATTTTAGTACCGGACATAATCGCCTCCTTGGTGATGTAAAGAATCCTGGCCCGGAGGACCCGCATTCGCCCGGCTACGGCGCGGCAGGGCCAGGCTTTTATTTCTAAATAAAGCTGGGATTATCGGCAGATATTAATAATCAACTCTTCCAGGATCAGTTTCTTGTTTTCGGCGCCGGATTTTATTCGCAGGTCGGAGCGCGTGAGAAATTCAAAGGCGTTGAACAATTCATCCATGGTAAATCGCTCCGATTTTTTAAACAATTGATAAACAGGGTACGAGTTTTTGGGATTTTTAGCAATCAAGAGATCTGTGCGCGGTTTGGCTGGTTTTTTCTTTCCCCGCTTTTTTGGACGGCTTTCCGACGATCCTGTACCTGCCAGCGATTCCTGCCACTGTTGGAGCTCTTCAAGCAGCGCACGGTCGGATTCCTGAATCGCGGGCATAACGACGCTGTTAAATTGCCCGTAGGGACACCCGCCAAACCAGGTGTGTCCGGCCGGGCCGGCGATAAATTCTTTGACTCGCAGCAGCTTGCGGACTTGATTGAGCACCGCCACGATAACTTGCTCGGGACGCATTGGTTTCTGGACATCACTCAGCAGGGATTTCATGTAAAACAGCGCCTCGATCGGGTTTTTATCCGTAATGGCATTTGTGAAGGCGAAAATTGGATCCTGCTTGGTGCGATGTAATACAGTCTCGATGTCCCGGCGGGTGATTTGCCTGCGATCGCCGGCGTAGGTTACCAGTTTTTCCAGGTTATTGGAAAAGGTCCTCAGATCAAAACCGGTTAATCCGTAAAGCGCCTCGAAAGCCCCCGGTTCCATGGTTTTACCGTTTTTGGTCAGAATCGATTTTTTCATCTCACTTAAAACAGCCACCTGCAACTTTTTATCGGCCCGACGTTCGCCACGCGGCACTGAACAGTCAATCGCCACGCCCGCATCCACAATGATGTTGTACAACTTTTTTCTTTTATCGATCGTATCGGTGGTAATGATGAGGTGGTTACCCTTTGGGATTCCTCTCTCCAGCGTCTTTTGCAGGATGCTTTCTGCAATGGAATCGGTAGATACGGATACTCCGGTTTGGCGGCAGAAATCGACGATATCATCCAGCCAGCGACGGTCCTCCAGCAATTCCGAATCCCCGGGTATCTTGGTGCTGCGGTCCGGCCCGGCAATATCATCCAGGTGCAGATTCAACAGCGACATGAATCTAACCAGGTGGGTTGCAGCCTTTTGTAAATTTTTAGAATCATAGGCCTGTTTAGCGTTATGCAGCAATCGGTCGATGTCCTGTTTGGTGTCGAACACCCTGGCATCCAGCAGGGCGACAACCTTCCGGCCGCCAAGCAGGGAATACGTGCTTACTTTTTCCACCGCCTCATGAACATTGCCGTTGGACCTATCCACCGGTTCATAGTTCATGTGCCGGGTCCGGGGGGGAAGCAAAACATCCAGGAGCTTTTGCAGGGCTGTTTTATAAAGCAGCTCTTCTCCGTAAATCAAATATACCGGAGCCGGGGCGACCGGCGGCTGGCTGTCGTCTTGCTTCAGGGAGTCTTGCAGTTCCTTCAGATAGGAATCAAGGGAATTATAGGCTATCTGTCCCATAGCTTTCTGTCAATTGGATGCGCTGATTAATGTTGAAATGTTTGCGACAGTTTAACTTTTCCAGATAGGAAGCGGATTAGATAATAAATTTAGGAATTGCGAATTGAGGCATTGAGGCATTGGAAAAAGGAAAAATTCCGATTTTAAATCCCTGAATCCCTCAATCCCTGAATCCCTCAATTCCTGAATCCCTCAATTCCTGAATCTCTCAATTCTCAACCGACGCTTTTTAGGGAATGATCGACGCTATCATCAATCAGATTCGCCAATCAATGGCACTGCACTTCTTCTTTTTACATTACGGTTAAGATAAATAAGCACTGCCAGGGCTGTTATTGCAACCGAAAGGCTGGTGACGGGCCGGACAGATAAATCGACAGCCGCCGGCTCACCTTTGTTGCCCAGCAGCGCCTCGATCAGAAATCGCGAAATTCCGTACAGCAGCGCATACAACCAGAACATCTGGCCGCTGAATCGCCGCCGGTCTTTAAAATACAGCAGAATACAAAAGATTACCAGGTTACTGGTGGCAAAATACAAGGAAGTTGGATGCAACGGTGCCGTCGGGGATGCAAGGGCATCCGGGTGGGCTATCTTCACCAACCAGGGCAGATCGGATGGATATCCCCAGCAGGATCCTGAAAAAAAACAGCCCAGCCAACCGAAGAAATGTCCGATGGCAATCGCCGGTGTCAGGGTATCAAATGTCCTGCCCAGAGGCATGCGTGTTTTGTTAATAAAAACGATGCTGATAATTACCGCAGCGATGATACCGCCGTAGTAGGCGATTCCACCGTTCCAGATGCGAAAAACCTCCAGCGGATCAGAAACAAATTTGGTCGGGTTTGCGGTAATGTATAAAAAGCGTGAACCGAAGATGGCGGCAATCAACAACCAGAAGCAAAGATCCTGCATGTGATCCGGATCGCAACCCGTTCTGCGAGACTCATCCTTTACCATGATTATTGCTACGACAAAAGAAGCGGCAAGAAACAAACCAAAAATAATGAGGGGCAAATAATTTAGTTTAGCCAGGAACAGAGGCATGAGATCCCTGTATACTATTAAATGCACTTTATAAAATTTTCACGGCTGCGAAAATTTTATTCGGGCAATTTTTTAAAAACGATATGCAGTATAAAAATCCCGATGCCGACAGTGATAGCGCTGTCGGCAATATTAAAAGCCGGCCAGTGTAAATTCCCGATGTAAAAATCGAGAAAATCGACCACTTTCCCGAACCGTACCCGGTCAATCAGGTTGCCGATGGCGCCCCCGAAAATCATTGCAAATCCGGTTGCCAGGATGCGATGCGTCGTCGGTGTCTTTTTATAAAACCAGAAAATCAAACAAACGGCTAACAATGATACAAAAAGAAAGACCGTTTTGCGCAGTCCGGAGCCTTGATTGGCCAAGAAACCGAATGCACCACCCGGATTGTGAATGTGGGTGATGTTAAAAAATCCGGGAACCACCGTTATGGAATTATACAACGATAAGTTGTTTAATATCAATGCCTTTGTGATCTGGTCCATCACAACCACCAGACCGGCTACCATCAGGAGATATATATATTTGTTGCGAATCATTTACTGCATGCGCTCCAGTGCATCTTTACAGCGGGTGCAGATGGTGGGATGATCGTTGACGGTACCCACCGTTGGTTCATGCATCCAGCATCTTTCACACTTTTTTCCCGTCGCCGGTGCGACGCGAACAAAAAGATTCTGGATCTCATCACTTTCATAGGCGTCGGCAAGCTTTTCTTCTGAAACAAGATCGGCCCGGGAAACGATAAATATGGTCCTCAGGTCATCGGCATAGGGCGCCAGGGCTTCGTAAAATTCACCGGCGGCAGATATCGTAACCGCAGCATTCAGCGGATGGCCGATCTGTTTTTTGGCCCTGGCTTCTTCCAGGGCCTTGGTTACTTCACTGCGAACCTGCAAAATGCGCTGCCAGCTTTTTTTCAACTCTTCATCTTTCCACTGCGAACGGACATCGGGCAGAGCGGCCATGTGAACGCTAGCTTCTTTTTCCGCTCGCTGAGGCATATATGCCCAGAGTTCTTCGGCCGTAAAGGCCAGAATCGGTGCCATGAGCCGGGCCATGCTATCCAGCATCGTATGCATCACGGTCTGGGCACTTCTTCTTTCGATCGATGCCGGTGGAGAGGTGTAGAGCCTGTCCTTTAAAATATCCAGATAAAAGGCCGACAGGTCGAGGGTGCAGTAGCTGTATAGCCGGTGATAGATGACGTGAAAATCATAATCTTTATAAGCCTTGAGGATTCTTTCAGTCAATTCCTGGAGCCCGTGCAATGCAAACCGGTCTATTTCAGGCATCCGGTCATAGTCAACCGCATCCTTGTCAGGATCAAAATCGAATAAATTGCCGAGTATAAAACGACTGGTATTACGGATACGGCGATAGGCGTCGGTCAGCTGCCTCAAAATATTCTCGGAAATGCGGATGTCCTCCCGATAGTCGGAAGCGGTCACCCACAGCCGCAAAATTTCGGCACCGTATTTGTCAATGACTTCCTTGGGCGCGATAACGTTTCCCAGGGACTTGGACATTTTGCGCCCATCGGCATCCACGACAAATCCGTGGGTCAACACAGCATCATAGGGCGCCGCATCTCTGGTTCCGACGGCGGTCAGCAGCGCACTGTGAAACCATCCCCGGTGCTGATCGCTGCCTTCCAGATAAAGGTCCGCCGGCCATCTCAGATTGTCACGCTGTTCCAGCACCGCAGCATGGCTGACGCCCGAATCGAACCAGACATCCAGGATGTCGGTTTCTTTCTTGAAGGATTTGCTGCCGCATTTTTTACAGACCGCACCGTCCGGCAGAAAGTCCTGCGCTTCTTTTTCGAACCAGATATCGGCGCCATGTTCTGCGAATAGCTGATAAACACGCTCCATTAATTGCCGATCCAGAAGCAATTGTTCACACGCTTCACAGTAAAACACAGCGATGGGCACGCCCCAGGCGCGTTGTCTGGATACACACCAGTCCGGACGGTTTTCAATCATGCCGTAGATGCGATCTCTGCCCCAGTGGGGGATCCATTTTACGCGGTCGATTTCCCGCAGCGATTTTTGTCTGAGACCGGTCTGTTCCATGGAAATGAACCACTGGGGTGTGGCGCGGAATATGACCGGCTGCTTGCAGCGCCAGCAGTGTGGATAGGAATGATCGATGGCTTCTTCGGCTATCAGGGCGCCGAGCTCTTCGAGTTTGGCGTTGATATTCTGATTGGCATCGAAGACAAACTGGCCATTGAAAAAACCGACGTCTTCGGTGAAACATCCCCGGTCATCCACCGGAGAATAAATATCCAGGTCATATTCGAGGCCGACTTCATAATCTTCCCGACCGTGTCCGGGAGCGGTGTGCACGCAACCGGTACCGGCATCCAGGGTGACATGGGAGCCCAGAATAATGAGCGATTCGCGATCATACAGCGGGTGGATACTGCGTTTGTGCTCGAGATCCTTGGCATCCATCTCAGTCAGAATTGAATAATCCTCGATGCCGAATGACAGCATGCAGGGTGCCACCAGATCTTTGGCCAGGATGAGGACTTCATCATTGCCCGTATCCACGGCTGCGTAAACAAAATCAGGATGCAGGGCGACGGCCAGGTTGGCCGGAATGGTCCAGGGTGTCGTCGTCCAGATTACGATGGACACTTTTTTGCCATTCAGAACCGGAAACTCCTGGCTCAGGTCGTCTTTCATCAAAAATTTTACAAAAACCGAAGGTGACGAGGCATCATAATATTCAATTTCCGCCTCGGCCAAGGCGGTCTGGCAGTCGTTGCACCAGTAAATCGGTTTTTTGCTCCTGAACAGACTCCCATCAAATGCAAATTTGCCGCATTCGCGCGCAATGGTTGCTTCATAGACATAATTCATGGTCAGGTAGGGATCCTCCCACTGACCCGCAACACCGAGTCGTTTAAATTCCGCTCGCTGGATATCGATAAATTTTTCGGCATACGCCCGGCACAGTTTGCGCACTTCTGACAGGGTCAGATCTTTCTTTTTATCTCCGAGCTCTTTGTCGACATTGTGCTCGATCGGAAGCCCATGGCAATCCCAGCCCGGAACATAAACTGCGTCATAGCCGAGCATCTGCCGGGAGCGAACGATAATATCCTTTAATATTTTGTTCAGAGCCGTACCGATGTGGATGTTACCGTTGGCGTACGGGGGACCGTCGTGCAGGATAAATGGTTCACGGCCCTTGGAAGCTTCCCTGATTTTGGCGTGCAGCTGCATTTGCTCCCAGGCAACCAACTGTTCGGGTTCACGCGTAGCCAGGCTGGCTTTCATGGAGAATTTCGTTTTCGGTAGATTGAGGGTCTTTTTGTAATCCATGGCCTCCTCCAGCATCGGATTTTTTATTAAACCGCACATTTTTACTCGTAAACCCCTCCGGTGTCAAGGGAATACATTGTACTGAATATAGCGCTGAATCGTCGGATGACAATAGGGTATAGACGATATTGTATCGTGGCGCTGAATTGAAGCAATCGGCAGGAACGGCCGAAACGGCCGCCTAAAAACACAAGTGGTTCATTTTTCCCGAACCAGGTTCATCAGGTACTGTCCGTAATCGTTTTGCAGCATTTCTTCGGCCTGCTCCCGCAGCTGCCGGACGCTGATATATCCCCGTTGATATGCGATCTCCTAGACGCTGGCGATTCTGAGTCCCTGACGTTCCTGGATTGCCTGGACATAGCTGGCAGCCTGCTGCAAGGCTTCGAAGGTTCCCGTGTCAAGCCATGCAAACCCTCGGCCCAGAATTTCCACCTTTAGCTCACCCTGACGCAGGTATGCAAGATTCAGATCGGTGATCTCAAGTTCCCCCCGGGCCGACGGTTTCAGGTCGGCGGCAATATTTACGACACGGTTGTCATAGATATAAAGACCGGGAACCGCGTATTTCGATTTCGGATTCCGGGGTTTTTCTTCGATTCCGATCACATTTCCGTTGTCATCGAACTCCACAACACCATAGCGCTCGGGATCGCGCACCGGGTAACCGAAAATCAGTCCGCCCTTTTTGAGTTGGACAGCCTTTTTGAGTATAACCGAGAGATTATCGCCGTAAAAGATATTATCGCCGAGAATGAGGCAGACCGGATCAGTGCCGATGAATGATTTGCCGATGATAAATGCCTGGGCCAATCCTTCGGGGCGGGGCTGCTCGGTGTAACTGATAGACATCCCCAGGCGCGAGCCGTCCCCCAGCAATTTTCGAAACAGCGACAGGTCCTGGGGGGTGGAGATGATGAGAATATCCCGGATACCCGCCAGCATCAACACCGACAGCGGATAGTATATCATCGGTTTATCATAAACGGGCAGAAGCTGTTTGCTGACAACGCGGGAAATCGGATAAAGCCGGGTCCCTGAGCCACCTGCGAGAATAATTCCTTTCACGATTGCCTGCCCCTTTCAGCTGCAGGTGGGTCCTATGAGCATTGAGCCCACCGCAATATAAGAATACTCTTTGGCTGTCAGATCTTCATGATCCGGAATCATACGGCGGCCGTCCATTATCAGATAGGGCGGGCGAACCAGCTCTTCGATAGTTCGCGACAGACCCCGAAACTCTTCGCAGTCGGAAGAAATAAAAAGGGCATCGGTTCCGTCAATGGCATCTTTGGCGCTGTCGTAATATTCGATTTTTTCAAAGAGAACATTTTTCGAAGGGTCGAATACCGATCTGGCCGATTGGTTGGCCAACGGATCGTAGGCTTTAATTTTCGCCGTGCCTTTGCCCAAGAGCGATTCGATGACTTTGATGGAAGAAGCATCGCGCATGTCGTTGGTGTGTTTTTTAAAAGCCAGCCCCAGGACGGCAACGGTTTTGTTGTTGAATTTGATCCCGACTTCAGTGATAGCCCGATCGATCAGGTAAACCTTTTGGTACTCGTTGACCTCGTAAGATGCTTCCAGCATTTTGGTGCTGACATTGACTTTGCGCAGCTGGTTGATCAACGAAGAAATGTCCTTGCCGAAGCAGCTTCCCCCGGCGCCGTTACTCACAAAGGAGCCCCACGTGCTGATCCTGTCGTCAGCCGTCACGCCCATGCGAAGATCGTCTATTTTGATATTCGGAATTTTCTCCCCGATCTTGGCGCCCACACCGTTCCAGAAGGAAATATAGGTCAAGAGCATGGTATTGGCGACATATTTTATGGCCTCGGCGGTCTCGGGCGAGGTTTCGATGTATTTAATCCGCACATGATTGACAAATTGCGAATATACGCGGCGCAGGATCCTGAAATCTTCTTCGTGATCACACCCCACCACGACCCGATCCGGTCTTCTGGCCTGGGTTACGGCAGTGCCTTCTGCCAGAAACTCCGGATTGGAAGAAACGCCGAAATTCTCAACATTGTGGGCCCTGAAAATATTTTCGAGGTGCCGGGCGGTTCCGATGGGCACCGTGCTTTTATTAACGATTACGATGCGACGTTTATCCTTGCGGCCGGCAAGCAGTTCGGCCAGATTTTCGGCAGCAGCATCGTAAATGGTCAGATTGGTTGAACCGTCCAGATTGGGCGGCGTCGGCAGGCACATAAATACCGCGTCGGTACCCTCAATGATCGGTGTCAAATCCGAGGAAAAAAAAAGGTATCTGTCCAGGGTCTCTCGAATGACATTGGCCAGTCCCGGTTCATTCATATATTTTTCGATCTCCTGGGTCCGGCCGGTTGAAAAGGCTTTCAATTTTTGAGTATCATTGTCATAAGCATAGACTTCATGCCCGTATTCGGAGCAAACCGCGGCATGCACAAGGCCGACGTAACCGGTTCCTAAAACGATTACCTTCATATTATCCTTTGCTTATTACTTAGACTGCAACATTTCGGTAAAAATTAGGCTGTTTTCTTTGACCAAAACAGGCGCAAAGTAAACATATGATGCTGGTTACTGGATACTGATCACTCTTTTCTGATCACTGATTACTGACCTCTGCTTACTGATTACTGAAAACTGCCCACTCAAGGAATAATCAGCCGTATATACCCAGCTCTTTCAAAACATCGTCGAGGCCCAGAAGTTTGACTTTGCGTCTGAGAAATTCAGATATTGTTGGCTGGTAGGCTTTTACCCGCAGATACATTTTGACCTCGGACGGTGTCCGATTGCCTTTCTTATGGTTACAGGGTCTGCAGGCCGCCACGCAATTTTCAAACACCGTTTCTCCGCCCCTGGATCTGGGGATAATATGATCGAGGGTCAGATGGCTGCTCGCCGTCTGGCAATAGGCACATTGAAATCCATCCCGGATGAGTACATTTTTTTTACTGAACGGCACTCTGGAGCGGTACACAGTGCGAATGAACTTAATCAACCGGATAACGGCGGGAATTTTCACCTTAACACCCTCACCGGTTTTTATGGTTCTCGCCGAATATCGCATCACTTTGACCTTTTCTTTGATCAACAGGCACATTGCCCGTTTCCAATCCACAACATTCAGGAAAGAGTAGTCGGCGTTTAGCACTACGCATTGCGTCATTTCCGTCTCCTTTTTAAAAGTTGGCTGGATATCGTCACGGCGTATTCCCCGAGCACCGGATCAGAGGCGAATTTGCATGTACGCATGTTCAGGATAAAGTTTGATATTTTAGATATTATAACACGGTTTAAAAATCAAATCATTTCAAAAGCTATCCCGGCAAAGGCAACAAAAGGCGGCAATTTTTTAGTGAAATCCATAATCCTCTTGATATTTCACGATAAATACTTATGCTGAGTGAATTAAATACCTAAGGTTTCACCCGCTGGCCCGTTGGCCCGTTGGCCTGTTTGGCCGTTGAGCACCTTTATAGTAAAGAATCCGAGCCCAGAGGACCAGGATCTCTTTGTTTGATTAAAACCAGGAGCGAAATCCCGTTCTGCGGAATTGAGCCAGTTTTACCGTAATCGGCAATAACCGGTTAAACCAAGCATAGAAGGACTCACATAGAATATCTAGCATGGTTTGTCCGGTCGGCCAGACGGTTAATTATTCACTTTGCGCTTTTGCAAGCTATAAAAATCAGCTGAACAAATCGTTTAATACCGGATGGATTTTGAAACTATCAATGGATAGGCGCAAAAAACAGGAGGGCAGATAATGAAGATTTTGCCGATACTGGTCTTCATCATTGGGCTGGCGTCGACCACCGCATTTTGCGGTGAAGCGGATGTGATCGACGTCGACATCGATGCAACCGGATCGACCACGTATACATTTTCCGTTTCCGTGCGTCACGCCGATCAAGGCTGGAAGCACTACGCCGACCGGTGGGAGGTTCTGGCGCCCGATGGCAGGGTGCTCGCAACGCGCACCCTTTACCACCCCCATGTCGATGAACAGCCGTTTACAAGAAGCCTATCCGGAGTGAAAATCCCGAAACAGATCGAGCAGGTCATCGTACTAGCCCATTGTTCCGTGCACGCCTACGGCGGTAAAAAGATTACGGTAACAGTGCCCCGCAATTGAGGCGCAGACTGATGCGATTATCGGTTTTCCAATATACGCTCAGGGTCAACATTACAGGGGAGAGTTAAGAAATGCTAAACCACATCGTTAAAAGGAGAGAAACATGCAAAACAAAGCCAAAGCAATGGTCCTTGCTTCTTTTGTCGCCGATTCTCTGGCGCTGGGAGTCCACTGGATATATGATACGGCCGTAATAGATAATGATTTCGGACGGGTAGAGAGCTTACGCCAACCAAAAGAAAATTCATTTCACCCCACCAAAGAAAAAGGCGATTTCACCCACTACGGGGATCAGACCCTTGTGTTGCTGGATTCCGTATCGGCAGGCAAGGGATTTGACTTGGAGCAATTCGCCCGAAACTGGAAGGATTTTTTCGATGGTTACAACGGGTATTATGACCACGCCACCAAGGATACCCTGAAAAATTTTGCGGCAGGTAAAAGTCCGTCAGAGTCGGGATCCGGCTCCTCGGACCTGGGCGGAGCATCACGGATTGCGCCGTTGGCATACAGGTATAGCGAAAATCTGGACAAGTTAACAGCTGCAGCCCGGGCTCAAACGGCGATGACCCACAACAATCAGGAGGTGCTTGAGAGTTCGGAATTTTTTGCCAGGGTCGTCTCTACAGTCCTAAAGGGCAGCGCACCGGTTGCTGCAATCAAAGAGTCCCTGCCCGACGGCAGATTAGGCAAGCTGGTGCAAGACGGTCTGGAGAGCAGCGGGCTGGAAACGCGCAAGGCTATCAAAGGTTTCGGTCAAATGTGCGACACGGCAGCCGGGCTGCCCGGGGTTATCCACTTGATTGCCAGATATGAAAACAATTTAAAAGAAGCGCTGGTTGAAAATGTGATGGCCGGCGGAGATTCAGCCGCCAGAGGAATGCTGGTCGGCATGGTTCTGGGTGCGCATCTGGGTCCGGCTGCCATCCCGTCCGAGTGGCTCGCGGATATGAAACATCATCAAAAAATAAGCGAACTTCTGCAGATAATCGATCCTGCCTGAAGCCGGTTGACTTCAGAAGCATCCTAACGTATTATATTGATAATGCAGCAGATGCCGTATATCGACCACCCGGCGCAGACCGATCCGTCACCCGGCTTCAGGCCGGCCAAAAGATTTATAAAAAGGTAATACGCATGAAATATCTGGTTAAACACTACGAAGGTGGGTATCAGGTGTTTGAACAGGATGGCGATTCGGAAAAATTGATCGCTTCTTTTCATAAAGATCCTGAAACCAGCACCGGCAAAAAATCGCCTGCCCAGCTGCGCGCTGAAGAGTACTGCGATTTCCTCAATCAAAAAGAGCTGGAAGGCGACTTCCTGCTGGATCTCAACGGTGACTAGGGTCCATGCATACCTTGAGTTTCGTTTGAACACCCGATGCAAACATAAAACTGTCTGCAGGCGCCGGGTGTTCTATCATGGCGTAATCTGAAATTCACCACTTTCCGAACCTGCCGCCGGCTGCCCTTCCATTTCCGGAGCCATATTCATTCTGCCGGTTTACAGCTACCCCGGAATTTTTGCAAAGCCGTTAAAAAATTGACTTTTCATATTCCAGATATAGCTTAACTAGCATGTCAGCGATAGACGCCCTTTGGGGATAGTGCGAGAATTAAATCAGGCACCGGAGGTTATATGCGTAAGCTATCAATTTCAAAAATTCTGCTGCTGACGACGATGCTGGTCGGTGTGCTGGGCATCGTTAATTCGAGTTGCGCCGGTACAACCTATCAGCGAATAGACAAAGTAGCGCTGAACGATTTTCTCGGAAGCAAAAACGTTATCATCGTCGATGTGCGCGAAGGCAGAGACTGGCAATCCAGTAAATATAAAATCAAGGGTGCCATCCGGCTGGAACCTAACGATCCAAGAGTATCGGATGTCCCGCTGCCAAAGGATAAAACCCTGATCTTTTACTGAGCTTGACCGAATGAGCGCACCAGTGCCCGTGTGGCACAAAAATTTTTTGAAAATGGATACATCAATGTGTTTGTACTTGAGGGCGGCTGGGATGAATGGTACAAGGCCAACTATCCGATCGAGGAAAAGTAAGAAGGACGTATGCTGTTAAAACTCTTTCTAGCCTTTACCCTGATTCCTGTGGCTGAAATTTACCTGCTGATTAAAATCGGCGGTCACATCGGGGCTTTCAATACGGTCATCATCGTCATTGCCACCGGTTTTGCAGGGGCATATCTGGCGCGGCTGCAGGGTATGCAGACCATGTTTAGGGTGCGTGCCAGCCTTCAACAGGGGGTGATGCCGGCCGAGGAGTTGCTGGACGCCCTGTTGATATTCGCAGCCGGCATCGTTCTGCTTACACCGGGATTTATTACAGATGCGGCCGGCCTTTTGCTTCTGATTCCGGAAACAAGGTATCAATTTAAGCGCTATTTAAAATTGAAGTTTAATCACTGGTTTGAGCAGCAGGAATATCGGATTGACCGTTTTCCCTGAATTGAGGGCAATCAAGTAATAAACGATAAGCTCGAATCGAAACTGTTTTTTTAACCACAAAGACACAAAGGACACAAAAAAAATAGAACAATATCTTTGTGTCCTTTGTGTCTTTGTGGTTTATACTTTTCCATAATATCCACGCTATATATTTTTAAGCAGCAAAATCCAACCCCACAGGAGGCTTCGATGACCGCCGTTGAAACACCCGATTACGCAGCCCTGGACATACCCCGGGTCCTCAGTTCCCTATTTCATCCGCGGCCGGAAATGCACAGCCTGCCGGCGTCCCCTCCTTCTTGTGATATCATGATCCCGGTCGCTGCAGATGTCTCCATCGGCGCCCGTTTCCATCTGAACAGTCCTGAAGGAGCCAATATTTTGTTTTTTCACGGAAACGGTGAAATCGTTGCCGATTATAATGACCTGGGACCGCTGTACAACCGGATTGACATCAACTTCTTAGCGGTAGATTATCGCGGCTATGGCCTTTCAGGCGGCACGCCCACTGTCAGCGCCATGATGCAAGACTGCCGGCTCATTTTTAAATTCGCCCGCCATTGGCTCAAGGAAAATTCTTATGTCGGACCGTTGATTGTCATGGGAAGATCCCTGGGCAGTGCATCAGCCCTTGAACTGGCCTGCCGGCATAAAGAAGAAATCGATGCGCTCATCGTGGAAAGCGGATTTGCCCAGGCAGGCCCTCTGCTGCGGCTTTTGGGAGTCGACCCGCAGGCGATAGGCTTTAGCGAAGAAACCGGTTTTCAAAATATCGAAAAAATCAAAGTATTCGATAAACCGACCTTGATCATCCACGCCCAATATGACCACATCATTCCTTACTCGGAAGGAAAGTCTTTATTCGCAGCCTGTGCATCCGAAGAAAAAACCTTGCTGAAAATCCCTGATGCCAACCACAATGATATTTTCATGCGGGGATTACAAGAGTATCTGGCGGCCGTAAGGGCGCTTGTATCAATAATTGGCGGCTAATGAAGCGCCCCCAGTCATGTCACGGCGGGACGGAGTAACAAAGTGGAACTCGCCGGAGCGATACTCGCCCACGCTTTTGCCGGCTTAGTCGATTTTGTCCCACCCTTCCTGCATCAAGCTTAATGGTAGCTAAAGCGAATCACCGGCTCGAATGCTTATTGGTGTAATCGACAAACGCATTAAATATCTTCCAGAACTCCGATCGGATCCGGTCGGATTCCATCAATATTTCATGTCGGGCCTGGTCGATAACGATCAGGCGACAGTTCGGCATTCTGGTACAAACTGCTTTCTGAGCCTCGGCACTTACCACTCTATCCAGGCCGCCATTAACAATGACAATCGGTGTGCGGATCTGTTCCACATATTCTGTCTGCATTATAAATGAAGTCGACGTCAGCGTGGCCGCCAGCCAACCGAACGTCAGCCCACCCAGCGCCAGGGTTGGATTTCTGGTTACCGCCTTTTTCTCAACCAAGAACCTTTCAGGATCGGATGTCAGTAAATTTCCCTCAAAAGTCCTCTTTAAGGAATTTCTGTTTTTAACTTCCGGAACAAGGGCCCCGGTAAAGCCTGTTCTCAACGCCAGCCAGGTCAACGATTTGACCAACCACCTCGGATAGAACCCGGTCTTAATATCAATCAGCGGAGCGGTCAGAATCGCACTGTCAACCATTCCGGGGTGGTCGTGCAGAAATCGCAATGCAATCTGAGCACCCATCGAATGCGCCAGAAAGACAAGGGGCCGAACGGTATCCGGTGGCACGATTTGTGTAAAGAAGTCATCCAGGTCCTGCAAATAACAGGCATAATTCTCAACGTGCCCTTTGAGCCTGTCGGGCAACAGCCTTTGCGAAAGTCCCTGCCCGCGCCAGTCAAAGCTGTAAACATCAAAGCCTTTGCGATTTAAGTCCCCAATCGTTTCAAGGTATTTTTCCAAAAATTCGTTGCGGCCGTGCAACAGGACAACAGTGCCGCGAACGTGCCCGGCAGCGCAATGCCAGATCCCGTAGCGGATGCAAATCCCGCCCTGAGTAGTGAAATAGTCTCTGTCGATCTCAGACATTTATGATCCGGTATTAAGGGCCGAACTGTTTAGATAGGATGAAATGCTGCGCAGTACTTCTTCTCGAATAGAGCAGCTTTCATTGAGTAATTGATGTCTGCCGTTTTCAATCCACTTGACCGTTAAGGCAGAATATTTTTCTTTTAACAAAGCAATATTATATCGCCAGTCGACAACACTATCACGTGCTCCCTGAACCACCAGCAGGGGTGTGTTACCGCGACCATATTTCTCGAAACGTTCATTCCAATCGTACAGCGCTTCCAACCAGCTTACCGGTATACGGTTTCCCTGCAATGGATCCTGCCTTACCCATTGCACGAAATCCGGATCAGAAGAATTCTGATGAAACCTTCGCGGAAGGCTTTGCACAAAAGGTTTAATAAGAAAATACTGGGCCCGGGTAAACCGGTGATATGAATGATGGATTAGTGGGGCCAGCAAAATGATTTTGTCGAATTTTGGATTCTGAGTATGGTTTTGGGAAATAAATTCCAGTACTACTGTGCTGCCGGCGCTGTGGCTGATCAAATGGTATGGTTGTGGCAGGTATGGGCGACAGATACGCAAAAACTCCTCGAAGACTATGACGTATTCGGAAAAATCGGTTACCCTCCCTTTCTCACCGGAAGAAAGACCGTGGCCGGGAAGGTCAAAACAGGCGACCGAATATCCGAGCTCCAGGCAGCGGCGAATCAGGTTTTTCAAAATGCCGGTATGATCGAAATAGCCGTGCAACAAAAAGACGGTGCCCCTCGCGGTTCGAGGTAAAAACACATGGGCCGCAATCGTCCATTCATCGCTCTGAAAGGCACCGAAATAGTGGGGTACGTTTTCATAGTGGATGTCGTAATACTGGTAAAAATAGACTGTAGCCGGCGATGGCATAGGAATTCCGGAAAAGACAAGCGGCGGCATATCCTCTTTAACCTGGCGTATCAAATCATCCGTCAACACCGGAGCCGCGGGGTCGACTGCGTCAGCATATGCGGGGGCCAGCGCCCAGCAAAACAGAGTGATCAACATCAACGCCGCTGTTCGCCGGTACCATTGAGGACCGTTTTTCCGAAATGAGATATCCACAATAGTTAGATGTTACGAAACTTCTATCCCGCCACCGCCGGAAAATTATAGTTCTTTTTGTGGTCGTTTTCTTCTATATACCACATGGGATGGTGGAATAGTGGAATGTTGGAATACTGGGTATGAAAAGCGGAAAATGCCATTTTATTTAAATAATGTTGAATTTACATCTTTTGATATTGCTCGTTAGACATCCATATTCTGCTTTCATCTCGGAAATACTTCATCTATACCAGAAAATCAATGCAATGATATGCTCTATGATTCTATTTTTGCTTAAACCCATCATTCCATTAACCTCTCCGAGTGGGAGGTCAGAACTCATTATTCCGCTATTCCATCATTCCTATTTGGGCGAAGCCCCTAACTATCTATTTAGAACACCTGATTCACCCGAGCCAATTAATTCAGCGACAGAGGCCGCACTATATCATATATTCGGCAACGGACACAATCTGTGTGAGAGTCAAAGATTTGACGGTTAACTTCCCCATAGCAACTCAATTGTTTTCCAGGGATCCGATTAAGTGATTTAATCTGTAACTAAATAAAATAATGATGCATTAGTACACCGATCGGTTTCATCGGCACAGTTCCTGCGTATAACTGTTAGGCATCAAATCTTTCGTAAAAATCGATGGAACAATACGTTTTTATATAAACCGTTGTTCTATTTAACAGGACGTTGATAATGACTTTGAGAAATAAGGCATCGTTGCTTATCGGTATCATTATTGCGTTGAGCATCGGTATCTCCGGTATTTTTTACCTGCGCTTTCTTGAGAATTCTTTGCGAAACAGCATATTCAAGGGGCTTGAGAGTATCAATCAAACTTCCTCGCAGCTTATCTCCCGTTTTCTTAGCGATACGCTCAGGGAAGCCAAAGCCATCGCCACCACCCTCCCCGAAACAGCCCTGGCGGAAAAACATACCGCAGTCATAGAAGAAAAATTAAAAGTCTTGCTGGAAATCTTTCCCAAATTCGAAAACGGTTTGTTTATCCTGGACCAGGATGGAAATCTGTGGGTCGATTATCCCCAGCACCCGGCGGTGAGGGGAAAATCCTTTGCCGATCGTCAATATTTCAAAAGGACCATGCAAGAGCAAAAGGGCATTATCAGCAGCCCTTATCGGTCGGCACGAACAGGCAAGCCGGTCCTGACCTTTACAGCGCTTTTAAAAGATTCGCAAGGCCGGCGGTTGGGATTGCTGGGGTGTTCGGTGCAGCTTACGTCTCCCAACGCGCTGGAAGGAATCCGGCTCACCAGGATCGGAGAATCCGGCTATTTTTGCGTATACGACACTTCACGGTTGATGATCCTGCATCCAGAGGACAAGAGAGTGCTAAAAAGAGACGTGCCGCCGGGGGCAAATAAACTGTTTGATGCCACCATTGACGGTTTCGAGGGAGTGGGAGAAACGGTAAATTCGCGCGGCATTTCCATGCTGCTCTCTTTGAAGCGCATTCCGGGAACCGACTGGATCCTGGGCGCGCAGCAACCGCAGAGAGAAGCTTTTGCGCCCATACGCAATGCCCGCAAGACAATTATTTACTGCATATTCGCCGCTGTTCTGATAGCGGTTATTATCGGTGCCCTGGCCATAAGAGGCATGACGCAGCCTCTGCAGAGGCTGCGCGAAGCTGTCATGCTGTTCGATGTTGGGGCCTACGCCACAAATAATAGCGGTGCTGACAAAGACGAACTGTACAAAAAAATCGAAAGCATCGACGGTGAAGGTGAAATCGCTGATCTGGCCAAAACATTTAGAGAAATTCTTGAGCGGTTGGATCGGACGATGGTATCGCTGAAAGGCTCGGCCAGAGACTGGGAACGCACCTTCGATTCGGTTTCCGAAGCGATATTTCTGGTGGACCGCAAAAATATCATCATACGCCTGAATCAATCAGCGGTCGAGAAGCTGGCCGTCGGTTATAGTGATGCCATCGGTCGGCAGTTTGAAGACCTAGTGGAAAAAGCGGATATTTATAGCGAATTCTATTCCGATCTGCATAAAGAAAGCCAGGAAAAAACGGTTCTGGTTCGATTAAGACGCAGTGCGACCGGCCGGATTTGCGAAATGACCCAGACGCCGCTTTATAATGAGGCTGGGGACGCCATCGGCACCGTACGTATCCTAAAAGACATTACCTCACGGCTTCAAGCCGAAGAGGACAAAAATCGCCTTGAGGCGCAGTTGAAGCAGGCTCAGAAAGTGGAAGCCGTCGGGACGCTGGCCGGCGGTATCGCCCACGACTTTAACAATATTCTGTCGGCAGTTATCGGTTATACTGAAATCGCATTGGAGGATGTGGCCGAGAATACACTCCTTAAAAGAAATTTAAAGGAGGTACTCAAGGCAGCCGAACGTGCCAGAGAACTTGTCAACCAGATACTGACCTTCAGCCGCCATAGTGAAGAGACACTCAAGCCTCTCAAAGTCGGGATAATCCTGAAAGAGGCCCTGAAGCTGCTCAGATCCTCTTTGCCGTCGACTATTGAAATCGTACAAAACATTAAAAGCGACGGCTGTGTGCTGGCCTCCCCCACCCAAATCCATCAGATACTGATGAACCTGTGCACCAATGCCAGCCATGCCATGCAGGAAAGAGGCGGACGCTTAAACGTAAGTCTTACCGACGTCGAACTGGACGCGCGGTTTACATCGCAGAACCCCGGTGCATTACCCGGACCGTACCTGAAACTCACGGTCAGCGACACGGGGCATGGAATACCGCCGGAGGTGCTGGATAGAATATTTGATCCATTCTTTACCACTAAAGGTATCGGCGAGAGAACCGGTATGGGTCTGGCGGTGGTGCACGGCATCATCACGAATTACCGGGGGATCATTCAGATCGAAAGCCAAGCGGGTAAAGGGACCATCTTCGATATTTTCATTCCGATCGTCGAAACAGAATCCGATATACAATCTGCGGAGCAAAGCAGCGTTCCCCACGGCGGTGAACGGATTCTGTTTGTCGATGATGAAGAAATTATGGTGGATGTGGGCCGGCAGATGCTGGAACGCCTAGGTTACCGGGTAACTGTCAAATCAAGCAGCGTCGAGGCGTTGAGCCTGTTTAAGGCCCGTAAGGATGGGTTTGATCTCGTCATCACCGACATGACCATGCCGATTCTGACCGGTGACAGACTTGCGGTGAAATTGATGGCGATCCGGCCAGATATTCCGGTGATCCTATGCACCGGATACAGCGCCCGGGTGAGCGAAGAAAAGGCTAAATCTTTGGGAATCAAGGCGTTTGTCATGAAACCGCTGGTGCGTGTGAGCCTGGCCAAAACGATTCGAAGCGTGTTGGATGAAAATCGGGGTATGGAACCGGCTGCGTGAGAGAGGTGTCTGTTTGCCGGATTAGCCCGTTTTGCCCGTTAGTCGGTTGAGCCCGTTTTGCCGGTTTGCCCGTTGATCCCGTTGAGCCATGCCTGTCCAGCCAAGGCGGCATTGAGCCCTCTGAACACCATAATTTTAAAGATAGACGCGAAGTCACGCTCTGCGGGATTATTCCGTTGGCCGGTTACCCCGTTGGCCCGTTGGCCGGCTGAGCACCATAATGTTAGAGTTAGACCCGCGGTAGCGCTCTGCGGGATTGAGCTAGCTGAATACCGATCTGCAAGCATTCTTTGCTTCTTGTCCCGGCTACTGATCCTGCACCCATTTCTTGGCGATGGTCACGGCAGCCACGGCATCCTCGCCATAGGCATCAGCGCCTGAATATTCCCGCACTTTCTCATCTACGATACCACCACCAATCATTATTTTCACCTGATCCCTTAAACCGGCTTCCTCGATGGCCTCAACTGTGGATTTTAAGTACTCAAAGGCCAGGGTCAGCAAGGCGCTCATTCCCACAATTTCCGGCTGTTCTTCCTTGATTGCTTCAACAAATCTTTGAGCGGGTACATCGACACCAAGATCGAGAACCTCAAAGCCACTGACACCCAGCAAAAATGTCACAATGTCCTTTCCGATATCATGGACATCCCCCTCCACCGTCCCGATGACGATTTTACCCAGTCTTTCGGTCTTCTCCTCGGAATCCTGTTTTAAAAATGGCTCAACCATCTTGGATATCTTCTTCAGCATTTCACCGGCCAGGATCAGTTCCGGAAGGAAATATGTGCCGCTTTCGAACTGTTTGCCGACACTCTCTAAAGCCTGGCGACCCAGTTCTAAAACCCGCAGAGGATCCTCGCCATCCTTTAACATCTTTGCTGCCAGGTTCAAGGTTTCCTGCTCTTTCATGTTCACCATGGCATCAACCAATTCGTTAGACATCGATTACCTCCTGTTCCATTCATCTCCTATCCGGCCTCTCGATCGGATCCGGCTTTGAATCAACCATATACGGCGTATTGCTGTGAGAATTCAATCATGGCTTTCACATTTTCGGCCTTGGCCCCCTGCATGCCCGCCCCTGTGGAAAGTATGAAACCACCGTCCTTGGCCACTACATCCACGAGTTTTTTGCAGTAGTCCTTCACGTCGTCGGGCGTTGCAGTGCATAACAGCGACAGGGGCACGTTGCCGGCTATACAAGCCACCTGGCCGACAGTCTTTTTGGCCTGCTGCATGTCCGTGAGGTCGAACCACCAAACGACTTTACCTTTTGGAACTTCACATATCACTTCAAGGCGCTGGTTGTATCCACCTTCTGCAAACAGTTGGGGAACGAGACCTTCATTGGCGAGGCCGATGATGACTTTTCTAAGTGTCGGCCAATAGAAGGTTCGAAACTGCTCGTCGGACATAAACCCGTCAGCTCCCTTGTGAAGGGGGATAAAGGGCATGATATTTCCGGTAGCTTTACATGAGGCCACACCGGACTTGACCATGAAAGGCGTTATTCTTTCGCAGGCTTCCAAAAGTTCATCCGGATGCCGGTACATGTCCATCATGATTTCCCTTGTACCTCTGAGGGTGTCTCCGATCACGTCAAAGGGCGCCTTGGTGAAACCGCCCGAAAAGGCAGGGTATCCCTTCCCCATTACCAATCGGTTTATACGACGCACCGCAGTTATCCATTGGATGGTTTCTTCGCCTGCCGCCATGAGGCTTTTCAGCGCCGACTGGACTTCATCGGTTCCGAAAGGAATCATTGCCGGCGGGACACAGGGGATTTCGTTAACCGGGGGCAAAAGGGGCATTTTTTCCAGCGGCTGAAGCGCGCCGAAGATACGCGGGAAATAGACGTTCATAAAGAATCCGGTCGGATCATCGATAAGATCCTGATACTCATCCGCTTTCATATACTCCTTTTCCACATACTGGTATTCGTGTTTAACGGATACTCCCCGACCAGGCCACTTAAAGGGCTTGAAATCCAGGATATCCAGGACTTTGCCAGGAACAACCGTCGTGGGTGCATTGTATGCATCAGGGGTAAAATCGTCACAATATTTCTGCCAGGCCCAGGTGAGGATGTCATAGTCATACATGGCGTCATACATCGTGGCGCCGGCGTATTGAACCGGAAAGAATCCGGCCGAAGGACATATCGGAACCCGGGCGGGTAGCAGCTTCAACTGGATCGCATCCTTCAAAAGGGTGGCCCGCTTTGTGTACGCCGCCTCAGCCTCGGGACTGACAAAGGAAACACCCTTGCCAGAACGCCAGGTTTCGAACCGGGATTCTTGTTTCTCATCCGCATCCGGTGCAAGTTCGATCCACCTTTCTTTCATTTTGTTAACCTCCCGCAAAGGGTTGTGTAAAAGTGGAAAATATCCATTTCCGTATGGAAAAGGGAAAACGGTTTTTCATCAGGTATCTGTTACCACACCCGCGGTGATATTTAGTTCGACGACCTACTTCATTTTGCCACGCACGGTCTCGGTAACAATCCGTTCGGTGAGAACCTGCGTGCTGCCCCAGGTGATGCACCCTGTCGGGCATATGGCGCTGCAGGCGGGGGCTTCGTTATTGTTTAAGCGCTCAATGCACAGGTCGCATTTTACGGCAAGATCCTGGCTATCGTCATATTGCATCGCCCCGAACGGACACGCTTCCAAACACTCTTTACAGCCGATACAAAGTGACTCGTCGATACGCACCACGCCCTGTTCGTTCCTGGTTATGGCTTCGACCGGACATGAATTTTTACAGGGCGCGCCGGCACAGTGGTGGCAGTAGATGGGAAAATAGTCCGGGGCATCTTCAATTATGCGCACCAGTCTGGGCCCGACGCCCAGTTGATGCTCCTGCTTGCAGGCAACTTCACAGGCATGGCAGCCCATGCATTCTTTTTTATAGAACATTAAAGACAGTTTTGCCATTTCGAGACCTCCTATTGCTTCTCACAGGGAGATATGTTGCACAGGCAGACCCGCAGGTTTGTGGCCGCCATCACCGGGTCCAGGGTTTCAGGGGCATTGTCGGTCAGGATGTTGATGTTGGAAATATCCCATCCGTGTCCCGTATCTTTCATCTCTGGATACCACCAACCGTGCTCGGCAACGATCACCCCGGGGTCGATGCCGTCATTGAGTTTCGCCCGCTGCTTAACGCAGCCTCGGGGTGACGTGATATCAATCCACTGGCCGCCCTCAATCCCATGCTTACGGGCGATTTCAGGGTGAATCTCCACAATCGGATCCGGCCGGATCTCCCTGAGCCAGGGTATCATCCGATTGGCGGAGTGAAAAAAGGTCGGCGTTCGCAGTCCGGCATTTAAAATGTATGGAAACTCGTCGAGCAACTCCGGTGTCGATTCAGGGCTTTCCGGTATTTCTGTATATTTGGGCAGCGGATCATGGCCCCATTTTTCAAAAACCGTCGAATACAATTCCACCTTACCGGTAGGCGTTGAAAAGCCACTATCCCGATACTTGTGGTAGGCCATATCACCTTGCAGGTACCCGACTTTTTTAAATTCCTCCCACATCAAACCCGAAGGCTCCAGCAGGTAATCGAGGGCGTCTTCCACGGTGTCCCACCACTGCTGGCCCATTTTTTTGCCCAGTTCCATGAATATTTTGTGGTCCTGCCAGCATTCTCCAATTTCCACAGTCTTTTGTCGGGCGAGTACGATGCCGTGTCGCTTCCAGTTATCGGCCACATGGTTTTGCTCCAGCCAGGTCCCGGCCGGCAGGAAAATGTCCCCCAATTCAGCGGTCGGGGTGAGAAAAAAATCGATAACGGCCAGAAAATCCAGTTTTTTCAATGCCGCGTATGCTTCGCGGGCATTGGCCCTTGTAACCACCGGATTGGTACCGCAAAGCAAGCCCGCCAGAAATCGACTCCTTTGTGCTCATCCGGATTGGTCCATTGCGGATTGCAGGCCCACATGATAATGCAGCGAGTGTCTGCGTGCCAGTCAGCCACAGGTAAATTACCGCAGGTGATCAACGTGGCCCCGATGCGTGAGATGTAACACATGTGACCCGCGGTCAGGACGTTGGGTGTGCCCAGCAGATTCGCAAAGCGATAGAGATGGCTTTCGTAATCTCGCCCGGTACCCTGGCCAATGACGATCGATTCCGGTCCGTGCGCGTCGATGACCGCCTGAAATTTGGTTGCGATTGTATCCAGCGCTTCATCCCAGGTAATGCGCTCCCATCCTTTGGCCGTTTTTTGCATGGGATGAAGAATTCGATCGGGATGATAGGCCAACTGGGTGACAGCCAATCCCTTGCTGCACAGGGTTCCATGGCTGATAGGAGAATTCGGGTCCCCTTCAACCTTGATTACCTTGCCGTCCTTTACGTGAGCGATGACTCCGCATCCTCCGTGACAATTTCGGCAGGCCGTCCGAATTTTTTGCACCTCGCCCATTGGTTACCTCCTTTATGCGGCGCCGATTTCCACGACATCCGAGATCCCGAATTTTAAAACATAAACAGCTCCCAGGATATTCCTGGTGTTCTTTTCGATGATAGGAACGCCGTGACCCAACTCCTTCAATTCCAAGCCTAATTTTTCTATCTGTTCTATCCTGGTTTTCATCTGCTGTAGCACTTCCCGTTGTGTTGCTGCCATTTCTCCTCCCGAAATTTATCTTAAATCTTTGAATCTTTTAGCTGTAAGCTTATATCTTTTCAAAGTGCCCGGCTTGGCCGGCAGTAGGTGAAAGCTCAAATTGGTTTTGATTTTCAAGCGTTCATTCAGACTCTCTGTCAGTTCGCGCATGACCATATCTGCCTTTTCTTCAATTGGTTCGAAAACAAGGGAAATTTGGTCCATCACGCCTTTTTTTCCGACACTGATTTCATATTCACCGATTTCGGGGAATTCACCTCTCAACAGTTCTTCAACCGCAACCGGCGTAAAAAGAACGCCCCGGATCTTTACCAGGTGGTCAGCCCGACCGGCGACCTCATGAATTCGCAGCGATGTTCGGCCGCAATCGCAGACTGTCGGCCCTTTTCTCACAATATCTTGCGTATTGAACCGAACCATTGGAAATGATCGTCGCCCCAAAGGTGTTACCACGGCAACCCCCAGTTCACCTTCCGCAACTTCTTTTCGCTGGGTGTCAATATCCAGAATCTCGACCAAAAAGTAAGGTTCCATAATATGCAGCCCCTGTCTTTGCCGGCACATGGCCGCCCAGGCGCACGGTTCGGTCCCGCCGATGTGATCGTAAACCTCCGCGCCCCACAGTTTTTCGAGCCGCTTGCGGGTTGCCTGAGGCAGCGGCTCTCCGGCACAAATCATCCGTCGGATTCCGATATCACTCGGGACCAAACCCATTTTTTCAGCGACCTCGGCCATACGCAGGGCATAGGTTGGTGTTGCCAGCATGGCGTTGGCTTTGATTTCTAGAATTTTGTTGATGCGCCCGATGGTATCCAGGGCACCGCCGGGGATAACCATGCAACCGAGCTTCTCAGCGGCATAATGGCCTTCCCAAAACGCGACGTATATATTATATCCAAAGGGTATAAAAACCCGATCGGTCTCCCTGAAGCCGGCCATCCACAGAATATGGCACCACACTTCAATTCGCCATTGCCAGCTTTCCCAACTCTCCGGCACATATACCGGTTTCCCGGTTGTACCTGATGTCTGGCGAAAAGTGGTCACCTCCTCGGGCGGTACCCCAAGCAGCTCGCCGAATGGAAACGGTTCCTTGTCCATCTGAGCCGTTCGCAGATCTTTTTTATCGGTTAAAGGCAACCGACGCAGATCTTCTCGGGAAGTGATATCTCGGGGATCAATATCCTGGTATTTTTGCTGATATAGGTGCGTGTGTTCTTTGGCATATTGCAGAATTTTACGGAAATTTTTTAATTCAATCTCTTCGAGTTTTTCACGCGGCAAGGTCTCAACATACGGATTCCAATAGTTCATGGTTATACCCGGCATTTGTATGGTCCCTCCATCAACTGGAAACAGTGCTACCCCGATTGGTCGGCATGCTTTCAGGGATTTCTATGTTTAATTAAAATATCTCTGGGATCGGGCTAAAGTCCTGCGCTCATCTCGAAGCAAGCCTGATTTCGATTTCCGCGGCGATCTTTTTAAGATGGGCCGCCGTGCGCGGCATGTTCTTTTCTTTTATCTGTTTTTTAAGGCCTACGGCCCAAATAGCGGCCTGAACGCCGTTTTTATTAACAGATAACGGAACGGCAAGCGCACGTATGCCCTCGATATATTCCTCCATATCGATCGCAATGCCATCTTTGCAGACGTTCTTGATCATCGCTTTATACTTTTTCTTATTTATACAGGAGTTGGGGGTAAATTTTTGCAACTTGTTATTTGACAGGATATCGTCCACCTCAGCATCGGTCATCTGTGCCAGCAGGGCTTTGCCGCCGGCACCGGCCAGCAGTGGCATCCGCATGCCGATTTCGGAAAAAATTTTTATATCAAACGCCGTGTCGACCTTATCGATGATGACGGCGTTGAGCGCTGAACGAATTCCTAAAAATGCGGACAGTTTGGTTTTCTGGCTGATCTGTTCCAGGTAGGGATGCACCGTGTTGATCAGTTCGGAACCCCGACCGGCCGACTGACCCAGTATATATAACTGAGTGCCGAACTGAAACTTGCCTTCTCCGACCTTTTCAAGAACTCCCAGGTCATGGAGAGTATGAACTATATTAAAAACAGTGCTTTTATTAAAATCAAGGGCATTGGCCATAGCACTGATACCCTGCGGCTTCTTGAGTCGGGCTAAATGCTTCAGGATAGCAAAGCACTTATCTACGGCAGGGACTCTTTTAAATGCTGATTTCATAATGACATCGGAGCCGGTTTGTTGTGTTCTCTATAGAGAACAGCCAATTTCTATATAGAACGATAAAATAACGGTCCGGGATTGTCAACAAAAAGTTTAGTCGGCTTGGTCCCGCCGTGGCGGGATTGGCCGGTTAGCCGGCTGAACACTTCCATTTATAGATCAATGTGAAGTCCCGCTTTGCGGGGTTGGCCCGTTTAGCCGGTTCAATACATTCAATGAACTTGCGATATAACCTTTATGACGAACTAGAATACACGAACGAAAATAAAGCTTAATACTGCGGGTTGACCACCGACCTGTTTTTTACTATGGATGAAATCGTGTTACGATTATATTGAACGCGGTTGCGCCGCTCCGCATGACGAAGCACTCAATTCCTTTGCCTGTAGCACACTGTAGGAAATATTAATTTATCATTATTAAGGTTGATATGGCTATCCATTCTCATCAGTTTGTTGAGACGTACCAGGGGTTGATCGGATTCGGGCTGGATCGCGAAACCGATGAAAACACCACCATCTGTTATCTGCAAAAATTTTCCGACGACACGCTTATGCAACAGTTGACAAAACGCCTGTCCGACGATGAAATGCAGGAGATCTTCGATTTAATCACACGAATGCTCAAAAAGCATTTATCCGATTCCGAGTATCATGATCTTTTTCTAAAGGACGATCCCTGATCCAGTGATAATCATTTACCACAGACAGCAACGGATGTAATATCCTTCCTGCGGGCTATGTGGTGAATACTATTCTACGGAGGCTAAGCATGCTCACCGACAAACAGCTGCGGCGCTATGCCGATGTCCTGCTCTGGGCCCTGAAAACGGCACGAACCGGCAGATTTAAAAAAAAGGAAATCGTGGCCGTACGTTACCATCAACCGGCATTACCCCTTGCGGAAATAATTTTCGCGCGGCTGCTGCAGATGGGTCTGAATCCAGTACAAAAAATGCTACCGACACCGGTCATGGAAAAAAGTTTTTACGAAATATCCGACCAGCACCAGCTCGTATTTATCCCTCCGGGAGATGAGACCCTGCATAAAAATTTAAATGGCAGTATTTTTCTTTATGCTCCTGAATCGATAACCCACCTGAGCGATGTTAATCCAAAAAAGATCGGCAAAACGGTTGTGGCACACAAGTTTTTACGCGACATTCTCAACAAACGCGAACAGCAGGGTTTATTCAGCTGGACCCTGTGTATGCTTCCCACCCGGGAACTCGCTCGACATGCCGGGTTGTCCCTGCAAGAGTACACACGTCAGGTTGTCAATGCCTGTTTTCTCAACCGGCGGGAACCGGTTACGCACTGGGAAAGCATTTATAAAGAAATAACATCCATCAAAAAATGGCTCAACAATCTGCGCATCGATCGCCTGCGGATAGAATCTGAGCGCATTGATCTTGAAATTTTACCGGGCGACAAAAGAAAATGGCTTGGTCTTTCGGGGCACAATATTCCGAGCTTTGAAGTATTTCTGTCACCGGACTGGCGGGGTACCCGTGGCGTTTATTATGCCGATCAACCCTCTTTTCGCAGCGGCAATTATGTGAAAGGCGTCCGCCTCGAGTTTAAAAAGGGTTCGGTGGTCAGCGTCCAAGCCGAGGAAGGTGAACATTTCCTTAGACAGCAATTGTGGATGGATCAAGGGGCCAACCGGCTCGGCGAGTTTTCGTTGACCGATAAGCGCTTTTCCAAAATCAAGGCATTTATGGCCAACACGCTGTATGATGAAAACCATGGCGGCAAACAAGGCAACTGCCATGTGGCACTGGGATCGGCGTATCCGGAATCCTACGCCGGCAAGGCGGGCGAGCTGACCGATGCAATGAAGAAACAACTGGGATTTAATGATTCCGCTCTGCATTGGGATCTGGTGAACACTGAAAAGAAACGGATCACAGCCACGTTGGTCGGCGGGAAAAAAGTGACGATTTATGAAAACGGCCGGTTTTACCGGTAGGGCCTTGAGCAATATCAAACGACCTATTGCTCGGTTTGTAGTATTTCTTTCAGCGCCCTGAAATCTTCAACAACATAGTCTGCACCGGCGCGCTGCAGTTCTTCTTTCAAGCTGTTTTTATCGGGTGCTGACACAAGAATACCGATTCCTTTAAAGCCGGCTGCGGATCTTGAGGCCGCAACCATATCATCCGGCATATCCCCAATGTAGTAATATCCGGTTACTTCAAGTTCTATCGATTCGGCGATTGCATCCAGCATATAGGGATTCGGTTTGCTGAGACTGACTTTTCTCTTCTGCTGCGCCAGAATTCTTTTCTCTTCTGCGAGGCAGTCATCCAGTGTGTATACAGTGGTGAAATATTGGCGGAGGCCGAAATGATCCAGCGGGTGTTCGGCCTCTGCCCGAGGCCGGCCGGTGGCAATGGCCAGAAAATGTCTTCCGGAAAGATATTCCAGGGTGGCGCCGTCAATCAGGAGCTTTTCCTTGTTAATTAAACCTTGACCGGTGCAAGCTCTGGCAGGGATGCCGTAGGTTGATTCAAACAGTTCCATTCCCAGGTAGATTTCCTGAAAAATCTGTTTGATGACGTTACCACTGCCCACATCACCTTTAAAAAGTTGAGAGATAAGCGCCTGTCGGGCTTTACCCTTTTTTTCAAGCAGAGCGGACACCGGACGGTCCGTGCTTTTTAAATATTGCGCCAGGTCGGCTGCGTTACAACCTTTGATCATTGTCTGATACCCCGACCACGGATCCGGGTCGTTTGTGTCGGCAGCATCTTTTACCAGGGTAATAAGAAGGCTAATGACCAAATGCGTCAAGTCCCAATCATTGTTCAAACCCCCGCTTTGCTTTACCCGGGCAAGATCCGACAGGGGAAACAGCGGATCCGGGAGATCCTCCCAGCACCTGGCACCTTTGAAAAACGTGCGGGCGGTTTGCCTGACCGTATCCCGGTAAGACGCGGAAACATCGATTATTACTCCATCCATGTCGAAAACGACCAGACTGCCGTATTTAATGTCTTCACTCATAAGCATCTTTGATTTGGCACTCACCCGTAATTTTCTGCGATTGTCTCTATAATCTCAGGGATAGAAGAAATGAAACAATAAGCCCGGTTAGAATATTTTCGCTTTTTTTCGCCATTCCGGTCTATTAATACCGGCAAGCCTGCTCGATTCAGCAATGGCAGGTCCGTATAGCCGTCACCGACGGCAATTGTTTCAGCGGCGGATATTCCGAGCGCTTTCAAAACTTCGAGTTTGTCATCCGGACAAATCAGCCGGTAATCCATACCAGTGATGCGATCGGCGTTATACACAAATCGATTGCCCGAGATGATGCTAAAACAATCAGCCAGACCTGCAAGCTGCAGTGTTTTTTCAATCAGATCGCGTGTACCGCAGCTCAGAACCATCATATAGTAACCATCTTGTTTCAAATCGACATACGTTTGCCGGTCGGCGGTTGAAATTTTTACCGCCAGTTCTTGCGCGACGCTTATTATGGCATCACTGTCTGTGCCTTTTACAATCCAGAGATAGTATTTTTTAAACGAACCACCTAGCCACTCCTTCCGATCGGCATAGATGGCGGCTAGGGCAACAATACGCTTAAGAAGGGAGAGCCTGTCTTGCGATCGGTGCAGCAGGTGCAGCAGTAGCGATTGCTCGCTGTCATAAGGATCAGAAGGCAGGATGGTTCCGTCAAAATCCCATATGATCGTGTTCGGTTTCATCGATTCACTACCTCAATCAGTAAAGAAACGGGTTAATCGACACGGTTTCACCCGGTTGAAAAACTATAAAATCCTTCTCGAGGTAAGGTCCGCAGAGCAGCTTCCGAAAGTAGTCCCGCGGTCCGTCGACCTCTTCGTAGCGCAGGTTTAAAAAACGGGCATTTTCGATGGCCCTTTTCCGCAAGGGCTCGGGGTTGGCCGCCTTGGTGTTGATAAGAACGATATGAGTGTAATTCTTGAGCTCTTGCCGCAAGGCCCATTCGGCCGTCTCCCGGCCCACCCGGGGGACATATTTTTCTTCCATGTACCCGAGCGGATCATTTTTTTCGGCAACCCATCCCGGTGTTAGATAGTAGGTTCCGGGTCTTGCGCGCATGGCCTCATCGTATGCTTTTCTCGATCCCAGAAACAAGGCGATGCAGTCGTGGGCCCGCGGAATAATCAGACCCTGCTTGGGTGCAACCACGCCGGCAACGCCGTTGGCGCACAGGCCGTAACCAAGAACAATCTTTAAAGCGTATTTTTGGGCGGCATCAATCTGTTCCTGCAGCAACGGAGTCAGCTTATCCGGCGTCATGTGAAGGGCTTGATCCAGGTAGCGCACCTCCACACTGTTGTCTTCCGGCATCAGCGGTGCAAATTCGGGTTCCATGACCCGACAGGCGACAACCACCCGCGGTGCGGATGGCGCCCGCGATCTCTTTTTATTCATCGAAAATATCCTTTATTATACTGTTCCCGCTAATACCAGCCCGGCAAAGATAACGGCCACCCCGGTTATTTTGGGCCGGTAGGGCGGCTCTTTGAGAAAAGCCATGCCCAGCAGTGCACCTAGCGGGATACTGAGCTGGCGGAAAGCCGCCACATAACTGACATTGTTTACATAATTCATGGAAGCCAGCACCAGCCCGTAGGTTACATAGATTCCGATACCGGTTAGCGCGGCCGAGCGCTTATGAGTGCGCAGCACCTGGCACAAGCGCTCCCGTTCGCGCAGGCGGATCAGAACCAAAGCTGCTTTCCAGGCCGAGGTACTGACAGCTTCTAAAACAATATAAACCAGGGTAGCCTCAATCGGACCAAAGCTGCGGCCGGAAAGGCTGCGCAGACAGCGCAGGGCCTCATGATCAATCATCGTATTTATGAATGCATGGACTTAGTATAACGCGCCATCCGCAAATATCGGACCTGGGTTTTGCTTGAGGCTGCATCATAGTACCTTTTTCTCAGCATGTCATCCCTGATGCGTAATTCTGAGAAAATAAATTATATTAAAATTGGCAAAAAATGTTAGTTTATGTTAAAATATGGTTGAAATTTATTTTGATTTTATTTACGTATTCGATCGACAACAGATTGCCAGAAACTTCTAAAATATATAATACATAGAAATTATAACAAAAAAATACCTAAATCGAAAAATTCGAGTATTATTACCAAATAGAAACCTATGTTCATTATAAAACAATTATGAACATATTTGAACAACCAGATAGAAGAACTTAGGTCGCTTCGCTCACAAGTGGAATGTTGGAATGCTGGAATAGTGGAATCATGGGTTCTGGAACAATGGTATGATGGGCCTAAAGAAAAGGGGCAAAAGCAGAAAATGGATATCTGACGACTATCATCATAAAGGTTAGATTCAACATTTTTTGTGGAATAGATCTTTTTCCGCTTTTCATACCCAGCATTCCAACATTCCACCATTCCATCATTCCATGTGGCTTACCAACGCGGGCGGCCACAAAAAATACTCTATTTCTAACAAGTTGTAGAAATTCTGAGACGTTAAATTATCCGAATCAGTGCAAACTATGCATAAAGTGGATCCTTTACTCCCTGCTCAGAGACAGCAACGTATTCTCGAAGTTCTCAGGGAAGAATTCACCATCCGTGGGTCGCGTCTGAGCGAAATTCTGGGTGTATCGGAAATGACGGTCCGCCGTGACCTGGATGTTCTTGAAAAGCAGGGCCTTGTGGAGCGCACCCACGGCGGCGCCGTGTCCAGACAGGAACGGGTGATCGACAAATTCCATTACAATGCCAGCGCTCAAAAGCATCCCAAGGAAAAACAGCTTATCGCCCGCCGGGCGGCCGGCCTGATCGAGCCGAATGACAGCGTTTATATCGGCGAAGGTGTCACGGCTGCGAAGGTAATCCGGTACGTGGATCCCGGAATGCCGTTTACCATATTTACCAACAATCTGGGCCTCATTGCCGAAGTGGTGGATAAGGCGGCGGATCTGGTGGTGCTGGGAGGAACTTACAACCCCAGCACCCGAGCCCTGGCAGGACCGCTCACGGTGGAAATGATTGACCAGGTAAATGCCACCAAGGTTTTCCTGGGTGCAGACGGTCTCAGCCTCAGCGCCGGGTTGACGACACCCAACCTGGAAATCGCGATGACCGAACGTGCGATGATCCGCCGTACACGGGGAAAAGTCATTGTTTTGGCGGATCACACGAAGTTCGGGTTGGTGGCCGAGGTGATGATCACCCCGGTAAAAAATATCGATGTTATTATAACGGACAGGCAAATACCGGATGATGTTCTCCAGGATCTGACATTAATGAACATTCAGGTTCAATTTGCCTGATGGGTCGCACCAGGGCAGGCTTTAGACATTCTTGTCCGCCTCGCATTTTGGCGGATTAGTCACTTTAGCGCACTTTAGGCACTATCTTCTAAACCGCAGTGCCTATTAGCTCTGACCTGGCCCTAAGAACCAGGTTTCAATTTTAGAATAAAAAGGAGCGTCTCATGCAGTATTCGCAACTGTTGAATCCTCAGGAGCTTGACCGGGTTCATGAAGCTTCGCTGGAAATACTGGAAAAAGTCGGTATCCTGGTGCGGAATGAAAAAGCGCGGGACATTTATGCCGCCCACGGCTGCCATGTGGATTCAAAAACTGCCATCGTAAAAATCCCTCGACAGGTCATCGAAGAATTTATAAAGGCGTTTATCCCATCGTTCACCTTCCGGGGACGTGATCCGCAGTTTGACAAGTCCATCCCCGGAAACAGTCCGGTGGTCGTCACCGCAAGCTCCGCCCCCAACATCATCGATCCTGCAACCGGCCAGGAGCGGCGGGCCACTTCAGCCGATATTGCCAATATTGCCTTTCTGATCAACGAACTTCCCGGATTTGACGTTTTTTCCATTTCGACCCTGGCCGATGATGCCCCCAAAGGCCACTTCAGCCTGTCTCGCTTCTATCCGGCCCTGAAAAACTGCCTGAAACCGGTTCGAGGCAACACACCGAACATGGCCGATCTGCTGCAGGTTCTGGAATTGGGGGCCATCGTTTCCGGCAGTGAAGCGGCCTACAGCCAGCGCCCTCTGATTACCCATCATTGCTGTCCGGTGGTCTCCCCTTTAACCATGGATATGGCTTCCACTGAAGTGTTAATCTATCTCGTCGAAAAACGACTGCCGTTTTACGGTACCATTGTTCCCAGTGCCGGAATGACCTCGCCCATGACTGTATTGGGCACCTTAACCCTGGGCAATGCGGAATTTCTGGCCCTCGGTGTGCTCATGCAGATGATCCGTCCCCATACTCCTTTGATCTACGCCGTATTGTCGACCGCTGCCGATATGCGCACCGGGGGCTACGCGCCGGGAGCGATTGAAACGGGCCTGCTTCAGATGGCCCACAGCCAGATGGCCCGCATTTACAATGTTCCCTCCGGCGGATACATCGGTCTGACCGGCGCCCATGAAAACGATGCCCAGTCAGGCTACGAAACCGGCATGAACACCACCGGGGCGCTGCTGGGCGGCACGCACATGTTCAACATGGGCGGCCTGTTAAGCAGCTTGATGGCATTTGATTTTGGTAAAGCGGTCATCGACGGCGAGATAGCACTGATGCTCAAGCGCATCCAGCGGGGATTTGAGTTCAGCGAAGAGAACCTGGCCCTGGATGTGATTGCCGAAATCGGACCCGGCGGCAACTACATGGAGCATGAGCACACCATGGCGCATATGCGCTCTGCTGCTGTGCTGCCAACGGTAGCGACTCGAGAGATGCGCGCCAGTTGGGAGGAGGCCGGGCGGCCCAATGCGCAGGTCCGGGCGATGCAGCAGGCCGCCCGGGCACTGCAGAAGGCCGGAAAGATCCTCACGCAAGACAATCCGGCTGTTTTTTCCAGGGATGTCGATGACCGTATTCGAGCGCGTTTCAGCAACCTGGTGGCGGGCGATGCGGTGTGGAAAGAGTAAAGAATCCGGAGACCAGATGACTCTGAATCGGATAGACCCCAATCCGGATAAGCCGGAATTGAAGATTGAAGATTGATCCGCCGGAGGCGGAAAGATTTATGGTGTCGCTGCGCTCCATCGTTGATAAGAAATGATTGCGCCCCTTAAGGCGCACCTTGACCCTGGCCCAAACCGATCACCAATAAAAAGGAGATGAACATGCTTATTGTCGGAGAGTTAATCAACGCCAGCCGCAAGGCAATGGGCGCGGCCATTGAAGCCCGGGATGCGGAAACGATTGCAAAAACTGCCAAAGATCAGCACTCGGCCGGGGCCGACTATCTTGACGTCAATGCCGGGATATTCGTGAACCGGGAAGTCGAATATCTGAAATGGCTGGTAACCACCGTTCAGGAAACGGTAATCGCCCCTTGCTGTATCGACAGCCCCGACCCAAACGCCATTGAAACCGCCCTGGCCGTTCACAAGGGATCGGCCATGATCAATTCCATTTCGCTCGAGCAGCAACGCTTTGATGCCATTTTGCGCCTGGTCGCCGGAACGGACCTGAAGGTGGTGGCCCTGTGTATGAGCGATGATGGGATGCCGGAAACAACCGGGGATCGGGTAAAAATAGCGGACAAACTGGTTAATGGACTGATCCGCAACAATGTGCCGATCGAGAACATTTATGTCGATCCCCTGGTTCAGCCGATTTCCACCAAAGACGAGTTCGGCACGGAGTTTCTCGACGCCATCGAAACCATCATGGCCGAATTTCCGGGTGTCCACACGATTTGCGGACTGTCCAATATCTCCTATGGGCTGCCGATGCGAAAATTCATGAACCGAACCTTTGCCGTCATGGCGGTAGCCAAGGGCCTGGACAGTTTGATCGTCAATCCGCTCGACAGGCGCATGATGGCCAACCTGACTGCCGCAGAGACCCTGGCCGGACGCGACGCTTTCTGCACAAACTACCTTCAAGCCTATCGCAACGAAAAGTTCGAGCTGTAAGCCGGCTATGAGGAATGAAAAAATTTCATGGGTGCTGAAAAGGAAAAGAGCAAAACCAAAAAAATAAGACAATAAAGGAGCAACAAATGCAAAACAATGAACTTTTTGAACATCTTAAAACAGCGATGGTCGCATTGGAGCCGGAAGATGTGGTCAACTATACCAAAAAAGGACTGGCTGCAGGGATCGCACCCCTTGAAATCATCGAAATGGGATTGCTGACCGGGCTCAATACGATCGGCCAGATGTTTGAAGACGAAGAGATTTTTCTGCCCGAATTGATGAAATCGGCCCAGATCTTTGAAGGCGCGATGAGTCTTCTTCAGCCCAAAATCGAAGAACAGGGACTGGCCGTAGAAAAAAAAGGGACGGTGGTCATTGGAACGGTTAAAGGCGATATGCATTATATCGGGAAAAACATTGTCAGACTCCTTATGAAAACAGCCGGCTTTGAGGTACACGACCTGGGTGTGGATGTGGCCCCTTTTACCTTCATCGTCAAAGCCGATGAGGTCAAGGCCGATGTTATCGCTCTCTCAGCCCTTCTCACCACGACCCTCGTGGGTCAAAAAGATGTCCTGGAAGCGCTCGAAGGACAGGGCAAGCGCGAAAAATACAAAGTGATCGTGGGTGGCGGAGCCGTTACCAAGGCCTGGTCGGATGAAATCGGTGCAGACGGCTATGCTGAAAACGCTTACGGAGCCGTCGAACTGGCCAAGTCATTTACGGCAGCTCAACCCGGATAAACCGGAATTGAAGATTGGAAATTGAATATTCAATCGGTTTCTTACAACATGTTGTCAGAAAAAATGCCCTAAGGCCCTAATGATTCTTGCTACTTTACAAAGCTTTGTTATTTTCATCCATTGCAAAGACTGTTTTTGCCCATCGTCCCGCCTGGCGGAATGGGCATAAAAATAGTGTCTCTGTGTCCTTTGTGTCTTTGTGGTGAAAAAATATTACCGTTAAACCGTCACAGCAAATACGAATATGAGCACTAAATTCAGGAAACTTGATCTCCTTAAATTGCAATTAGGTATTAGAACCGTCAATAAATCATAATAATTCAAATAGTTGAGGTATTTTTTGTGAGATAATAAAAGTTATTGCAAGCGGAAA
>Ga0126332_10000087_pt1 | contig 37949 bp, 36 predicted proteins | sample InaspJWI42metaG_FD_94482 | JGI IMG/M metagenome (GOLD analysis project Ga0126332, IMG submission 94482) | Marine gutless worms symbiont microbial communities from Oahu, Hawaii - Inanidrilus sp. 2 OAHU.JWI-42 metaG | ecosystem: Host-associated > Annelida > Digestive system > Unclassified...
GCTTCTAAAAAACGCCGGGTCCGGTTACCTCAATCGGGCTCGGTTAATCAAATCTGAAAATGGCTCCTACTGATAAAAATAATCAGAATTTTATTGTTAATTTATTCCGGAAATCAACACCTTCCTAAGATGAGCTCTTTCGTATCTTCTAGTTGAGTGATACCAATCTGGTTTGGCCCCCTTAATCTTTGATGAAACTAAATTATCAGGCATATTCTGCCTCCTTGAATGCTGAGCCCAGCAGGTTTAGCTCTTTTCAAAAATATTTTTACCGATCGTTTAAATTCAAACTGTCTATAATCAGCTTTCAATCTTCGTGACAGGCAGACTGAGTCCAACGTAAATTAACCTAAGAAATTGAAATTTAAATTAATAATTTTATAAATAAGAATGTTCGAGGAGGTATAAATACGTGTAATATAATGGTCATACATGACCATGCTTTGTATCCTTGAAGGGGATTGTTTTGGATCCAGAATCAGATAATTATGCAGACGGCTCATTTATTTCTTTTATCTTTCTTATGCTTCCGCTTCTCTTTTAGTGTGAGCTTGCCTTTTTTCTGTTCTTCTCGTTTGCCTTTATCTCTTTTTCCTTTGTCGCCCATCTCATCTCCTTTCGCTTTCAAAAAACTTATTATTCAATAAATATCGATAGTTCATCATATGCCCTCAACACCTCAGGTATCTGTTATAAAATTCTTGCTCACAAACAATCATCTAAAAAGCCATAGCGTCGCAGAGAATTGGTGGGCTTTCCCTAAGGCATCCAGTATATCGATGAAAATAATGCAGGGAGCCTGACTGGTGGCCTTAGAGAAAGGATCGAGAACCCTTTTATTGACTTTCGTTGTGGTGGAAAGAGTAAAGCATCCGTCCCATTTATTGAAAAAGGTGATCCACATAAAACCACTCAAGAATCACCTTTATCAACCAACTCATTTATTAATAAGGAGTTCAAGTCCATCGGCACATGCTCGGGCTACACCATAGTCAGCCTTTTCCTGTCCGGGCATTTTATCCCAACCCCCCTCTTCAATGAATGTAGATCTCGTCCAGGAACTTAATTCCTCGAATTTTAAAAGTTTCTCTTTATGGTTCGAATCCTGCATAAATTGGGCGACGCAGATCGCCGCCTGACTCGCCACAACCGCTTTTTCGGTCATCGTTTTGGTCGTGCTGGCGGTTGTCCAACCACCCCATCCAAAGCCGATGATCATTGCGATAACTGCCCCACATATAAGACCCCAACTTCCATACTTAATTTTTCCTTGAGTTTCTGGTTTCATTGATAATACCTCCTTGAATAATGTTGTGATGTTTTTGCCTAGGATGGGCTCGCCGGAACGTATACATTTAAAGCGTATATGAAAGACCAAAGCGTGTCAGGACACTTTGGGTAAATGAGAAGAACGATCGTCTTATAAGATTCCTTAATCCTCATTTTAATTTATACAGAATGAATATGAATCCCCACAGCATTTGAAGCTCCCAACAGAACACATTCATTCTATCAGGAGCAACGCATGCACATTTTAAGTGTTTTCCTCATGGATACATTCTCATATAAAACAAACAATTAGGTCCTTTTCCCCCTTACGGCATTAACGGTGTCCATTCCTTCCGAATGGGAAACCGTGTGGATTTCAATTTGCGGCGGCTTGCACAAAAGGCTCTTTGTTCCAAGCAAAACGCCGAATCTGTCTGACTTTATGTGATCGTCCAGATCTTCTCGGGTTTCCCACTCCGCGACCAGGCCGAAACCGTTCTTATCCTCGATGTCCCGGAAACCGTGACAGCTCAGACAACCCCTCTCCTTTTCTGTTGGTTCAATCATTGAGAGAAGTGTTTGCATTACCTCTGTTCGCTTTTCTAAAAATGCATTTAAGGTTATCCTGATAATGATCAAGAGAATCCTCCTCTCAGCGAGGACAAGACACACGCATTAATACAACTTGGGGATTTTTCCGCCCAAGCTGCAATGAAAAATATTCAAACTGTCTATAATCATACATTCAATCTTCGTGCCAGGCAGACTGAGTCCAACGTAGATAAATCTAACAAATTGATATTTATTATAATATTTTATAAGAGAGACTGATCGAGGAGAGACGAATTAATGCAATAATATGGTCATATATGACCAATGGCCAAATATGACCATGCTTGGCATCCTTGAAATGGTGTTTATCGCTCTGAGTGAGGAAATACAAATTGACAGGGCGGTTGTTTGAAGAAAGCCGCGAGGAATAGGTGATTTTGCAGGAAAATTATCCCTTAACTGTGCATCTTCAGATAGTGGTACAAGACCCGATTTTCGTGTTAGATTTCATGGCTCGAGCAACAAAACAATTGACCCCACATGACTAACCTGGCCGATCCGGAACCAAACAGGTTTACATTGCCCGATTTATTAAGAATGTGCATGAAGCTTTTTGGAATGTTGGAACATTGGAATACTGAAATTTTGGACATGCCGAACCGGTTGGAGCAAACTTTCAAATGAGCATAACTTAAAAGTTTCAGAGTTTTCAATTGCACTATTCATATGCTTAAGAGCGGCGGCTACCTCCACGGCTACCTCCACCAAATCCCCGTTTTCCTCTGCCACCCCCAAATCCTCCCCTACCACCGCGCTTTTCGGCACGTGGCCGGGCTTCATTGACTTTAAGAGTTCTTCCATTTTTCTCTTTTCCATTTAAGCCATCAATAGCAGACTGTCCTTCAGCTTTGGAGGGCATCTCGACGAACCCAAATCCTTTGGATTGCCCACTAAATTTATCTTTTATTATATTGACGGACTCAACCGCCCCGAATTGTTCAAAAGCCAGCCACAAATCATCTTCAGTGATTTCGTACGACAAATTTCCTACATAGATATTCATTTTGATTTTTCCTTTCGTAACAAACTATAAATATTACATGCCCAATCCTTTCAATTGCAGATCGGTACCTTATTTTTTTTCATAAGTGGAAAGAAGGGTTCGATCGTCAAAAAATACTTCAGAAACTGGTTCAGTATTGCCATTGAATAAGCCGATCACTCTTTCGGCGATAATTTTCGCACAGGATTCAATAGGGAAAAAATCTCCGCCACATAGAAATTAACACTTTGAACGCTCTTTTCTCCATCTCAAAACGGATCTCAATCCTTCCTGTGCGATCCTTTTCCCTTGGAGCTCGTCGAAAATAGCAAAATTTAAAGCATTTATTACATCAATGTTCCTCTCCTTCTCGTTCGTAAAAGGTGTAAGATTGAGAGTTTCACTGAAAATGGCCTTAAATTCAAGTATCCGATCTTCTGTAAACACCTTCTGAAGTTCTTTGTGTGGTTTATCTGCGAAACCGACTTCATCGAGACGCCTTTCAATATAATTTAGCGTTCTGGGCGTAACCTTAATTCCCAAAATCTCTTCCAGATACAACTCGATTGTAGGCGCTAATGGTTTCTGACAAGCCTCATTCTCGTCAATATCAATTGATCTGGGCTCATTGATAAACTGAGTCGCTGGTTCCCCTTTAACTTTGTCATTCTTCTTTGGACTGTGAGTCTCGGTTAGGAGACATAAATCTTCTGCTTGAAGAGCAGCGACCTGAAGGTAGACACTCAAATTGTAGAAGCCTCTTTGTATATAATCGGGAAGAGTTATGCCACTTCGGCTGCATGCGTATCTATATTTGTGATCAATCTCGCCCCACGCCTCCTCAAGAATAGTCCTCAATTGAAATTCGGCTTGAAGATCCTCCAATCCAGAGGGTGCATTTGAGTTCTCGCCTAACACTACCTGGTAATGAATAGACGAGTATCCGCTATATCTTCGATCTATGCCTCCTGATATCGACTCGCCAAGGTGAACCGGGAGAATGAAAGATCTTTTTTTATCTGGTCCTTTTATAAAACGTAGGATTTTCTCTTCGGACAAAAGCCTGAGGTATGCCTCAATTTTTCCTACATCTGAAAGACGTAGGCAGATTATCCTAACGCCTAATAGATCTCCGACTTTCACCTGATAATTTTTTTCCGAAATTGTTGTTTCTCCAGCCTCAAGCTCTTTATTTTGCAAGTCAATCTTATCGATAAGTCTTAGCTCATCTTTGATGCGATATATAATTGCATGCAGGCTTTCCTTTGGTGACGAAGGATCGTCTCTAATCAGATGAACTAGGTATTCTGCAAACTTTTTATATCTTTCCTTTTCCTTAAAAAATGAGATTAGAATCGCTTCTTTTTGATATTCGATCATGTATTAAGATCTCCAAATATACAGATTTGTTCCGAAAGCAGCTACAAATTTCATGACAGCTATTGTCAATTTCTCCATTCGATTGCATCTTTTTGGATTTTTGATGCTGGAAGTTGCTATAACGGTTCCGAATTTTCCAGTGCTTTCCAAATGGGATAGCCGGACTGGTCATTTATTTCTTTTTGTCTTTTTTTTGCTTTCGCTTCTCCTTCAGCGTGAGCTTACCTTTTTTCTGTTCTTCTCGTTTGCCTTTATCTCTTTTTCCCTTGTCGCCCATCTCATCCCCTTTAGTTTTTAAAAAACTTTTAATCCAATAATTATCAACAGTTCATCATATGCCCTCAAGACCTCATATGTTTGTTATAAGATTTTTGCCCACAAATAATCATCTAAAAAGCTATAGCGTCGTAAAAAACTCGGCGGGCTTTCCCTAAGGCATCCAGTATTTCGATGAAAATTATGCGGGGAACATCACTGGTGGCCTTAGAGAAAGGATCGGCAACCCTTTTATTTACTTTCGTTGCTGTGAAACGACTAACGCATCCGTCCCATTTATTAAAAAAGGTGATCCACATAAAACCACTCATGAGTCACCTTTATTAAGGAGGCCATAATTATTTAGACACCTTTTTCTGCTCAAAGCAGCTTTTTTTAAGCTTTTAAGCTGGTTCAAGTCTAAATAAAAACACTCTTATTAGTAACAACCAACTCATTTTTTGATCAGAAGTTCAAGTCCATCGGCACATGCTCGGGATACAGCATATTCAGCCTTTTCTTGCCCGGGCATTTTATCCCAGCCCCCCTCTTCAATGAATTTAGCTCTCGTCCAGGAACTTAATTTCCCGATTTCTTTGAGGTTCTTTTCATGGTTCGCGTCCTGCATAAATTGGGCGACGCAGATCGCTGCCTGACTCGCAACAACCGCTTCTTCTGTCATCGTTTTGTTTGTGCTGGCGGTTGTCCAACCACCCCATACAAAGCCGATGATCATTGCGATTACTGCCCCACAAGCAAGACCCCAACTTCCATACTTAATTTTCCCTTCCGTTTCTGATTTCATTGATAATACCTCCTTGAATTATGTTATGATATTTATGCCTAGGATGACCTTGCAACCGATGAGTTGGATGAGGTCATCGACTCCGGCCAGCACTTGACCGTTTACTTTGGATCGGAATGGCATTAGTAGCTCTTTTCGGTTTTATCTGTTGTTTCTTTGTCGCTTTCTCCTCGATCTCAATAAGGGCCGGTAGCCAGACCCGCACGATTGTTCCTCTGTTTAATTGTGACTCAACGGTAATCCAGCCACCATGGTTATTTACGATGCCATACACCGCGGCCATACCCAGCCCACGGCCTTGAAGTTTGGTCGTGAAAAACGGTTCGAATACTTTGCGCCTTGTATCTTCATCCATACCCTTTCCAATATCCTCTATCTTCAAGCAGACATAAGATCCAATCATCAATCCGGGGAAGTCCTTCGCATTTTTTTCGGTTACCACTTCATTTTTGCAAATAATCCGAATGCATCCTTCCTCTTCTATGGCCTCTAATGCGTTAGACATTATAGTAAGCAATATCATCTGCATCTGTATCAGGTCGACTCTGGTTTTCAGAACATCATCAGGCAAATCGGTCTCTATATTGATAGTAGGTTTTAGGCCAGGGGTGAGCAACGGCAGGGTATCCCTAACGAAATTGCTCAATGAAACCGTTTCGACCTGGTATTTTCCTCCTCTAGCATAAGCGAGTAACTGACGGGTGAGTTGGGTCATCCGAAGCGCCGATTTTTTCATTGATCCCAGATACCATGCAACGTTCTCATCATCGGATACATCCATCTCAAGCAGGTCAAGAGTTCCGGTGATCACAACCAGGGCATTGTTAAACTGATGGGCAACACCACCGGCCAATGTACCGATTGCTTCCATTTTCCGGGCCTGCTGAAATTGGGATTCACGTTTCGATTTAGCTTTCTCTGCATGTTTCCGCTCAGTAATGTCGCGGATATTGCATTGAATGACCCGGCTGTGGTTGACCCAATAGACATTACTGACGAACTCTACATCAATTTGCCGTCCGTTTTTGGTTTCAAGCGGTAAATGCTCGTAACGAATATATCCTTTGTCTTGTAATTCCTGGAACGCCGACAGGTTTTCCCCGATATCTCTGAACGGACCGATTTCCCAGAGTTTTTTACCGGTGAATTCTTCATGAGAATAGCCCAACATCTCTACTAGGAATGGATTAACATCGGTAATCTGCCCCGTATCGGCATCGAGAATTAATATTCCATCCCTGGCTGTTTCAAAAAGTCTCCGATACCGAGTTTCTGACTCTTTCAAAGAGGTATAAACTCGCTCGGTGGGCTCAGCAGACGCTCTATGAATCTGTTTCTTTCGGCTCTTCATGTTGGCTTCCTGGACGAATGTTCTGTTCCACAAACGATGACACTTAGATCGAGAAAATGGGGAATCGACGCCTCCTATTTTAATACCGTTACGCCCCCTAAGATGTCGCTTATGCTCGCCGGAACGTATACATTTAACGCGTAAACAACTAAGTTCTTTTCCCCCTGGCAGCCTTAACGATCTCCATTCCTTCCGAATGGGAAACCGTGTGGATTTCAATTTGCGGTGGTTCGCATAAAAGGCTCTTTGTTCCAAGCAAAACGCTGAATCTGTCTGACATTATGTGTTCGACCAGATCTTGGCGGGTTTCCCACTTCGCGACCAAACCGAAACCGTTCTTGTCCTCGATGTCACGGAAACCGTGACAGCTCAAACAGCCTCTCTCATTTTCCGTTGGTTCAATCATTGAGAGAAGTGTTTGCATAATCTCTGTCCGCTTTTCTAAAAGTGCATTTAAGGTTATCCTGACAATGATCACGAGAACCCTCCTCTCAGCAAAGACAAGAAACACGCGTTATTACAACTTTGGGATTTTCCCGCCCCAGTGGCAATCAAAAATTCAAACTGTCCGTAATCATACCTTCAATCTTCGTGCCAAGAATACTGAGTCCAAGGCAAATCAACCTAACAAATTGATATTTATTATAATATTTTATAGGAGCGACTGATCGAGGAGGAATGAATTAAGGTATTAATATGGTCATATATGACCAATGGCCATATATGACCATGCTTGGCATCCTTGAAATGGTGTTTATAGATCTGAATTAGGCAAGCCAAATTGAACGGCGGTTGTTTGAAGAAAGCTGCGAGGAATAGGTTATTTTGCAGGAAAATTGACCTTTAATTTTACTGTGTACTTTCAGATGGTGGTGCCAGATTTGGTTTTCGTTTTAGATATCATGGCTCGAGAAACAAAACAAATTGACCCCACATGACTAATCTGGCCCATCCGGAACCAAACAGATTTTCATTACCCGATTTATTAAGAATGTGCATAAAGCTTTTTGGAATGTTGGAACATTGGAATACTGGAATATTGAGTTCAAAATCGGAATAGGTCTATTTTTAAATTTAAATTGAGATCCAATCCGATCAAGAAAACCCCATTCATCCACTATTCCATCATTCCATTATTCCAATGCAGTGAGTCAGTTCGACAGGAGGTATTCAAACTTTCTTGCCACAAAAAGCACAAAAATAACTTTTAAGGATCTAAGGCTGGTGGATGCCTAATTTTCGTATGCGGGCGCGCAGTGTGCTGCGGTTGAGCCCAAGGATTTCCGCTGCCCCGTCTTTGCCACTCACTTTCCAATTGGTCTGCTCAAGTATCCGCACAATATGGTCGCGCTCAACCTCTTCCAGCGTTTTTTGCGTGATCGTTAAACCCTTATCTGGTTTCTTCAGTTCATCCACCAGGTGAAGTTTGGGCCCCGAGGGGTTGATCACCGCCCGCTCGAGGACGTTTTCCAACTCCCTGACATTGCCGGGCCATTGATAATCCTGTAAGGTATTCATAACACTCGTCGGGATACTCTCGATCGACTTTCCCAGTCTCTTGGAAATTTTATCTACAAAAAAATCCACCAGCAGGGCAATGTCTTCAATCCGTTCTCTCAGCGGGGGCACCGTAATCGGAAAAATACTGAGCCGGTACCAGAGATCTTCCCGAAACCGGCCCCTGCGAACTTCCTTTTCCAGATTACGATTGGTGGCGGCAATCACCCGCACATCGACTTTAATCGTGCCGGAGCTGCCCAACCGTTCAAACTCACCATCCTGGATCACCCGGAGCAGCTTGGGCTGCAGTGCCAGCGGCAGTTCCCCGATCTCATCCAGAAAAAGGGTGGCGCCGTTGGCAACTTCAAATCGCCCCAACTGTCTGGCATGGGCACCGGTAAAAGCGCCTTTCTCGTGGCCGAACAGCTCACTTTCAATCAGGTTGGAAGGCAGGGTGGCACAATTCACTTTCACTAACGCCCGATCTTTGCGCGGGCTCAAACCATGAACGGCTCGGGCCACTAGCTCCTTGCCGGCTCCGGTCTCACCAAGAACGAGAACGGTTGTATCGCTGGGGGCGATTTGCTCGACCTTATAGAGCACGTAATTGAGCCCGTCACTTTGACCAATAATGTTCTCATAGTTGTATTCTAATTTGATTTCTTCTTGCAGATACGCCTTCTCGACCTCAAGTTTTTCTTTTAACTCCTTTATTTCGGAAAGGGCAACCTGGAGATTAAGCTCGGCCTGTTTGCGCTCGGTAATGTCCTGAATAGAACCGGACATCCGGATAGCCATTCCCACGGTGTTCCAGATTGCCTGGCCACGCGCGAGGAACCACAGGTACGCGCCGGATTTTGTTCGCAAACGGTATTCGACCTTGTAGGGAACACGCTCTTGAAGATGGCGTTCGATTGCGGCCCAAATGACCTCAGCGTCATCAGGGTGCAGTCGGCTGCGGAAAGAATCTATCGTGCCGGGAAACTCCTCGAACGAATACCCAAGGATTTCTCTGAAACGATCCGAATAGAAGACGGTGTCCGATAGCAGATCCCAGTCCCAGAGGCCGTCGGTGGAGCCTGCAAGGGCCAAAAAATATCGCTCCTCACTGGTGCGCAATGCCGCTTTCGCCCGGCCGTGTCGCGACCGGTGTATGAGCAGCCCGACGATAAGCAAGGTTGCGATGGCGCAAAAAGAGGCGAAGCCGATGATATGCCATTGGTAAAGCGCCAAAAATGACTCCTCAGGAACGATTGGTTGTACTGATCGATTTAATTAACACAAAAGCTACAAAATTTCAAAATGTTGGTGAACCAAGTGCGGATTGATATGATTTTTTAGAAGTTTGCCGTTGGGGTTGGGATCAATCGGGAATTGATGTTGGCAAATTGTCACCTCCTCGGCTGTTATTCGTTAGTTTTTCCAGTTATATTTCTGCTGCTTTTAATAAGCTTTTCAACATGGTTACGGTGTTTTCTTATTTCTGCTTCCGCCCACTCACGCTCGACAATTTTTGCTATACTTTCAGCAATAGCACCAATTAAATTCTTTGCTTCCTTAAGGAACGGCCCCTCATCAAGAGCTGGCCTTTCTTCAAGGTAACATACCTCCAATGCACCAATCCGCTCATTATTTACCCTGATTTCATGTACCAATTTCCATCCGGTGTCTTTAAAATTTTTTGTTTTAAACTGATAACCATCAAAAATAATTCGAGCACAGGTAATTTCAGGGTATTGAAATGCAGGTGGAATGAAATCAAGTACTGCTTGAAGGATAGCGTCTAATGAAAAATCAGTGCTTGCCCCAAATCTTGAGATGTCATAGAGACAGTTTAACTCTTTGACACGCTCTCTTAGCCCCTGAGAAACCTGCTCCAGTTCTTCCTCCTCAGTACGTGTGCGTTCTATAATCTCTCTTTTCAGTTCCTCGTTAATCTTCATCAGGCTGATGGTGCGTCTTAAATGGCTGTATTTACTCAATCTGCGCTCCTCATTAAACTCTTTTTCCTTGCGCACATATTCAAGAACTTCCCTTTCTAATTGCTTGATACTTCGCTCCAATTCCTTGTAAGTCGGTTTTTCAGTCATGAGAAGATCGCCTTTGTTACTAAAATAATTCATAATGAATTCTAGCTGCCCACTATGCTTGACCAAGGATCGGAAACCAGAACAGTGTGTTTAAAATTTACATGACCAGCGACAAACTGCCCCGAAATACTCAATGTAAAATTTGAAACATGATTTTCCATTGTTGGACAGGGTTAAAACACTTTCGCCTCCCTTTGCCTGCAATTATTGGATCTCATCCTGAGAATTGTCTGGATTCTCTTCGGTCTTTGTATCATCTTTACCCAGTTTACGTTGTCTTTTTTGCTCTTGCTTTAGTTTCCTTGCTAATTCTTTCTGACGCTTTTTAAATGAATAATGTGATTTCGCCATATTGTCACCTCCCAGGCCGTTATTCTTTATAGTGATGAAAAAAAAGGGCACTCCTCTCTAATCGAAGAATGCCCTTTTTACTCGAAATCGAAAATTATACCACCTTGACATTCGCAGCGGCAGGACCTTTTTGTCCTTGCTCTATGTCAAAGGTAACTTTGTCACCTTCATTGAGGGATTTAAAACCGGCTGCGTCGATCGCCGAATGGTGAACAAACACATCCGGTCCGTCTTCCTGCTCAATGAAACCGAAACCTTTGCGGTCATTGAACCACTTAACAGTTCCATTTGCCATGCTGACATCCTCCTTCCTTACTATTTTCAAAATCTCATACTGGAGGATATCACACTAGAAAATGAGCTGTTCCTTCAGAGAGAAATCGCCCCGCCATTTGAGGGCGGGGCTTTGTTGAATGTTTATACAGTAATCTATCCTTGAGCCAAAGGCAAGCTAATTATTTAAATTTCTTAAAAAAATAAATGCCATCGGATATAATGTTGTGAAGTTTATTCCCTATAAAACCCACATTCGATATTAGCTCTCGGAGGGACCAAGTCGGAGATGGATTCGTTATTAAAAGTAGGATTTAGTCAATGACGGCCTTATTAGATTGTTTATCCAACCATCTCTTGAACGATTTCTGGGATTCACTTGATGGCTTTCCTGCTATAGACCTTCTATACTGATATCTTTATCTATTTCCTCCCAGTGAATGCCCTTTCCTTTACCAATCAACCGTCAATCATAATTTTGACAATTTAGAGCTGATGGACATGTTCACAAGTGTAACCAATCGTAAAAATCACAAATGGATATTACGCCAACAGATGAAAAAGTGTCAAAAATTCAGGCTGTTAGGCCTATAAGAGCTTAATTACCATTAATAGGAGCAGAAGCTCATCAGAATAAATTTGCAATCAAAACCATTTCTTATTCGTCTATATAGCAAAGACCGCCGCTACCATCTTTTCAAGATGAGATCAATCTGAGAAAACAATGGCCTTTTTCACATGCCTCCTTGAAGCGCTGTTATTAAAACGCTTTTAACAGGATGGCACTTTTCTATGAATTAATCAGATTTTCCGGCCTAAGAAGCCAATTCATAAGGATTGCATATGTTCAGTAAAGAAGAACTGAATATGTTTTATCGCTATTGCATTTCCTTGACCGGTGACGCGCATTCTGCCGGCGATCTATTGCAAGGTTGCCTTGAAAAATATGTAAGACGAGATTCTTCAGGAGTTGTGGATGTAAAGGCTTACTTTCGCCGTATGATTAGAAATCAATTTATTGATGATCGAAGAAAAGAGGGAAATAAACAACTCGACGAATTGGATGAAGAAAACACGGTTATTCCGCTAGACTCAAGATCCCTCGATGACATCATCGTCGAGCGCGAAATGGTGGAAATAATCCTGAATTCGCTGACTCCTAGTGAACGGGAAATTTTATTTCTCTGGGCAGTTGAAGGTTTTACCATTCAAGATATCGCCAATGACTTAGGTATCCCCAAGGGCACTTTATTATCAAAACTGCATCGGTTGAAAATAAAAATTAAAAAAGAGTTTGGTGCTAATAGAAAAATTGGGGGGACAATATGACTTATAGATTAAAGGAAATTATCAAAGTATATTATGCGAAGCATAATCTTTCCACCACCCAGTTGCGCCAAATGCAGAATATACAAAAAAGTCTGGATTCACAATATAGTCGCAGGCACACATCTCGTAATCATTGGGCAATTGCGGTCATGGCAGTCGTTTTACTATTCGGCTCATATATTTTTTATAGTACAACGAGCCACCGTACATACGTTGCAGAACTGATCGGTGAGATAGCATATAATCACAATAAAAATCTGGAGATGGAAATCAAATCGAATTCACTTAACAAGATTGCATCTTACCTGTCCCGGCTCGACTTTACCTTAATCCATCCTGCACGACTTCCCCAGGATAATTGGGAAATGATCGGCGGACGCTATTGCTCACTAAAAGGCCAGTTTGCGGCACAATTAAAGCTCCTAAATAAAGAGAACCAAAAAAATTATACCCTTTATCAAATTGAAAAGCCGTATAGGATCAAAAATATTGCCGATTTTAAGGATCATTTTGCAAAAGGCGTGAAAGTGCATTTGTGGCTTGAACGGGGCCTGATCCTTGCTTTGGCTGGAGATGATAAATGAATTCGATTTTGTGCGTCATTAAAAAGTTCTACTTCAAGCTTTCAAGGCTATATGTGGCCGTATTGGGAGTCATGGTGGTATCGGTTATTTGTGGCTGGGCATCGACGGATCAATCAACCGGTCACACGTTCGGTACGCCGCCGGGAGTTGAAAAGTTTAACCCTGATCTTTTGCGTAATTTTGAAAAGATGAGAGAACTGCGCGGTAAAGACTATCAGCCCAGGACTAAACACAAGCGAACCGACGGCTGGGCCAAATACACGAACCGCCTCTTTCTTGAGTCGAGTCCTTATCTTATCCAGCATGCCCATAATCCGGTCAACTGGTATCCCTGGGGCGATGAGGCATTTGACACGGCTAAAAAGTTGAATCGCCCCGTACTTCTCAGCATCGGGTATTCAACCTGTCACTGGTGCCATGTTATGGAAGAGGAGTCGTATGAAGATGAGGAAATTGCGCAATATTTGAACGAAAATTATATAATCATAAAGGTCGATCGTGAAGAACGGCCGGATATTGACAGCATCTACATGACTGCGGTTCAGGCCATTACCGGCAGAGGAGGATGGCCCTTGAATGTCTGGCTGACTCCGGATAAAAAACCCTTTTACGGCGGCACTTATTTCCCGGCACGAGACGGCGACCGGGGAGCAAGAGTAGGGTTTCTAACCCTGGTGAAAAAGCTCAAGGAGATCTACGATACGCAGCACGATCAGGTAGAAAAATCGAGTCAACAACTTACACAATTCATTCAGAAAAGGCTTCGCCCTCAAACCGGTGATCGCCTGCGCGGGGAGGAGCTCATACACCGGGCCATGGCGCATTACAAGAACTCCTTTGATGCGGAGTATGGTGGAATTGGGAGTGCTCCCAAATTTCCGAGCAGTTTGCCCGTCCGACTTCTCTTCCGGTACTACCGCCGCACCGGAGATGAGCAGATCCTGCGCATGGCCGAAACAACTCTCGCAAAAATGGCCGGCGGCGGGATCTATGACCACGCGGGTGGTGGCTTTCACCGTTATGCAAAGGACCGTCAGTGGCTTGTACCGCACTTTGAAAAAATGCTCTATGACAACGCCTTGCTGATCATGGCGTATCTTGAGGGGTATCAGGTTACCGGCAATGAGACGTTTAAGCGGATTGCAAAAGAGATTCTCCGCTATGTAAAGCGGGATATGACCTCCTCCCAGGGAGCTTTTTTTTCGGCAACAGATGCCGATAGTCTGACACCTGGAGGGCATCGGGAGGAGGGTTATTTTTTCACCTGGACTCCGGAGGAACTCGATAGGGTGCTGGGGAAAGACCGGTCTGCGGTTGTTAAAGCCTATTATAAAGTGAGTTCAGCCGGCAATTTTGAGGGACGTAACATTTTGCATACCCCCGAAAAATCCACAGAAGTCGCCAAATCCCTCAAAATTCCGGCAGCCCGGCTACGGAGCGTTGTTGAAGAGTCCAACGAACTTCTCTACCTGCATCGAAATCGCCGGGAACCGCCGTTGCGAGACGAAAAAGTTTTAACCGCCTGGAATGGATTGATGATTTCAGCCCATGCCCGTGCAGGGCTTGTCCTCGGAGACCCGATCTATACAGAGCGCGCAATCAAGGCGGCTAATTTTATCTTGGAACACCTGTATGTTCAGAACCGACTGCACCGCAGTTATAAAGACACTCAGGCGAAGCACCTGGCTTTTTTGGATGACTACGCGTTTTTTATTGCCGCGCTCATCGATCTTTACGAGGCCTCAAATAATATCATGTGGTTGAAAAAGGCCATAGAACTCGATGGGATTTTGGAAAAATACCATGCGGACGATGAAAATGGCGCATTTTTTATGACCGGCAGTGACCACGAAGCGTTAATCGTTCGGGAAAAACCCGGCTACGACGGTGCCGAACCTTCCGGAAATTCGGTGGCCGTCTTAAACCTGTTACGGCTGGGAGAATTCACCTTTAAAGACGAATATCAAATACGTGCGCAAAAAGCCTTAACATCCTTTCTGGGAAGTTCAGAAATTAATCCGCTGGCATATTCCGAGATGTTGATGGCCTTGGATTTTTTCCTGGATAGCCCCAAAGAGATTGTCATCGTAACCCCCGAAGGGAAACCAAAAGAGCGAGAAGCATTTTTGCAGGCGTTTCGTAAGAAATTTGTTCCGAATCGAGTATTGATCGTTGTGACCGAAGGTAAAGAACTGGAATCTCACGCCACGGTTATTCCCCTTATTCAAGGGAAACGCGCATTAAACGGGAAAACGACCGCCTATGTGTGTGAGAAAGCATATTGTAAGCTTCCTGCACTAGATTCGGCGCTATTTTCACAGCAGATCGGCGAGGTGCTCAAACTGAAGGGTGAGTCCAAATTATGAGCGAACTGTTAGGATATAGTTTACTGGCCTTTGGGGCAGGCCTATTATTGAATTTTGTCCCCTGCGTGCTTCCGGTTATTCCGGTCAAAATTCGGATAGTTTTACGTGAAATAAATGGGGATACTCGTTCAAGGATTCTTGCCGCGGTTTCATTACTCGCAGGTTCAATGAGTTTTTTCCTGATTTTAGGCAGTGCCACCGCCTACCTGGAGCTAGCCTGGGGTGACTTATTTCGATCTAAGATTTTTTTAGCTGGACTAACCGGCTTTTTATTGTTTGCAGGAATCGCCACCTTAGCCCACTGGAGTCTCCGCCTGCCGCGACTCATCTATCGGATTCCGATTTATCGGTATTCGGGTGCCTTTTTCACCGGTGCCCTTGCCGGTATCCTTTCTACTCCATGTTCCGGTCCATTTCTAGGATCGGTTTTGGCATACTCCCTAACACAACCGCCCGGTGTTATCATACTGATTTTCACCTGGATCGGCCTGGGTTTGGCGATGCCCTACATTGTTTTATTACTATGGCCCGGGCTTATGGATCGCTTATCTTTTTCAGGTGCCTGGACCATTTGGGTAAAACAAATCTTAGGGTTTATCTTGATTGCAGGGGCGGTTTTCTTTGGGCGGGTGTTTTTGCAAGAAGGTTTCCACCCGGTGTTATGGTCGCTTTTTTATATAATGATGCTCATATGGGCCATATTTGCCTTTAGACGATCTGCTGGATGGTGGGGAAGAATATTCTCTCTGGGCACCGTAACAACTATTTTATTTCTAGTGGTTTTGGCAGTAGCGGCCAAGCAACTCAAATGGCAGGAATTTTCTCCGCAATCGTTGCACAATTCCTTGGCAGCACGGCAGCCGGTATTAATCGAATTCACTGCGAAATGGTGTTTGAATTGCGAAGTTTTGAAGAAAACCACTTACGAAGATAAAAGTGTTGTCAGGGCAGCATCAAAAGCAAAGCTGATTCCTTTGAGAGTTGATATGACCGATTATAATGAAAGCCATAGATTGCTGCTGGGAAAATATGGCGGCACGGCTCTTCCTTTTGCCGTTCTAATCTCCGATGACGGAAAAGTGGCGCATCGGTTTGAAGGCATGTTCTCAGCGAAAACGCTGGAGAAGGCTATCCGCCAATTAAGATAGTGGCGTAAATAAGCATGAGCGATGCTTTTTTTTAATAATCAGCTCGGCTGGAATAGTTGAGGTAAATCCAATGAAACTAAAGAAGCAGATCACAATCAAATACGTATTTTTTACCATTGCACTTATGATGGGCACCCTATCGTTTTTAATTGGTGGATTTTTTGATTCGAATACGCCATTGGGAGTTCCGACGGCATCGGCTAAAACCCAATATGGCATACTGGGTCAGCCGGCGCCGGAACTGAATCTATCCAACTGGATTGACGGCAATGGAAAAAAGACCGAATCAATCAGGCTAAGTGACTACCGGGGTAAAGTGGTTTACCTGTATTTTTTTCAGGACTGGTGACCGGGCTGTCAAAGGGTTGGGTTCCCAACCCTCAAAAAGCTCACTGAGAAATTTAAAAAAACCGATGACGTCAAGTTTGTGGGGGTTCAAACAGTATTTGAAGGATACCGCACAAATACAAAAGATAAGCTTCGGAAAAACCAGCTCAAATATGATCTGAAGATCCCCATGGCGCATGCAGCCGGTAATCCTCAATCCCATGCCATTCCGGACATAATGCGAAAATACAGGTCAGGTGGAACCCCCTGGACAGTTATTATCGATCCAGCGGGAACGGTCGTTTACAATCATTTTCATATCGATGCAAATCTCGCTGCCGAACTGATAAACACAATGCTATAAAAATATTATAGTCCTCGAAATTGAAGAATCGTGGACAAACTCGTGCACGGTGGAATAAAACAACCAATTGGCCGTTCCTTTTCCTCGTCTTCCACAGTTCATCCTAGATTTATAATCAAATTATTGAATCTCAAAAGCGAGTAAATCAATTTTGATATCTGCGACCTGTTCTATTGCATCGCAATTTCAACCACAAAGACCAGGCAACAAAAACCCACTGCAACCACCAAAGTAATCCAGTCCCGGATGCAGGCCGAAAATTTCGGCCCCGTGCGATTTTCGGTGTAGCATCTGGCTTCCATTGCCAATGCCAGCCGGTCGGCCGATTCAAAGGTCCTACGAACAAAAGGAATGGCGAATTTGGTTAGGCGATAGATTGGATTTTTTCTATTTTCGACCGCCCGGGCCCGCTGGGCATCCATGGTTTCGCCGGCCTGTGCGAATATGGTCGGCACAAACCGCAGGAGCAGTCCGATCATAGTTCCGATTCGGGCCGCAGGCAGAAAAGGAACCGGTTTCAGGAACCACTCGACGGCAGCTTTTATATCCGCCGGGCGGGTGGTTGCCACAAACGGCAGACCGAGCAGAACAATCAACAGCATACGCCACACGATCAATGCAGCTTCGTGCAGACCTTCTTTAGATATTGTCAGCCATTTTAGCGCAACGACCGGAGTCCCCGGGGTCGAAAGGGCCCGGGCCACAAACACGGCTGCCAGCAGGAACAATAAAAAGCGCAATTCGACCAGGATAGCTTTTAGGGGCATTTGCAGCCTACCAATCAACATCATCTGCCCGATGATTATCAGACATAGGAATACAATCGGCGCTTTCAAAACTGTCACGCTCATCAATATTAGCACAATAAATTTTACACGCGCATCCAGATGATGCGCCAGGGTGTTGCCGGGACGATAATGAAAGGCCGTTAATTGAGCCATGACTCTGCCTCCATTCCCAATCGTGATGCACAGGGCTGTCTGACACCAAACGTCTCGACATCGCTCAAAATCTTCTCCGGCATTCCCTCCCTGACAATCCGGCCGCGCTCAAGGATGATCAGGCGATCGGCATAGAATACGATCTTTTCAAGATCATGGGTGGTTATCAGGATGGTATGGCCATTCTGCTTCAGCTTTATGATTTCCTGCAGAACCTGTCGCGTTCCGGGATAGTCGAGGCTGGCAAACGGCTCATCAAATGCCACTATTTTCGGCTGCATGGCGAGAATACCGGCAATGGCCAGCCGGCGTTTCTCACCACCGGACAACAGGTGGGGCGGTTGGTCGGCCAAGTCCGTAAGGCCGACGGTGGCCAGGGCAGCGGCGACTCTTTTGTTTATCTCGGCAATATCCAGTCGCAGATTTTCCGGTCCGAAAGCGACATCCGTGGCAACCGTTTCCCCGACTATCTGACTGTCAGGATCCTGGAACACCATGCCGACCAACTGCCGGGCACGTTGAACATTCCTGGAAACCGACACGCCGTCAATCGTGACCCTTCCCTGCTCCGGCAGCAAAAGTCCGTTCAAATGCCTCAGTAAAGTGGTTTTGCCTGACCCGTTGCAACCGGCAATGACAACCAGAGATCCTTCTTGGATGGATATATTTATCCGATCCAGAGCCAGAGTACCGTCCGGGAAACGGCAGCTCAGATTTTCAATTTCAATGATGTACATAAAATTGTTCCGCTATAAAATCACTAGGCGATATTATTCAACTTTTTTTCAGGTACTAGAGTTTTATGCCCGTGTAATATCGGTCGCACGGCTCTGGCAATTGGCACGGCAACGGCAATTTTAAGGATATCTCCAATTAAAAACGGGAACATGCCGACCGCAAGGGTCTTCGGCCATGGCATTCCGGTCAACACTTTCAACCAGGTGACACCGCAGGCGTATATGAGAACCGATCCGAGTATCATGGCGACCACATCCCACATGACCTTTTGACCGGACTTCTCTGATATTATCCCGATCAGATAAACGGCTGGAAGATAACCCAGTAAATAGCCGCCTGTGGGTCCCACAATCCGTCCGATGCCCCCCTGACCGCCGGCAAATACCGGCAGACCGCAGGCACCGGCCAAGAGATAGATCGCGATACTGGCCAGTGCCCACCGGCTGCCGAGCACCAAACCGGCAAGCATTACAAATAGATTCTGCAATACGATGGGAACCGGACCGATCGGAATGGCGATAAATGCCCCGACGGCGGTAAGCGCAGCAAACAGGGCCGCGTAAACGGTCATACGTAGTGAATCAGCTGATTTCATGCTATTTTTTCCAGTAAATCATGATTGTTTATATCATTACGCTATCTCTGACGGTGACAACTAGCGAAGCTCTGCCTCAAACCGACGCGTTGGTGGCGTAAATGGTGGATTGCTTGAGTCGAGCCGATGCTGGATGCTTGATGCTAGATTCTGGATAAATCAAAAAAATTCCTCTTAAATCCAGTATCCAGAGACCAGCATCCAGTATCTATTCGCACCTGGCACCATGTTTGATAAAAAAACTTGACCCAAATTTTAAGATCTTGGCTTAGAAAGACACCTATAGATGAAAGCAATCTCCGTATGAAACGGTTTTGAGTGATCCGTCGGACAGCCGCAGAATAAGCGAACCGTTCTGATCCACATCGACGGCTTCGCCTTCCAGCTCGTCGTGGAGGGTAACGATTTTCACATACCGCTTGAGCGTGATCGTATATTGTTTCCACTCGGCAACCACGTTTTCAAAACCCGGCTCAGCCAGGCCGTCTTCAAACGCATCCAGAAAGCGCGCAAGCAAATTTTTCCTGGAAACCTCATGGCCGAGGATCTCTTTCAGGGACACGGCACCGGGCTCAAGCGGTGACGGATCATTATTGACGTTGATACCCATACCGACATTGACGTAAGCTACGCGATCGGCCTCGGCTTCCATTTCCGACAGCATGCCGGAAATTTTTTTATCACCCACCAGTACATCGTTGGGCCATTTGACTGCTGCCGGTACAGCGAATGCAGATTCCAGGATCTTAGCCAGAGTCAGCGAGGCGCAAAGATTTATCCGCGGGCTGAACACCGGCGGTATCAGTGGCCGCAGAACGACCGTGAAATACAGGCCGCCGCTGTCCGAAAGCCAGATGCGTTTCAAGCGTCCCCGACCCTTACGTTGGCGATCGGCGATGATGACCGCAAAGTGCGGACAGCCTTTACGGGCCAATTCCCGTGCAATATCCATCGTCGAATTCACTTGCTCAAAGCAGTGAATATGACCTTCCCTTTCCGGAAATTCCCATGGATGGAGGGCATCGGTATCACCATCCAGCTGATACCCTCGGGCGGTTGCCCGGATGTCGTAGCCATGCTGCTGAAGTTGGTGAATGTGTTTCCAGATCGAAACCCGCGATATTCCCAGCAGTTCGCTTAATGACGCACCGGATACGACACCTTTTTCAGCGCGCAATATTTTCAGTATCTCGGCTTTTGATCCCACTGCCCGTCCTTTGGTTAACCCAAAAAATAGTGGAGGTTAACGAAATGCAGCCGACGTGTCAATCAAAAATTTATCACCGGGTTTTTTACATAAGGAGGAGATAAAGGTTATAGGTACAAGGATGGGAAGATGAGGATTATAGTGTTGGACTATTCATTAGATTATTCTGACGATGTGCGGGCGATACTCTTTTTTTTCCGCCAGGCGGTTGCCGGTGAATCGAATAAGGACAAACGAAATTATAAAACAGGAGATGCCTAAAGCAGCTGATAGTCCGGAAGGATTCAAATTGAAAAGCGGCGCTACGTTCTGGCCGATTACCGCCCCGATCAGCATCAGAAGAATAGGAAAAATATAGAGCAGAAACGACACCTTGAGCACTGTGGTAGATTTTATGCTGAGCAAAATCTGATCCCCGACTCTGGCACCCACATCGTTGATGGCTTCCACCTCCATCTCTTTGCCGTCACCTGACAGGTGACAAGATTTCTGGGAGGCTCAGCCTTTGCAGGCACCGGTCCTGGCAGTCTTAACCCAGGCGATATTGTCGGAAATCCTGGTGACGATTCCTCTTTCGGTAGCCATTAGTCAATATTCACTCCGGTGCCACCATCACAGGTGCACCGGTTAATGATTTTAATTTCTTCAGATCCCTAACAAATACTACTACACCTCTAGCTGGCTCTCTGTATCTGCTGCGTTTGCTGGTAACAGATCAAACCGCATTGGAGACATCTATCGGCTTCGCTGCGGGCGGTGGCCTCATCATAACCCAGTTCGATTTCACTGCATTCCAGCTGCTGCTCCTGATTGCAGAGCGGCATGATCTGACGCTTGGTTGCCGCGACATTCTCTACATGATCAACGTTCTGGATACGAGCCTGAGGATGTGCCACGTTGTCGGGCAGATCCAGCGTTATGTCATACATGACTTCATGCACGGAAGCGGCGGCTCGCCGACCGGCACCGATGGCTTTGATGGCAGCGCTGTAATCGGTGAAAACATCGCCTCGGGCAAACAACCCTTTTTCGGTATAAAATGCCGGCGCCTTGTAAGGATCAATGCCTTCCCATTGCAGCGCCGACACGGCAATGTCGTTGCCGGTTTTCTCTTCTGATTCGTCCTGTTCGGATTTCTGTCTCGCGAAGATAAGCTCCGGGAATCGCCCCGTAGCCAGAATCAACATTTTGGTCGGCAATTTCGCGGTTTCCTTCGTATCCAAGGCGATACTTTCAACAGCGGTCAAGGTGTTATTTTCGCCATACAGGCGACGGATACCGGTGTTGAAAACAATAGCGACATTTTCTGCAGTCAGGCTTTCGATGTCCGCATTGCCGATCTGGCTGTTTCCCCTTGGTTCTCGGATTACAATGGTAACCTTTTCAACGCCCTTATTCCTGCACAGCCTGGCGGCTTCAACTGCCAGCTTGCCGCCGCCGTAAATCACGACATCCTGCTGTATATCGATGGAAGAATTATCCGCCGCTGCGTTTCTAATAAAATCCAGCAGTAAATAGGTCCCCGGCACCGGTGACTCCACTTCATGGGCTGTACCGCGAGCCAATCGGCTGTCCCAACCGCCCGAGGCCAGGAGCACGGCTTCGAATCCCTCTCGTAAAAGAGATTCGATGGTAACATCCTTACCTAATGCTTTCCGGGTTTCTACTTTTACCCCCATGTCCAAAATGCCTTCAATGTCCCAATCCAGTATTTCCTCAGGCAGACGGTATTTTGCAATCGCACTTCGCAGCAAACCGCCTGGCTTGGACGCCGCTTCATAGACCAAGGACTCATGCCCCAGACGGGCTAGGAAAAACGCTGAGGACAGTCCCTCCACCCCGCCACCGATAACCGCAACCCTGCGCCCTGTGGGCGGCGCCTTGTAGGGAAGAATTCTCTCACCTTTTTCCCTCTCATAATCGGCCGCATAGCGTTTCAAAAAATTTATGGCCACCGGTTCATCTATATACTGACGTCGACACTCCAGCTCACAGGGTCTGGGACAGATTCTGCCGATAACGGCGGGAAATGGATTACGTTCTTTGATCACCTGCACTGCACGATGATGCTCACCCATAGAGATCTGCCGGATGTATTCACAGATATTGATGCCGGCCGGACAGGCTCTCTGGCATGGGGTAGTGCACTCATCCGTGGCGTACTCTTTCAGAATCCGTCGGGTGACCGAAGATAGGTTGATTATATTTTTAGGGCATACCCTCTCGCAGGTACCGCAGCCGGTACATTTCACTTCATCAACCACCGGCAACCCCTGTGGACCCATGGTAATGGCATCAAAGGGACAGGCTCGGACACAGGTGCCGAGCCCCACACAACCGATGGTGCACACTTTCATACCGCCGCTCAAAAGCACGGCCGCCCGACAATCGTTCATGCCGTCATAGACGAATTTGGTGTCTGCGTCGGCAATCCCGTAGGTGCATCCCGGACGGGCGATGTCAGGCTCTTTGGCTTCGACGGAGACGCCTAAAATTGCTGCAATTTCCTGGGCCACTTCTTCTCCGGCCACGACACAGGAATTCGGTGCCGCCCTGCCGGCTACAATCGCTTCCGCATTGGGGCTGCAGCCGGGGAGTCCACACCCGCCGCAATTGGCACCCGGCAAGGCGTCGTCGACCGCCAGAATTTTCGGATCGACATAGACATAGAAAATTTTTGAAGCCAGTGCCAGACAGACGCCAACACCCAGCCCCAGTCCACCCATCATGTAAAGCGCATCAAACATTTCAAAACTCCGTTTCAACTACTAGGCTATCATCAGATTCAGGTCAACGGTTCGACACAAAAAGGTTGAATACTTTGTTTGGAGAATATTTTCAATGAATATTTGATAATCGGCATTTTCCCGCGGCATCGGCGCATTGTATCCCATGCCGGATTATCCCTAAATGCTTACCGTAAACAGGCCTGAAACCATCGGCTAACGGAATTCATTGCATTCTCGCGAGTGCTACCAGGACCCATCCAATCCTCTTAAACCATTCATATAAAGCTTTCCGCTGGCCACGAACAGAGAATGATTGGTCACCATTGTCGGTAAATTATAAGACCGCGCCAGCTCAATAGCGCTATCATCCGGCCTCTTGCCTCTAACAAAAACCACCGCAGCGACTTCGGCAACTTTGGCGGTTCGTATGACCTCGTCGGCGGTAGAGCCCGTTAGAATAACAGCATCTTTTGTTGCGGCGGCTAAAAAGGCTGCCATTATATCCGCACCGCCGGCACCAACGACAATATGATCCAGCTGATCCTGTCCGGTCAACACCTCAGCATCCAGAATCTCTCGCACTTCATATACTTTCATCTGAATCTTGTCCTGTATCTACTCATGTTATTGGGAATGATCCCCCGGATAAACCGTGAAAGTTATGGTTCCCAAATTGCTAAATGTCACGATATTGATATAAAATTTTAGGGACTAAAAGAAGGCCGCATGACTTCACTACCAGGCAATTTCACACCCGAACCGTTGCAATCGATGCGTTTAAGCGGCTTGTAACCCATGATGGTTTAAATGCAATCTACATCACAATAATCAGTAAATGTCAACGGCGGCTTCTTTTTCCGCAGTGATGAATTGCCTACTTGACTGCAAATCACTCCTGCACTATAAAGCGACGATCCAGTCTAATTACGACAGTCACAAGGAGCTGGGAATGGATTCATACAAACGCCAGGTTACCGAGACCGTGATATATCTGTCAACCCGCATTGACACCAGGCCCGAAATAGGACTTTTAACCGGAACCGGCCTTGGTGATATTGCCGGGTCGATTGAAATCACGAACTCCTTTGCCTACCAGGACCTTCCCAACTTTCCGGTCTCCACCGTGCAGAGTCATACCGGAAGGTTGCTGTTCGGTCGTATCAAGCAGCGACCGGTGATCGTCATGCAGGGGCGCATCCATCTCTATGAAGGGTATTCACCGCGGGAAGTGGCCTTTCCCATCCGGGTAATGCAGGAACTCGGCGTCAAAACACTGATTTTGACCAATGCGGCCGGGGGAGTGAATCTGGCCTTCGCTGCCGGCGATATCATGATCATCCGCGACCACATCAATCTGACAGGCGCCAATCCACTTGTGGGACCCAATGAAGAAACCTGGGGTATCCGCTTCCCGGATATGACCCGCGCCTATGACGCAACCCTCGCAACTCTGGCTGAAAATGCCGGTCGCGAAACACATATCGACCTCAAGACCGGTGTGTATGTCGGTCTCAAGGGGCCATCGCTCGAAACGCCGGCAGAAGTACGATTTTTAAAAACGATTGGCGCTGACGCGGTTGGTTTATCCACCGTCCAGGAAGTGATCACGGCGGTGCATGCCGGAATGACGGTGTTGGGCCTGTCGACCATTACCAATATCAACGACCCGGATAGACCGGCTCCGGCCACCGTGGAAGAAATCATCGCCGTGGCCGAAGCGGCGGCACCAAAACTGGATTCTTTAATTTGTTACGTAGTGGAGCATATCGATGATGAACAACTCAGCTGATCTATTGATTACCAACGGAATTGTCCTGCAGATGGATGCAGAAAACACTCAGATTAAAAACGGTGCCGTGGCGGTCGTTAAAGACGATATTGTTGCGGTGGGTACCACGGTCGAATTTGCGGATTGGAACGCAGCACGGGTGATCGACGCCGAGGGCGGCATCATTATGCCGGGTCTGGTAAATGCCCACACCCATGCCGCCATGACCTGTTTCAGGGGCCTGGCGGACGATCTGCCGCTGATGACCTGGCTCAACGAGCACATTTTTCCGGCTGAATCCCGCCTGGATGAAGAAACTGTCTACCGCGGCAGTCTCCTGGCCTGCGCCGAAATGATCCGATCCGGTACGACCTGTTTCTGTGACATGTATCTATTTGAAGGCGCAGTGGCCCGCGCAGCGCATACAGCCGGTGTCCGGGCGGTCGTGGGTGAAGTTCTGTATGATTTCCCCTCTCCCAACTATGGCGAAATTGAGCAGGGATTTGCCTATACGGAAAAACTGATTGAAAAGTGGCAGGACGATCCGCTGATTACCATTGCCGTGGAACCGCACTCCCCGTACCTTTGTGCTCCCGAGCTTTTAAAGCAGGCATCCGAGCAGGCCCGGCGCCACCAGATTCCGCTGGTCATTCATCTGTCCGAAACGCAGAGTGAGGTGGAGGGAATAAAAGAAAAGTACGGACGGACGCCGGTCGGCTTTCTGGCCGATCAGGGGGTTTTGGCACCCAACCTGCTGGCCTGTCACTGTGTGGTGCTCAACGACGACGATATCAGCCTGCTCAAGGATTATGATGTAAAAGTAGCCCACAATCCTGAGAGCAATATGAAGCTCGCGTCCGGGGTCGCCCCCGTGCCGAAAATGCTGGACAGGGGCATCTGCGTTGCACTGGGTACCGACGGGTGTGCCAGCAACAACAACCTGGATATTTTTATGGAGATGGACACCGCCGCGAAACTGCATAAAGTCGATACGCTCGATCCCACCGTCATGGATGCGACCACGGTGCTGCGCATGAGCACGATTGAGGGCGCCAGGGCTTTGGGAATCGATCATGAAATCGGATCCCTGGAGCCTGGAAAAGCCGCGGATATCATCGTCATCGACACCCGCAAACCGCATCTTACGCCGATGTACAACCCGGTCTCGCACCTGGTTTACGCCGCTCGGGGCAGTGATGTCGCCTATTCGGTTATCAACGGCAACGTGGTTATGAATAAGGGAAAATTCTCATCCCTCGACGAAGCCAAGGTGATGGCCGATGTCGAAGAAATTGCCGAAGAGATCCGTAAAGCAAACGGCACGGCCAAGTTTTGATTTGTAGCATCACCGGCATTATATTTTCATTATCAGTCCACGATATTTGTCTATGGAATAGCCAGTTGCCTCTGACCTGGCCCAGAGTATGAGGATTGCTATGTCTGATTAAAGGGCCGAATTTATTCACCAATTTCCAGAACCCATAGAGCTGCTCTGAAATCATGCGTTATGATATCGTCATCCATGGCGGTACCATCGTTACCGTCAATGCGGATTTTGAAATCATTGCCGACGGTTTGATTTGCATTAAAGATCGCCGACTGGTGCGGGTGGAAGCTCGACCGGATTCAGCACCCTTGCCGCAGGCAGAAAAAAGCGTCGATGCCAAGGGGATGATCGTATTGCCGGGACTGGTAAACGCCCATACGCATATGCCCATGACGCTTTTCCGCGGCTTGGCCGACGATCTGCCCCTGCAGCAATGGTTGCAGGAGTATATTTTCCCGGCCGAAGCAACGCACATCAATTCCGAATCGGTGCAACTCGGAACCTATCTGGCCTGTGCCGAAATGATTCTTTCCGGAACCACCACCTGCTGTGACGGCTATTTTCTGGAAGGTGATGTGGCCGCGGCGGTCAATAATTGCGGCATACGGGCCGTCCTTGGCCATGGTGTCATCGACTTTCCGGCGCCCGGCATACCGGATCCGGCCGAAAATATCACGACTGCGGTAAAGTTTGCGGAAAAGTGGCTGGCGGTTTCCTCGCTGATCAGGCCGTCTATTTTCTGCCACTCGCCTTACACTTGTTCGGCAAAAACCCTGCAGGCTGCCAAAAAGGCAGCCGATGAAAATAGCCTGCTCTTTCAAATCCATGTGGCCGAAATCCGCAATGAACGCAACCTGATTCAAGCCGATCAGATTGCGAGTCCCATTCAATACCTGGATCAACTGGAAATTATCGACGCCAATACGCTGCTGGTGCATGGCGTCTGGCTGGATGAAACCGATATCGACATCATAGTGCAGCGCGGCGCGGCCGTGGCGCATAACCCTGAAAGTAACATGAAGCTGGCGGCGGGAATCGCACCGGTACCGGAGCTGCTGGATGCCGGTGTTGTTTTAGGCCTCGGCACGGACGGGTGTGCGAGTAACAACAATCTTGATCTCTTCCAGACAATGGACATCGCCGCCAAACTTCACAAAGTACGCAAATTGGATCCGACAACGGTTGATGCCGACAGCGTGCTGACCATGGCCACGCTGGGCGGCGCCAGAGCCATCGGTCTGGATCATGAAATCGGATCACTGGAAATCGGAAAAAAAGCGGATCTGATCATCCTCAACACCCGGCAGCCGCACCTTGTCCCGCTGTATCACCCGGTTTCCCACATCGTCTATTCCGCCCGGGGCAGCGACGTCACAACGGTCATCATTGACGGTCGTTTTGTCCTCGAAGAAGGGCGACTGCTGACCATCAATCTTAACGAGGTGCTCGAAAATACGATCGAACTGACAAAAACCTTTGCAACCAAGGATGCCGACCGATGAATCTTCGTGAAATTATTACTGTCGCGCGCGGTGATTCACCCGCCGATTTAGTGCTGGCCAATGCGCGCATCATCGACGTATTCAGCGGTGAGATTGTGCCGGGCAATATTGCGATCAAAAGCGGTTATATTGCCGGAATCGGTGCTTATCGCGCGGCTGAAACCGTTGATCTAGGCAACCGGATCGTGGCACCGGGATTTATTGACGCCCACGTTCACATTGAAAGTTCGATGATGAGTGTGACCGAATTTGCCCGCACGATTCTGGCCCGTGGTACGACCACGGTGGTTGCCGATCCGCACGAAATCGCCAATGTTCTCGGTGCCGAGGGAATCCGCTACATGCTGGAATCGGGCAAAAATCAACCGCTGAACATCTATTTTACGCTCTCATCCTGCGTGCCGGCAACCGACATGGAAACCGCCGGTGCCCGCCTGACGGCAGACGACCTGGCAGCCTTTATCGGCCATGACCGCATCCTGGCACTGGCTGAAATGATGAATTTTCCGGGTGTCATCCAGGCCGATCCCGATGTCCTGCGCAAAATAAACCTGGCCCGCAATTTACACAAACCGATCGACGGCCATTCACCGGGGGTGTCCGGTATGGCCTTGAATGCCTATATTGCCGCCGGTATCTCCAGCGACCATGAATGTATCACCGCCGAGGAAGCCCAAGAGAGATTGAGGGCCGGCATGCATATCATGGTCCGGGAAGGCACAGGCGCCAAAAACCTGGATTTGCTGCTGCCGGCTGTAAACCAGCACACCTGTCGACGGATGATGTGGTGCACCGACGATCGGCACCCCCATGATTTACGTGAAGAAGGACACATCGACTATATTGTGCGCAGCGCCGTGCGCAAAGGGCTTGATCCAAGGACCGCGATTCAGATGGCCACCATCAATCCGGCCGACTACTTCGGCCTGAAAGATGCCGGCGCCATCGCCCCGGGGCGCAAAGCAGATCTGCTGGTCATATCCGATTTAAAAACCCTGCATATCTTCCAGGTTTACTGCCATGGCAGACTGGTGGCGCAAGAAGGCGCAGTGTCCCCGCAATTGGAAAAACCCGCCCCGGTAGAAGTGCCCCAATCCATGAACGTTAGCGTCGCGGACATCGACTTTGCCATTCTTGCCGATGGGGATCGCATCCGGCTCATCGAAGTCATACCGGACCAGATTATCACCCGTTCAAGCCAGGCCCAGGCCAGGGTCGCAGACGGCATGGCCCTGGCCGATCCGCAACGCGACATTTTGAAGATCGCCGTGGTAGACCGGCATACCGGCTCCGGCAGTACGGGCAAAGCATTCGTGCGCGGATTGGGCCTTAAAAAAGGGGCCATCGCTTCCAGCGTCGCCCATGACTCGCACAATATTATCGTAGCGGGCGCCGACGATGGCGACATGCACACCGCCGTGGAAGCCGTGATCAAGATGAAAGGCGGCTTGGCCGCTGCCAGCGACGGCAGCCTGAGAGCGTCTTTGCCCCTGCCGATCGCCGGGCTAATGTCGGATGCACCGGTGGAGACAATATGCCCCAAACTGGATCACCTGCTTGAAGCCGCAAGGGAATTCGGCTGCACCTTGTCCGATCCGTTCATGACCCTGTCTTTTCTGGCACTGCCGGTGATCCCATCTTTGAAAATCACCGACAAGGGTCTGGTGGATGTGGATAAATTCAGCTTTGTGCCCTTGTTTGTGGAATGATGCGGGATGCAGGATACAAGATTCAGGATGCAAGGATTCCGGATACCAGATACCAGATACCGGGTTTAGGGATACCCAATGCAGGATTCAAAAAAAGATTCATGATGCATGATTAAGAATACAAAATACAGGATACTTGACACCCTATATACAAGAAGCTGAATACAAGATCCTATGAAACCGGCTAAACGGACTTAACGGGCAAATCCCGCCGCGGCGGGACTCAACCGGCAAACGGGCAAACCGGCTAACGGACTAACCGGCTCAACGGGCTCAACCGGCTCAACCATTGTGAGGAATAACCCCATGAACGTCAACGGAAAACAGATGCGGCCGATCTGGCTGGATAAAGACCAAAAGACCGTAAAAATCATCGACCAGCGGCGTCTACCGCATGAGCTTGTGATTGTCGATCTGACAACGGTGGATGATGCCATCACAGCTATAAAGGAAATGTATGTCCGCGGTGCCCCGCTTATCGGTGTTACGGCGGCATATGCTGTATACCTGGTGACCTTGAATGCTCCGACGGGATCAAGCCACGATGCGCATCTTGCACAAGAGGGCAGGCGCATCAAGGCGGCCAGACCGACCGCCGTCAACCTGGCCTGGGCCGTGAACAGAATGCTGGCAGCGCTATTAACTGTTGGGCAGATATCGCAAAAGATCGACGCGGCGCGCCGTGAAGCAGCCCGCATTGCCGCAGAGGAGGTGGAAAACTGCCGAAAAATCGGTGAGAACGGTATGGGACTGGTAGCCGAAATCAGCCGTAAAAAAAGCAGCCGTGAGGTAAACATCCTGACCCATTGCAACGCCGGCTGGCTGGCGTGTGTGGAATACGGCACGGCTACCGCGCCTATTTATGCCGCCCATGACAACGGCATTGCGGTGCATGTCTGGGTCGATGAGACCCGGCCCTTAAACCAGGGAGCGCGTCTGACGGCCTGGGAATTGGGCAAACACGGCGTGCGCCACACGGTGATTGCCGACAACACCGGGGGTCATCTGATGCAACACGCGATGGTGGACATCGTCATCGTCGGCACGGACCGCACGACCTGCACCGGTGACGTGGCCAACAAGATCGGAACCTATCTGAAAGCTCTGGCCGCCAGGGATAACGATATTCCGTTCTACGTTGCCCTGCCGTCGAGCACTTTTGATTGGACCTTGCACGACGGTCTGAAGGAAATTCCGATTGAAGAACGCGATCCGGATGAAATTCGATTCGTGCAAGGCTTGGACGGCGGGGCTAACCGCGATGTGCTGTTGCCTCCGGAGAGCAGCCCGGCAGCTAATTACGCCTTCGATGTCACGCCCGCAAGACTGGTCACCGGATTTATTACCGAACGCGGTGTTTGCCAGGCAACCGAAGATGACATCCGAAAATTATTTCCTGAAAAATGGAAAGGAGGGGATTAGCACAAAGGATGAATATCCATGTTACGGGTTGCGCGCAACATTAGACCGTAATCTCTTGACTTTTAAATACAAAATCCTATAATTTTGACTTATGCTGACCGAACTTGAAAAGAAGATAATCGCTTCGATCCAGGAAGACATCGACATCACAAAGCGACCGTACCGCAAAATGTCCGAGGGTTTGAATATTTCAGAAGAAAAATTTCTCGAAGTTCTCCAGAACCTTTGCGACAGAGGTGTGATCCGTCGCTTCGGCGCCACGATACGGCATCAGAAATCCGGATACGCCGCCAATGCAATGGCCGCCTGGCAAGTAGACGAAGAGCGTATCGATGCGGTCGGAGAAAAAATGGCTGCATTCAAGCAGGTTTCCCACTGCTACCGGCGCAACCCTACCCATGAATGGCCCTATAATCTGTACACAATGATCCACGCCAGGGATGAAACCTCATGCCGGGAAACCGCCCGCAAAATGTCCGTCGCCTCCGGTGTAAACACCTACACCCTTCTATTCAGCCGCAGGGAGCTAAAAAAGATCTCCATGCAGTACTTCACTAATGATGAATAAAGCAAATTGGAAATTCTACACTAAGGTGCAGCCCAATTTCAGATCCGCCGATTGGTCAGTTACCTGCAAAACGGCGGTTTTAATTTCAACTGAACCGGCAAACCGGCTAACGGACTAAACGGGCTAACCGGCCAACCGAACACAATGAAAGACACCCCGCACATTCTTTGCATCAACCCATGGATTCACGACTTTGCAGCGTACGACTTCTGGTCCAAACCGCTGGGAATTCTGACTCTGGCGTCAATCCTGCGGACCCATGGATGCAAGGTATCCTATATCGACTGCCTGGACCGCTTTCACCCCCGCGCTCCCCGAATCGATCCCAGCATGCGCAGCGGCCGTGGACCTTTTTTAAAAATGCAGATTACAAAGCCGGAGGGGCTAAATGACGTCCCTCGCAATTTTTGCCGCTATGGGATTAAACCATCCTGGCTGCGGGAAGATCTGGTGACCCTACCGCAACCCGATATGATTCTAATTACCGCTCTGATGACGTACTGGTATCCAGGGCTGCAAGAAACCATCCAATTGATCAAGGACGCTTTCCCCAAGGTGCCGGTGGTCCTCGGTGGTATCTATGCGACCCTGTGTTCTGAGCACGCACACCGATATTCCGGTGCCGACCAGGTGCTGAGCGGCCCCGGGGAGGCTGTGCTGTTCGACCTGGTCGCTGACCACACCGGCTGGCGCGTCCGGCCCAACTTTGATCCCGACGATCTGGACACCTATCCTTACCCGGCTTACGACCTGCAACACGGCATCAACTATATACCGCTATTAACTTCAAGAGGATGTCCATTTAGCTGTGCCTATTGCGCCTCACACCTTTTGAACCCGGAAAGCAGACGGCGCTCCCCGGCCCGTGTGATCGAAGAAATCCGCTTCTGGCATAAAAAATATGCGGTTCGGGATTTTGTCTTCTATGATGATGCGCTCCTGATGGATGCTGAAAATCATGCTATTCCCTTGCTCGAAGGAATTATTCAATCGGAATTAAAGATTCGTTTCCACACACCCAATGCTCTGCACATCCGCTGGATCACCACCAAAACCGCCCGCTTGATGCACCGGGCCGGGTTTGAAACCCTGCGCCTCGGGCTTGAGACTGCCGGGTTCGACGATCGAAGTAAACTGGACATCAAGGTTACGGCCAACGAATTTCAGCGGGCGATTGCCTGTCTTAAAAACGCCGGATTCAAGAAAAAACAGATCGGCGCGTATCTTCTGGTGGGACTGCCCGGACAACCGACTTCTTCTATGGCGCTATCGATCGACATTGTCAAACTAAGCGGGATTACGCCTGTTTTGGCCCACTACTCACCGATTCCCCACACAAAACTCTGGTCCAAGGCGGTGGCGTGTTCCCGCTATGATCTTGCGTCGGATCCGATGTTTACCAACAACGCCGTTTTCCCCTGCCGCAAGGACCCTTTTTCATGGGAGACCGCTACGTATCTGAAAAACCTTGCGGCTGCCTGAACCAAAAGGTTATTCCCAGGGCCAGGTCATTCAAATAGTTAATTGCTTGGAATAAATAGATTCACTTACTTCAGAAATTTATTAAAATGCCAAGCACCAAAATACAAATATCAAACAAATAACAATAACCGAAATTCAAAATTCAAAACAGATAAAATAAGGCAAGACATCTACAAGTGTAATATTTTGGTCATTGGATTTTGTAATTTTGATATTGTTTGTAATTTGAGTATTGCAATTTGGGAATTTAGTACTCCATCCCGTAAAGTAAATGTTTCAATCCGAATCAGTTAGAGTTGACTTTGACGTTTCCCTGGATCATCTCGCCTGTGCTTGACACGCTGATCGGTCGCCACTATGTTGCTCACATTGCAATCGTGAAAAAGAAAAAATGAACGGAGATCCTGAACATGCTGCAGCTCAAATTCACCGATCCTGCTTCACAGAAGACGGAGATGATGGTCATTCCAGTCTGCGAGGATACGGATATCGTCGATGATCCGGCCGTAACTACGACAGTGGACCAGGTGCGCAAGCTAAAAGAGTTTAAAGGCGCCGGAAGCGATAAAATTGTCCTTTACAGCCCGCCGCAGTTTCACACTGCCCGAGTTTTGTTCATAGGACTCGGCGAGGCGGGTAAAGTTGAACCTGAAACCTTGCGCGCTCTGGCCGGACGGGCAGTAAAACATGGGATAAAAAGTAAACTGACCCAGATGACCGTTGTTGTTCCCTCCTCTGAAAATATTCATTTAGAGCCGAAAGTTATACTGGAGGCCATGCTGGAAGGCGCCTGTCTTGCCAACCACCGCTTCGACCAATACCGTAAAGAAAAAGATTCAAAGTCATTGAAGCGCATCCAATTTTGTGTGAAGCCCCGGATCGGCCGCAGATTCAGAAACCTTCCCGGCCGGGTGGCAGCGACCTGCGGTGGAACCATTCTGGCCCGAAACTGGGTAAACATACCCTCCAATGATAAAAAGCCGGCCGAATTTGCGCGAACCATTATGCGCCTGGCTAAAAAACAGCGCCTGAAATCAAAACTGATGGGTAAAAAGGAACTGCAGCAGAATAAGTTTGGTGCAATTCTGGCCGTAGCAGCCGGAAGCCAGGCCGCACCGGCCATGCTCATTCTCGATCATCACCCCCAAGGCGCCAAACAGATCGTGGCTCTGATCGGCAAAGGGGTTACCTTCGACTCCGGCGGCCTCAACTTAAAATCTTCCACTTCTCTTAATTTGATGAAATCGGATATGGCCGGTGCGGCGGCAGTGGCAGCCACGATGCTGACGGTGGCCCGGCAGCAATCGAACCTGCGGGTCGTCGGGTTCATGCCGCTGGTTGAAAATATGCTGTCGGCAACGGCCACCCGTCCGGGGGACATCATCCGCAGCTATAGCGGAAAGACCGTGGAAATCGGCAATACCGACGCCGAAGGCCGCCTGATATTGGCTGATGCGATTTCATACGCGGTTCAAAAATACCGACCGCAAGTGCTGATCGATATCGCGACCCTGACCGGGGCCTGCGTCATGGCCCTTGGCGAAGGTATGGCCGGCGTGTTTTCAGATGATGACGAACTGGCGCAAACCATCATTCAATCCGGGGACAAAACACACGAGCGCTGCTGGCGCATGCCCCTGCCGGAAGATTACAAAAAGCTGCTCAAAAGCGAATTGGCGGACATTAATAATATGCCCAAATCACGCTGGGGCGGCGCCATCACCGCCGCCCTGTTCCTGTCGGAATTTGTGTCAAAAACGCGCTGGGCACACATCGATATCGCCGGCCCTGCATATCGTAAAAAAGGCAATGACTACTGCGGTCCGGGAGCGACCGGTTTCGGTGTACGCCTATTGTGTGATTTTCTGGGCAGGATTTAGGGTGAAGGATGCGCTTGAAATTACCGGAAACTCGTTTTTGACACTCGTTTAATGCCGATATGGGGTGCAAAACTTGAGAGTATAATGTGGATGCAGGATACATGATGCAGGATTCAGGGCAAAGATGCGATTGATGCGCTATACACAACCTTCGGAGTACCGATTTGTAGCAAGCCCCCCCGAATGTGCGGTTCGCCAGTATTCAGTCTATGCTGGATGCATCTTGCATCTTGGATCTTGCATCTTGGATCCTGTATCCTGAATCATATATTTCAGCATCAAGTATCCAGGATCCAGCTCCCAATGAATAAGTATGTTTATATCCTGTTTATCGGATTCGGACTGGCCGATTTTCTGTACGGTATCTATTTCCAAGACCGCTTCAGCCTGGTCGTCGGACCGGTCATCATCGCAATTACCGCTTACATTGCCTGGTCTAAGAAAAAAAGCTGACGGGTAAAGATCCGGGCCCAGAGAACCCGGCTTTGATTCATCCCATGGAAGGGAGCGCTTTGTGACCGAGCTGATTTCAACCTTCAACTGGAGCGTTGGAGTGTTGGAGTATTGGAAAACCGAACACATGACAAACATTTGCCGGGAATCAAACCCGAGATTGACGGGATTCCCTTACTTTGGAAACCAAAAGCCTTAGACCATTACTCCAACACTCCATCACTCCCTGGATTTTTCAAGGCGGAGCCGTTTGTCTGTGACCTGGCCCAGAGGACTAGGGTTTCCACGTTAAACTACAGTTGCTGCAGCAACCTTTCATGGATATTGTCGAAAGCGCCGTTGGACATAATCAGAATAAGGTCACCGGCCCGGGCCTCACGGGCGAGAAAATCAATGATCCGATCGGTATCTGGAAAAAAGTAAGCCGCTTTTCCGCGATCAATCAGATCCTGCACCAGTTTCTCGGATGAAAAGCGTTGATCGGCGGGAATCTTGTGCAGCATCGACGGCTTGCGGATACAGACAAGGTCGGCCGCATCAAAAGAATCCGGGTATACATTCTGAAAAATCCGGCGCATACTGGAGTTGGTCCGCGGCTCGAAGACCGCCACGATACGCCCGGCCGGATAAAAGGGTCGCACGGCTCGAATGGTCTCCCGGACAGCAGTCGGATGATGCGCGAAATCATCCATGACCGTGATCCCGTTTTTCACCCCGCGGATTTCCTGACGGCGTTTGATGCCCTTGAAGCCGGCGAGCGCTTCGGCGAGCACCTCAGCGGCAATGTCCAGGTGACCGGCAATTGCAACAGCGGCCAGGGCATTGGACAGGTTGTGCATCCCCATCATCGGGATTCTGAACTTTCCGACCCGCTGCCCCTGGTTGTATACCTCGAAAACCGAAAGCGGTGGATCGATCCCGAGGTTGCCCAGCCGCCAATGTGAATCCGACCGAACGCCGTAGTTTTCAACCTCACCGCCTGACAGCCCGATCATCGACTGAACATTTTCATCCGCATCGTACGCGATGAGGGTGCTTTTGGCGGAAGTCCGCTCCAGCAGCTGCTGAAATACGTCCTTGACATGATCAAGATTCCGGAAGATGTCGGCATGATCGAATTCTATGCCGGTCACCACGGCCAGATGCGGCTGAAAGTGCAGGAACTTGGGCCCTTTATCGAAAAAAGCCGTATCGTATTCATCCCCTTCGACAACAAAATAGGCCCCCTGGCCCAAACGGTAGTTGCTGTCGAAATTATTCAGTATGCCGCCGATCATAAAGGTCGGATCCAGGCCGGCTTTGGTAAGTATCCAGGCGATCAGTGACGCCGTGGATGTTTTTCCGTGCGTGCCGGTGACCATGACGGCTTTCTTATCGGCGGCAATAAAGTGGTTCAGCGCCTGGGGCATGGAGCAGTAATGCAATCCCATCTCAAACATACGAACCGATTCCGGATTGTCCCTTGTAACGGCGTTACCGACGACAACCAGATCAGGACGATGCGCAAGGTTGGCGCCATCGAATCCTTTGGCAACCGTTATTCCTTTTTGGGCCAGAAATTGGCTCATGGGCGGATAGACATTCTGATCCGATCCGGTCACCGTAAAACCCAGCTCCTGGAGCATACAGGCCAGGGCGCCCATACCGGTGCCGCAAACAGCGATCAGGTGAATGGTTTCGACATTGTCGGGAATAGAATTCTTGTCCATGTCCAGGATCCTCCGTGTTGATTTATCCGTTCAATTCCCGGAAGACCTCTTCGGCTGCGGCAATCGTGGCGTCAATCTGTTCGCTCGTATGGGCGGCGGAAACAAACGATGCCTCAAACTGGGAAGGCGCCAGATAGATGCCCCTGGCAAGCATTTTTTGGTAATAAGCTGTAAACGCTTTAAGATCACTGGTTTTGGCGTCATCGAAGTTGTGAACATGCCGGGGGGTAAAAAACAAACCCAGCATCGAACCGACCCGGCTCAACGATACACTGTGTCCGGCATTGACCGCCGCCTTTTCCAAGCCCGCAGCCAGCCGCGCCGATTTTTCTTCAAGGCCTGGGTAAAAATCGTCGCGGGCCAGCTGGCGCAAGGTAGCAATTCCGGCCGCCATGGCCACCGGATTCCCCGAAAGCGTGCCGGCCTGATAAACCGGACCGCGGGGGGCAATGTTTTCCAAGATGTCGCGCCGACCGCCGTAAGCACCTACCGGCAGTCCGCCCCCGATAATTTTTCCAAAGCAGGTGATATCCGGTGTGATACCGTATAAAACCTGGGCGCCGCCGTAAGCGACCCGGAAGCCGGTCATCACTTCATCGAAAATAAGCAGGCACCCGTGCTTGGTCGTTAGTTCCCGCAGGGATTCGAGAAAGCCCGCTGCAGGGGGAACCAGCCCCATATTGCCGGCAACCGGTTCGACGATAACCGCTGCGATTTGATCTCCGCGTGCCTGCATGACTTCTTTGATCGCATCCGCATCGTTGTAAGGCAGCGACAGGGTGTGATTGACAAATGACTCCGGAACCCCCGGGCTGCCGGGTATGCCCAGGGTTGCCACTCCCGATCCGGCCTCGACCAGAAGCGAATCGGCATGACCGTGATAGCAGCCGTCAAATTTGATGATGGCTTCTCGCCCCGTGGCGCCGCGGGCCA
>Ga0126332_10000088_pt1 | contig 37931 bp, 34 predicted proteins | sample InaspJWI42metaG_FD_94482 | JGI IMG/M metagenome (GOLD analysis project Ga0126332, IMG submission 94482) | Marine gutless worms symbiont microbial communities from Oahu, Hawaii - Inanidrilus sp. 2 OAHU.JWI-42 metaG | ecosystem: Host-associated > Annelida > Digestive system > Unclassified...
AAACAACTTGAAAAGCAACCGAAATCAGGAAAATAATACGCTTGTTCGAGCCTGAAAATCAGCACATAAAAGTGGCTCCATTAACCCGCAAACGGGTGGCTCCATTAGCGTGCAAATCGACAAGCCGCGGCCGACAACGGTCATTCTTGAACCACAAGCGGTCGGCGACCTGTTGTCGATGGCATTCTGGTACGGCTTCGATCAGCGCGCGAAAGACGAGGGCCGATCGGTTTTCGCCCACCATCACGAACCGCTCGGCAGGTTGTCGCTCTACTCCGATCCCGAAAATGCAATCAACCCGACCTTGTCATTTAGCGCGGACGGACAAGCGCTCGGTAAAGCCGTGTGGCTGGATCAGGGCAGGCTGCAACAGCTGGCGACGAGCCGCTATTGGGCCGGCAAGCGCGGCTTACCGGTCAAGCCCTCACCGGGCAACCTGATTCTGAGCGGCGACGGCACCAAGCTCGACGAGCTGATCGAAAGCACGCAGGACGGTATCCTGGTGACGCGTTTCTGGTACATCCGCAGCACCGATCCGGGGACCCTGGGTTTTACCGGCATGACGCGCGACGGCACTTATCGTATCGAAAACGGCGAAGTCACGGCTCCGGTGGTGGAGATGCGCTGGAATGAATCGGTATTGCGTTTTCTGACCAATATCACCGGCAGCGGTGAACCGGCCGCCACCGGTGAGTTCTTCCCACTGGTGATGCCGGCGCTCAAGGTCGAAGATTTTCACTTTTCGTCGCTTTCCAAGTAAAGCACCCGAGTTGATGGTCCGGGTGCACAATTCCTAGACGCAAAAGCGCGTAATCGATTTGATCGATAGTGACTGACGGATGTTAAATGCCTCTCAAAGTGGCAGTAAAACCTGATCTGTCCCTTTTGTTCGAAGTGCCGGGACGGTCAACCAGACCGCCTCCGGAATTGCTCGATAAATTCCCGCTGTCCCCAGATTACCCGGAACGGTTACAATCGGACACATGCGGCGGTTTCAGCTATTGATGGCATCTCTTGTCGCCCTGGTGTTTACCCCGGCGCCGGCGACCCTTGTCAACAGTTGGTTCGCGCCGGTTTCTGTAAAACCGGACCCGCCCGGTCCAAATAGTGTAGCACCGGGTGCCGGCACCTTCCTGGTGGCCAAACGGTCGCTCGCCGATCCGAATTTCGGGCGGTCCGTGGTCTACCTGATCGAGCATGATGATCAAGGCACGTTTGGATTGATCGTGAACCGATCGATCGACAGCAGCCTGCTCGAAGTAGTGCCCGAACTCGGCGATCCGCAGGCGGCGGCCCATGCCATGCACTACGGCGGGCCGGTCGGGTTGTCATTAATCCTGATGCTGGTGCGCAGCGCATCGGTCACGGAAGGTATCGAGCATGTAGCCGGCGATGTTTATATCGGCTCGGATCGTAGCGCAATCGAGGCAGTGCTCGCTGCGAAAAAACCCGCCGACCAAGCGCGTTTTTACGTCGGTCACGCCGGCTGGGCCGCCGGCCAGCTCGAATTCGAGCTCGCGCGGGGCAGCTGGCATGTGGTGCCGGCCGATGCGGACGAGATTTTCTCCGGCGAAACGGGTTCCTTGTGGCAGCGGTTGATCGAGCGACTGGAGCCGGCGGGGATTCAGGTGCAAATTCGCAATAGCCGCCGATCGATGGGTCAGGCGAGACACGGTACGGCTGTACCAATCGGCTGTGTCGACAAACCCTCAGCCGTTGCGGCCGGGGCGCGCCATAAAAAAAGAACCGCCGGAATCCGACGGTTCTTCGAGTTACCTGGGAGAAAGGCGTTATCGATCGTCGCGGGTCATGCCGGTCCGATCGAAAGCATGAGCCTTTCAGCTTTGCCTCAGGTCCCGGTTGCTCCGGGTTTAAAAACACCTTTCTCCAATATCTCTGTAGACACTAGATCACCTCCTTTAGGTTGTTACCGATGAGGTGGAGCATGCCACATAAATCGGAACTGTCAATGCCGTTATTGTAACGGGTCGAAACTTACCGGTCCGGGTCCGAGGGACGGTAACCCTAACCCATACAGCCGGCGATCCGCCCTGCACAGTCGGTAAACTGACCCCGGAATTAGACCCAAAGAATGCTGCCATGAATGTCAAGGCTGCAGCAATTGCGGGCCTAGATAGTAAGATCTTTGATATCCTGCAACACTTCCGCGCCGGTCAGATTTTCGTTCCCGGCCGGTGTGCCGGCGGTGGTGACGTAAACGATTCGCATATCGTTGCGCCGGACCAGAATGTCGAAACCCCTGGCGATGGCCAATGCGAAGTTATCAAAGGCGCCGGCAACAGGTCCGGTCTCGGCATCACCTGCGCACAAACCCGCCGTGCTCGATTCCGTGTCCAGGATGCTGCGGGGTGATCGGGACACAATACTCATTTTCGATTAGACATTTGGTAAATCAGTATTGTGTCCCTGGATTCAATTTGGTAAATCAGTATTGTGTCCCTGGATTCAAATTGGGTTTGGTGGGCCCGGCTGGACTCGAACCAGCGACCAATGGATTCACATTCTCTACTGCTTTCGCAATAGTGCGGACTATATCATCACCCGCATGGGGTGTCGGACGCTGGTGGCGTTTTACATGACAAGCTCGTGTCAAACCGCCTAGTCTCTGAACCTTCCTGATACGCTTAACAGGCTTGGCTGCTGATTGGCCTATCCCCGCGGGACTTAGCTTTCCAGCAATTCATCCGATTTTTCCATATAACATTGCTGCTACAGGTCACACTTACGCATGAGTCCACTGCTCTAACCAACTGAGCTACAGGCCCAAATAAGCGGCGTATTCTAGCACCATGAAATAATGCCGTCTCCTGAATTTAACCTCGGTTTGAATTAGTGTATTATTCGGATTAATCAAAATTTCATAAGCTGCAAATGAAATGTATTGTATGCAGTAACCGACTCCAAGGTCGGCAACGTAAATTCTGCTCGCGTGAATGCAAGAATAAGTTGGGAAATTTAAGTTATCAGAGTTATCAAGCGCAGCAGAGGCGGGGCCGGCAAAGGAAGCTGGACCTGGTGAAAATGTACCAGGGTTGCTGCGAGAAATGTGGCTACGACAGAAATTATGCTGCTCTGGAGTTCCATCATCTCGATTCAGCAACAAAAACATTCCAACTGGATCTTCGTTCGCTGTCCAATCGCAAATGGGCGGTAATTTTGGAAGAGGCTAGGAAATGCATTTTGCTTTGCTCGAACTGTCACGCGGAGCTGCATAATCCTGCCTGTTGGATGAAGTAATTTTGCGATGCCCTTGCGGATAGACAGGAATATTCTTAGTGAGAAGAGTATGCCTTGCTGCACTGGCAAACATGCAATATGAAGATCCGCGCTTACGCGGCGGTCCGGCGTATCGGGATAAAGCGTAACAGCACGGAAACGACGACCGCTCCGGGCCGATATCTCGTGGATGCCTATCGTGTGCTCGCAAACAGGCGCACGCAGTAAACCGGGGGCAGGTGGGTGGATAAGGTCTGCCAGCTGTCGCCCAGATCCTCGCTGACCCAGGCCGACCCGGTGGTGCTGCCCATGGCGAGGCACTCCGCGCCCGGGGCGACGTCGAGGGCGTGGCGGAAGACGATGTCGTAGGCATGCTTGGACGGCAGTCCGCGATCGAGCAGTTCCCAGCTCCGCCCGCGGTCGCGGGTGCGCGTCACCACCAGCTTGCCGGCCACCGGGATGCGTTCCTCGTCCTTGGCCGCCGGTACGCGCCTGGCGGTGTCGGGATCGTCGGGGTGCACCGCCACCGAAAAACCGAAGGCCGAGGGCGGCATCTCGCCCAGTTCGCGCCAGCTCGCCGAATTGTCCTCGGACAGGAACACACCGTTGTGATGCTGGCACCACAGCACCTCCGGCGCGGCGCGGCATTGCACCACGCGGTGGGGGTCCTGGGTGTTCGGTTCGTTGGCGACCTCCGGCGGCATGTAGTCGGCGCGCATGCCGTCGGCGCGGCAGGCCCAGCTCGCGCCGGCATCCTCGCTGACCCAGACGCCGCCGCAGGAGATCGCGAGCGTGACCCGGTCCGGTTGGTCGGGGTGGATCGCGATCGAATGGATGCCCGGCAGGTCGGCGCCGCCGCCGAACCATTCTTTGCGCATCGGATTGTTCCACAGTGACTCGACGATTTCCCAGCTGTCGCCGTGGTCGCGCGAGCGGAACAGTCCGCCCGGCATGGTGCCGCACCAGAGTTCGCCGTCGCGCCCCGGCGGGCCCGCTTCCAGCGACCAGATCAACTTGGTGTCCCAGGGGATTTCGCTGTGCCGCATCGGGTCGAGGTCGGATACACCTTCGGGCTTTTCCGGGTAGGTCGGCGCGGCTATTTCCTGCCAGCCCCGGCCGCCGTTTTCGCTGCGTTGCAGTTTGACGCCGAAGTGCCCGTGATCGAGCGCCGCATAGGCGTAGCCCGAGCGCGCGTCCACCAGCAGCATGGATACCGGTACGCCGAGAAAAGCGCTGTCGTCGATCGCCCAGCCGGCACCGTTGCGCCGCGCGATGAAAAGTCCCTTGCGGGTGCCGATCCAGATTTCTGCATTCATGGTTATCCTCCTGACAGGGCTTGAAAGACGAACAGTTCGGCGTCGGATTCGACCGGGTCGCTCAGTCGCCGGCGGTCGCGAATCGACAACCCGTTGACCAGCACCAGCATGTGGTGGCGCACCGCGCCCTGGTTGTCGAGCACGTAGCCGCGCACGCCGGGATAGCGATCGAAATAGCGATCCAGCGCCTCGCCCACGGTGGTGCCGGCGACCTCGAGATCGGGGGCGCTGACGTGCCGCTGGATGTTGCCGGTGAAACGTATCGTGGCCATGCGTGGCTCCGTGCCGTTGATTGATTTTCGTCGACTGGCTCACGGCGCCGGTTCGGGCGCGCCGGGCGGGTGTCGAGTTACCTATTATTCTCGTTTTCGACCTTGGATTTCAAGCCGGGCTTGCGTCGGGGTTTGCGGGGGAATGGTGCTTGGTCGATTGAGCGGCGTCTCGATTACGCGAGATTCGTTATGCGAGAGTTCGTGATTTGGGCATGGTTCGGGTGGAATAAGATCCCGCTTGTGCGGGGGTGACTCAAAATACGGGGGTGACTCAATAAAACAGGGACGACTCAAAAATAGGGGTGACGGGCGCGCAGGGATTTCGTCAGACGATGCGAGATCCCCGCTTTCGCGGGGATAACGGTGAAAGCGGGGATGACATCGAGATTTTAGTCGGCGTCGATGAAGCTGCGCAGTTGTTCGGAGCGCGACGGGTGGCGCAGTTTGCGCAGGGCCTTGGCTTCGATTTGGCGGATGCGTTCGCGGGTGACGTCGAATTGCTTGCCGACTTCTTCCAGCGTGTGGTCGGTGTTCATGTCGATGCCGAAGCGCATGCGCAGCACCTTGGCTTCGCGCGGCGTCAGGCTCGACAGGATTTCGCGGGTCGATTCCGACAGTCCGGCGTTGGTCGCGGTGTCGGCCGGTAGCAGCACGTTGGTATCCTCGATGAAGTCGCCCAGGTTCGAATCCTCGTCGTCGCCGATCGGGGTCGCCATCGAAATCGGTTCCTTGGAGATCTTGAGCACCTTGCGCACCTTGTCTTCCGGCAGGTCCATGCGCTCGGCCAGCTCTTCCGGCTGCGGATCGCGCCCCAGCTCCTGCAGCATCTGGCGCGAGATACGGTTCAACTTGTTGATGGTTTCGATCATGTGCACCGGAATCCGGATGGTGCGCGCCTGATCCGCGATCGAGCGCGTGATCGCCTGGCGAATCCACCAGGTGGCGTAGGTCGAGAACTTGTAGCCGCGGCGGTATTCGAACTTGTCGACCGCCTTCATCAGGCCGATGTTGCCTTCCTGGATCAGGTCGAGGAATTGCAGCCCGCGGTTGGTGTATTTCTTCGCGATCGAGATCACGAGGCGCAGGTTGGCTTCGATCATTTCCTTCTTGGCGCGGCGCGCCTTGGCTTCGCCGATCGACATCTTGCGGTTGATTTCCTTGATGTCGTGGATCGACAGATGCGAATCCTGCTCGATCTTTTTCAGGCGCTTCTGGTAGCGCAGAATTTCTTCCTTGCAGCCTTCCAGCGCCTTGACGTATTTCTCGCCCGACTTGAGGTGGTTGTTGACCCAATTAAGGTTGGTTTCGTTGGCCTTGAAGGTGTCGATAAAGGTCTTGCGCGGCATATGCGCCTGCTTCACGCAGAGGTCGAGGATGGTGCGCTCGTTGCTGCGGATGCGGTTGATGATGTCTTTCAGATTTACGCTCAGGCGGTCGATGAACAGCGGCAGCAGCTTGATTTCCATCAATTCCTTGACAGCGCGGTTCATGTTGCGCTCGTAACCCTTTTCGTCCTTCTTCGGGATGCAGTTCATCGCGCGGTTGAAGGCGCGTTCGATCGTGGTGAAGCGCTTGGCGGCTTCCTCGGGATCGGGGCCGCTGTCGTCGACGTCGGCGTCATCGTCGTCGTCGCTGACTTGCGCGGCGGCCGGCAGCGGAATCGAATTCGGGTCTTCCTCGGGATCCACGAAACCGACCATCAGGTCGCTGAGCTTGGCTTCTTCCTCGGCCACCTCGCTATAACGCTCGATGATGAGGCGCATGGTGTCGGGGTAGCGCGCGAGCGAACTCATCGCCTGATTCAGGCCGTTTTCGATGCGGCGCGCAATCTTGATCTCGCCTTCGCGGGTCAGCAGCTCGACGGTGCCCATTTCGCGCATGTACATGCGCACCGGGTCGGTGGTACGGCCGAACTCGCTGTCGAGCGAGGCCAGCGCGGCGGCGGCTTCCTCGGCGGCGTCCTCATCCGGCTCGGTTTCGGTATCGCTGAGGATATCGGTCGCCTCGGTGGGCGCCGATTCATGGACCTTGATCCCCATGTCGTTGATCATGCGGATAATGTCTTCGATCTGTTCCGGCTCGACGATTCCTTCAGGCAGGTGGTCGTTGACCTCGGTATAGGTCAAAAAGCCCTGTTCCTTGCCTTTGGCAATAAGTTCTTTTAGCCGGGATTGCTGGTCTTGATCCATGATGCCTCGTAGTGGTGAGTGTTGCAGAGTAACAGTACAGTATATAAGACTATTTGGGGTTTTTCCAAGATAAGTGTTTGCTTATGTTTGGTTGGTGAACAATTTTCTGTGCTCCCGTTTTTCCGCTTCCGAGAGGCCTTCACCCGCTTGTAGCTTGCTTATCAGCTGCTGACGGCGGTGCACAATATACTGTTTTTGCAAGTTTTGTAAACTGTCGGCAAACATCCGTTCCAGGCTCTCGTCATTCTCCACCGGGGGCTCCATCATGGCGAGTTTGTAGAGATGTTTTTCGTGCTCGTCGCCGCGAAAGCGGTCGAGCAGGTTCTGGGTGCTAATTGCGGGCTCGTCGTGGATGCGGTCGAGAATCTTGAGCAGCAGGTCGATGCCGGGGATGTCGCTCTCCGCGAGTTCGTGAAGCGCGCCGCTGCCGTTGGCCAGTGCGGGCTTTTTCAACAACAGGTTGATCGCCAGCCGGGTCGGGGTCCAGTGCTGTTCGGGTAAGCGGTTGCGGGCTGGTGGTTCGGGCTTGTCGGCGCCGAGCAGGCGTAACATGCGGCCGTCTATCTTTTGCCCCAGCCGCTGCTCGACCTCGGCCAGGATCTGGTCCTTCAAGCTTTGCAACGGAATCTGGCCGAAGTAGGGCCGCAGGCGATCGAGGAATTGCGCGCGGCCTTCCAGGGTGTTGATATTGCACTCGGCCATCAGGTTGTGAAACAGGTACTGGGTCAGCGTGGAAGCCTGTTCGACCTGCGCTTGGAACGCGCTCTGGCCGAATTCGCCGATATAGCTGTCCGGGTCCTGGCCTTCCGGCAGGAACAGGAAACGCGCCAGCCGGCCTTCCTTCAACGATGGCAGGCATTGCTCGAGCGAGCGCCAGGCGGCTTTTTTGCCGGCGGCGTCGCCGTCGAAGCAAAACACCAGGTTTTTACAGACGCGGAATAGCGACTCGATCTGACGGTTGTTGATCGCGGTGCCGAGCGTCGCCACCGCGGTTTCGACCCCGTGTTGGGCGAGCGCCACGACATCCATGTAACCCTCGGTTATATAAATCTGCTCGATATTGGCGACCGCCTGTTTTAATTCATACAGGCCGTAGATTTCGTCGCTCTTGTGAAATAGCGGCGACTCCGGCGAATTCAGGTATTTCGGGTTGTCGTCGGGGTTGATCACGCGCCCGCCGAAGGCGATGCAGCGCCCGCGCCGGTCGCGGATCGGGAACATCAGGCGGTGGCGAAAGCGGTCGTACTGCTTGCCGTCGTCTTTTTTGATCAGCATGCCGCTCTCCACCAGCAGTTTTTCGTCGCCGCTGAGATTGCTCCAGCCCGACGGCGCGTAGCCGATGCCGAAGGCCTTTGCCGTCCGGCCGCTAATGCCGCGGTTTTTGAGATAGTCGATAGCTGCCGCGGAATCTTTCAGCTGCGCCCGATAGAAATCCGAGCAGCATTGCATGACCTGGAACATCGGTTCGAGCGTCTGCTGCGCCGGTTTGGCGGGCGCGCTACCCTGTTCGTAGGGCACCTCCATGCCCAGCGAAGCGGCTAGCGACTCGATCGCCTCGACGAACTCCATGTGGTCGTAATCCATCAGGAATCCAACCGCGTTGCCGGATTTCTGGCAGCCGAAGCAATGGTAAAACTGTTTGCCCGGGCTGACCGAGAAAGAGGGGGTTTTTTCGCCGTGGAACGGGCAGCAGGCCCAGTACTCGCGGCCTTTCTTTTTCAGCGGCAGGCGGCTGTCGATGACTTCGACGATATCGACCCGGTTCAATAGGTCGTCGATGAAATTGCGCGGGATGCGGCCAGCCATGAATTCGCGTGCGGTGTCCGGTGGTCAGGGGGTGGCTATTCTCGCACGATTCCGCGGGCGGCACTATCGCGGCGCCGCCGCTCGGCGAACCGGTTACCACTGTTTCCCAATTCGCGTTCGGTGCGATTATTAAGGTTCGATGCGCTAACGCGGCAGTTCGGTTTGGCCCATCAGGAAGCGGTCCACCGAGCGGGCCGCCTGGCGGCCTTCGCGGATGGCCCACACCACCAGTGATTGTCCGCGGCGCGCGTCGCCGCAGGCGAACACTTTATCGTTCGAGCTGCGGTAGTCGGCTTCGCTGGCCGCAACGTTGCCGCGATGATCGAGTTCGACCCCGAGTTGCTCCAGCAAGCCTTCGTGCACCGGGTGCACGAATCCCATCGCCAGCAGAATCAAGTCCGCCTCGATGGTGAATTCGCTGCCTTCGATTTCGGACATGCGGGATTGGCCGTTATCGTCCTGTTTCCATTCCAGCCGTACCAGCTCGAGGCCGGTAACGACGCCGTTTTTGCTCCTGACCGAGCGCGTGACAACCGACCAGTCCCGCTCACAGCCCTCGTGGTGCGAAGTCGAGGTGCGCAGCTTGAGCGGCCAGTCGGGCCAGGTCAGCAGTTTATCCTCGCGCTCCGGCGGGCGCGGCATGATTTCGAGCTGGGTGACGCTGCTGGCGCCCTGGCGGTTGGAAGTGCCGACGCAATCGGCGCCGGTATCGCCGCCGCCGATGACGATGACGTTTTTACCGGTCGCGAGGATTTCGTCGTTGACGAAAGCTTCGCCGCTGACGCGCCGGTTTTGCTGGACCAGAAAATCCATCGCGAAATGCACACCAGCGGCTTCGCGTCCGGGAATCTCAAGGTCGCGCGGCCGTTCCGAGCCGCAGGCGAGCACGATCGCGTCGGAGTCGCGCAGCAGCTTGTCCACCGGCACGTTGCCGCCGATATGGCTGTTGGGGCGGAAACGAACGCCTTCCGCCTGCATTTGCGCGATGCGGCGGTCGATCTTGTCGGTCTCCATCTTGAAGTCGGGAATCCCGTAGCGCAGCAAGCCCCCCATGCGGCGATTCTTTTCGAACACGGCGACCCGGTGGCCGGTGCGCGCCAGCTGCTGGGCACAGGCGAGGCCCGCCGGGCCGGAGCCGATGACGGCGACCAGTTTACCGCTCCTGCGCACCGGAACCTGCGGTTCGATCCAGCCTTCCTGCCAGCCGCGATCGACGATCGCGCATTCGATGGTCTTGATCGTCACCGGCTCGTCGTCGAGGTTCAGCGTGCAAGACTCTTCGCAGGGCGCCGGGCACAACCGCCCGGTGAACTCCGGAAAATTATTGGTCGAGTGCAGCACTTCGAGCGCCTCGCGCCATTGGTTCTTGTAGACCAGGTCGTTCCATTCGGGAATGATGTTGTTGACCGGGCAGCCGTTGTGGCAAAACGGGATGCCGCAATCCATGCAGCGCGCCGCCTGGTCGCGCGTGGCTTCGTCGCCCAGCGGGATAACGAATTCGTGGTAGTGTTTGACGCGCTCGTCGACCGCGTCGTAGCCGCGGTCGCGACGGCGGATCTCGATGAATCCTGTAGCCTTACCCATGGTTAAACCTCATCGTTGTCTCCGCACTATGCTCAGGCGCCGATGGCGACGCTGATGCCCGCTTCCGCACGCTCTTGGTCCTGCATTTTCTGCAAGGCCTTGCGGTATTCGACCGGCATGACCTTGACGAAGCGGCCGCGGTAGTCGTCCCAGTGGTCGAGGATTGCGGCCGCCTTGGCGCTGCCGGTATGATGCCGGTGCATTTCGATCAGCGTTTTCAGCCGAGTCTCGTCGTAGCGCGACAGGTCATGCATGACGTCGACCAGCCCGTGTCCCTCGAGGTCGCCGCCCTGATGATCCATCTGCTCCAGCGCATCGTCTTCGTCGGTGACTGGTTCGAGTTCGACCATCGCGAGGTTGCAGCGTTTTTCGAACATGCCGTCATCGTCGAGGACATAGGCGACGCCGCCGCTCATGCCGGCGGCGAAATTACGCCCGGTATGCCCGAGCACCACGACGCAACCCCCGGTCATGTATTCGCAGCCGTGATCGCCGACGCCTTCGACCACCGCGGTCGCGCCGGAGTTGCGTACGCAGAAACGTTCACCGGCGACGCCGGAGAAGAACACTTCGCCGGATATTGCGCCGTAGAGCACCGTATTGCCGACGATGATGTTGTCGTCCGCCGCGAGCCGCGATTCGGCCGGCGGGTAGACGACAATGCGCCCGCCGGAAAGCCCTTTGCCGGTGTAGTCGTTGGCTTCGCCGGCGAGTTCCAAGGTGACGCCGGCGGCGAGAAATGCACCGAAGCTCTGCCCGCCGTTACCCTTGGCCTTGACGTGGATGCTGTTGTCCGGCAGCCCGGCGTGGCCGTAACGGCGCGCGACTTCACCGGACAGCATCGAGCCGACGGTGCGGTTGACGTTGGTGACGACGATATCGTCGAGTAGGACCGGCTGGCCGTCGTCGAGCGCCGCGGACGCGGCTGCGATGAGCCGGTGATCGAGTGCCTGGTCGAGGCCGTGATCCTGCTCCTCGCAATTATAAATCGCCACGCTATCCGCGGCTTGCGGCACGCTGAAGATAGCGCTGAAATCGAGGCCGTTCGCCTTCCAGTGCTCGACTGCCTGGCTGACGTCCAGCCGATCGGCACGACCGATCATTTCGCGGTAGCTGCGGTAGCCGAGTTTGGCCATCCACTCGCGTACTTCCTCGGCCACGAACATGAAGAAATTCACCAAGTCTTCGGGCTTCGCGGTAAAACGCTTGCGCAACTCCGGATCCTGGGTCGCGACCCCGACCGGGCAGGTGTTGAGATGGCATTTGCGCATCATGATGCAGCCCTCGGCGATCAGCGCGATGGTGCCGAAACCGATTTCATCGGCGCCCAGCAGCGCCGCCACGACAATGTCGCGGCCGGTGCGCATGCCGCCGTCGGCCTGCACCGCGATGCGTCCGCGCAAATCGTTCAGCACCAGCGTTTGGTGGGTTTCTGCCAGCCCGATTTCCCATTCCGAGCCCGCGTTCATGGTCGATGTCAACGGGCTGGCGCCGGTGCCGCCTTCGGAACCCGAAATCAGCACGTGATCGGCATGCGCCTTGGAAACCCCGGCCGCGACGGTACCGACACCGATCTCGGAAACCAGTTTAACGCTGATGCGGGCTTGCGGATTGACGTTTTTCAAATCGTGTATCAGTTGTGCCAGATCCTCGATCGAATAAATATCGTGGTGCGGCGGCGGCGAAATCAGCCCGACGCCGGGGGTCGAATGCCGCACGCGGCCGATCCACTCGTTGACCTTGTGTCCCGGCAGCTGACCGCCTTCGCCGGGCTTGGCGCCCTGGGCCATCTTGATTTGGATGTCGTCGGCGTTGACCAGGTATTCGGCGGTGACGCCGAAGCGCCCCGAGGCGATTTGCTTGACCCGCGAGCGCATCGAATCGCCGTTCGGCAAGGTGGCGAAGCGCTCCGCTTCCTCGCCGCCTTCGCCGGTATTGGAACGTCCGCCGAGGCGATTCATCGCGATTGCGAGCGTGGTGTGCGCTTCCCAGGAGATCGAGCCGAAAGACATGGCCCCGGTGGCGAAGCGTTTGACGATTTCGCTGGCCGGCTCGACTTCGGCTAGCGGCACGGGATCGCGGTCGTACTTGAACTCGAACAGGCCGCGCAGGTTTTTCACCCGGTCGCCGGGGCGGTTCATCAGTTCGCTGTATTCCTTGTACTGTTCGTAGTCGCCGGCGCGCACCGCGTGTTGCAGCAGGGCAATGGTTTGCGGGGTCCAGGCATGCTTTTCGCCACGATACCGATAGGCGAGTTCGCCGCCGATATCGAGCGAATTGCGCATCATCGGTTCGTCGCCGTAGGCCGCCCGATGACGGCGCGCCGTTTCCTCGGCGACCTCGGCCAGCCCGATCCCTTCGACCGCCGTCGCCGTGCCGGTGAAATACTTGTCGACCAGGGCGCTGCCGAGGCCGACCGCGTCGAATATTTGCGCACCGCAGTACGACTGGTAGGTGGAAATACCCATCTTCGACATGACTTTCAAAATGCCCTTGTTAATTGCCTTGATGTAGCGGCTATGCGCTTCGTCGGCATCCGGTTCGTTTTCGAGGTCGGGCAGCATGTGGGTAATACTGTCGAGCGCCAGATAGGGATTGATCGCCTCGGCGCCGTAGCCGGCGAGCAGGCAGAAATCGTGCAACCGGCGCGCTTCGCCGGTCTCGACCACGATGCCGACGTCGGTGCGCAGGCCGTGGCGAATCAGGTAGTGGTGCACCGCGCCGGTCGCCAGCAGCGACGGGATCGCGATCGAGCCGGTATCGACGGCCCGGTCCGACAAAATGAGAATGTTGAAACCTCTTTCCTCGACCAGCTCGCCGGCGCGCTTGCACAAGCGCTCGATGGCCGCCTCCATGCCGGCCGCGCCTTCTTTCGCCGGATAGACGATATCGATGGTGTAAGTCTTAAAGGTGCTTTGTTCGAAGTCCTCGATGCGGCGGATCTTCTCCAGATCCACGCTGGAGAGAATCGGTTGATGCACTTCCAGCCGCTTGTGATTGCCGCCGGACTTGAGATCCAGCAAGTTCGGCCGCGGGCCGATCAGCGATACCAGCGACATGACCAATTCCTCGCGGATCGGGTCGATCGGCGGATTGGTCACCTGCGCGAAATTTTGCTTGAAGTAGTCGAACAGGTTCTTGGCCCGGTGCGACAGCACGGCAGGCGGAATATCGCGCCCCATTGCACTGACCGGGTCCTGGCCGGTGACGGCCATCGGCTTGAGGAAGAATTCGATGTCTTCGCGCGTGTATCCGAAGGCTTGCTGGCAATCGAGCAGCGTCGCCGCGTCGGGTACCATCGCCGCGACTTCCGCGGGCACGTCCTCGAGCTTGATCTGGGTTTCGTCCAGCCATTGTTGGTAGGGCTTGGCGCCCGCCAGCTGTTCCTTTATTTCCTCGTCGTCGATGATGCGCCCCTGTTCGAGATCGATGAGAAACATTTTGCCGGGTTGCAGGCGCCACTTTTTGACGATTTTTTCTTCCGGGATATCCAGCACGCCCATTTCCGAGGCCATCACCACGGTGTCGTCGTCGGTGATCAAATAGCGCGCCGGGCGCAAGCCGTTGCGATCGAGTGTGGCGCCGATCTGGCGGCCGTCGGAAAAGGCGACCGCGGCGGGTCCGTCCCAGGGCTCCATAAGCGCGGCGTGGTACTCGTAAAAGGCGCGTCGATTATCGTCCATCAGCGGATTGTCGAGCCAGGCTTCCGGGATCATCAACATGATCGCCTGCGCCAGCGAATAACCGCCGGCGACCAGCAGTTCGAGGCAATTGTCGAAGGTCGCGGAGTCCGAGTTACCGTCGCCGATCAGCGGCCACAGCTTTTCGAGATCTTCGCCGAGCAGGTCGGACTGCATGTTGGCGCGGCGTGCCAGCATCCAGTTGATATTGCCGCGCACCGTGTTGATCTCGCCGTTATGGCACAGATAGCGGAACGGCTGCGCCAACTCCCAGGTGGGAAAGGTATTGGTCGAAAAGCGCTGATGCACGAGGGCAAGCGCCGACTCGACGCGCTCGTCCCGCAGGTCGATAAAATATTTCGATAGATTACCGGCCAGCACCATGCCCTTGTACAACAGGGTGCTGGTCGACATCGAAGCTACGTAGAATTCGTCGTGGGCTTCGGGTTTTAAACCGCGAATTCTGAAGTGAGCGCTCTTGCGAATCACGAACAGCTTGCGCTCGAAGGCGGCGGTATCGGGACAGTTGTCGCCGCGGCCGATGAAGAACTGCCGAATCACCGGTTCCTTCGGTTTGACGCTGAATCCGAGGCAGGAATTGTCGCGCGGTACGTCGCGCCAGCCGAGAACCTGTTGTCCTTCTTCATTGGCAATCAGTTCGAGGGCGAATTCGCATTCCTTCTGGGTCGATTCGTTTTGCGGCATGAATACCATGGCGACTGCGTATTCACCCGGAGCGGGTAGTTCGAATTCGAGAGTTTCCGCTTCCGAACGCATCAGACGATCGGGAATTTGTATCAGGATGCCCGCGCCGTCTCCCGCCAGCGGATCGGCCCCGACCGCGCCGCGATGCGTCAGGTTTTCGAGAATAGTGAGTCCGTCGCGCACGATCTTGTGGCTCTTGCGGTTTTTGATATCGGCGACGAAACCGATGCCGCAGGAATCGTGCTCGTTTCGCGGATCGTACAGACCCTTACCGAATTTGCTGTGTTCTCCGTTCAACATGTCCCACCTTAATGGTAATTCTTTGCGCAGTCTCTCGTTCCGGGCAACCGCGCCATGGCCTCATGGTCGATGGAATCTGCGTCGAGAATGTTTCGGAGGCGCCTTTTTGGGTAAAAACCGCCATTTCCGGGAACCCACCAGAATAATCAGAAATGATGAATTAATCCAGTTTGAAACGCTGTTTTGACCACCGCCGAAACAGCCGGGCGCAAGCGGCCGGCGATTATAGCAGCCGCTGCCGATTTGATGAAATCCGCGCAAGACGCACTTTTTTGGTGCAAAACTAGAGTTGCATGCTGACAATTAACTTATTTCGCAGAATTAAGTTAACTGTCACCTTAATTACCGGCCAGGGTTTGCAACAACTTGTCGTCGTCGTACTCGTCGGTGATGCAGGCGCTGCCGAGCTCGCGCAGCAGCACCAGCTTGATCCGGCCGCCGACGTTTTTTTTGTCGATCGCCATGGCTTCGAGGAATTGCTGTGGCGTCATTTCGGCCGGCGGTGCGGTTGGCAGGGCGGCGCGTTGCATTAACGCGCTGCTGCGGGCGCGCAGCTGCTCGTCGATCCAGCCATGGCGAATCGACAAGTCGATCGCCATCATCATGCCGGCGGCCACGGCTTCGCCATGCAGCCAGTTACCGTAACCCATCACGGCTTCGATCGCGTGACCAAAGGTATGGCCCAGGTTGAGAATCGCACGCAAGCCCGATTCGCGTTCGTCCTGTTCCACCACGCGCGCCTTGATCTGGCAGGATACCAGCACCGCCTGCGCCAGCAGTTCGCTATCTCCGGCCAGCAAACCGTCGATGTGCTGTTCCAGCCAGTCGAAAAAGTCGGCGTCGTAAATCAAACCGTATTTAATAACCTCGGCCAGCCCGGCGGCGAGTTCGCGCGCGGGTAGGGTGTCGAAGCTGGCGATATCCGCGATGACGCACTGCGGCTGATAAAACGCCCCGATCATGTTTTTACCCAGCGGGTGGTTGACCCCGGTTTTGCCCCCGACCGAAGAGTCGACCTGCGATAACAGGGTGGTCGGTATCTGGATGAAATTCACCCCGCGCTGATAGATGCTGGCGGCGAAACCGGCGATATCGCCGACCACGCCGCCGCCGAGTGCGATAATGCTGCTGCGGCGATCGTGCCGTTTTCGCAATAGCAAGTCGATGATGCTTTCCGTCGCGGCCAGGGTCTTGTATTGCTCGCCATCCTCGAGGATAAGCTCGTCGTGGCGAATCTCGCAGCTCGCAAGCGACTGCTGGATGCGCGCCAGATAAAGCGGCGCGACCGTGGTGTTGGAAACGATCAGCGCCGAGCCGCCGTGAATATGCTGCCGGATGAGTTGCGGCTGCCCGAGCAGATCGCTGCCGATGTATATCGGATAACTGCGTTCGCCGAGGGCGACGTCTAGCTGGTGTTTGATTGGCATGCTTATTTCAGATTTTCAGGTAACTGGTTGATGATATCAGCCGCCTGGCGGCGCGCCACCCGTTTATCGGTCTTGACCGCGAGATCGGCCAGATCGAGATAAATCGGGTGGCGTTCGGCGAACATGGCTTCGAGACGCTCGCGCGGGTTTTCGGTTTGCAGCAGCGGTCTTTTCTTATCTCTCGCCAGGCGCCGCAACTGCTGGGCCACCGAGGTATCGAGGAAAATTATAAAACCTTTCTGTTTGAGCAGCTGCTGGTTTTGCGGGCGCAGCACCGAGCCGCCACCGGTAGCAACGACGCGGTTGTTTTGGCTCAGCAATTCGCTGAGCGCATCGGATTCGCGATCGCGAAATCCGCGTTCGCCTTCGATATCGAAAATGCGTGCAATATCGACGCCGGTACGTTTTTCGATAAAGTGGTCGCTGTCCTGGAACTCGCGGTGTAGCCGGCTGGCGATGATATTGCCGATGGTCGACTTACCCGAGCCCATGGGGCCGATCAAGATGATATTGCGATGACTCATGCGGTTATCATAACCCAAACCCGGAACTCCGGATTCAGGTTAACAAAAAAAAAAGGCAGCCCCGAGGGCTGCCTTTTTAGCGATTGAGATTGTGTTATCGAATATCGAGATTCGCGCCCTGTAGGTTTTTTGGCGTTACAAAAATCAGCAGTTCGGTGCGGTCGTCGACATTTCGAGTCGACCTGAACAGGGAGCCGATCAGCGGCAGGTCGCTGAAGAATGGCACGCGGGTCACCTGGGTATTCTTTTCGGTTTCGTAGATTCCACCGAGGACCACGGTCTGGCCATTGTCGACTAGCAATTGTGATTGCACTTCCCGTGTATCGATACTCGGGGCAACCAAACCGGCGCCGAAGGCGACCAGTTCGCCCTGGTTATCCTTGTGCACATCGAGGTCCATGATTACGCGGTCGTCCGGAGTGATCTGCGGGGTTACTTCGAGCGACAATACCGCCTTTCTGAACTTCAAGGTCGCATCGCCGTCATCCAGCTCGAGGAAGGGGATTTCCACACCCTGTTCGATGCGGGCCGTGTGCGAGTCGGCGGTAATAACCCTTGGGCTCGATATCACTTCACCGCGGCCTTCGATTTGGGCGGCGGATAGTTCCATTTCGAGCAGGGTACCGAGCGGCAACTTGGCCAGCGCCAAGGCGAAACTACCGGCCGGGTTCTGTACCGGCAGGTTGACGTTGAGACCGTCCAGCGCGTTGAAGGCATTATCGTTTACCAAATCGGTGATACCGTCGAGGTTGCCCGCGGTAACGGCGGTATTACCCGCTCTAAAATTACCCTGGCTATCGTTGCTAACGCCGAACCGCACGCCCAACTCCTTGCTGAAGTCGTCGTTGGCGATAACCACGCGCGATTCGATTAGCACCTGGCGCACCGGGATATCGAGTTCGGCCAGTAGCACGCGCACGCTGGCGAGGCTGGAATTGGTATCCTTGACCAGCAAGGTGTTGGTGCGCTCGTCGACGCTGACCGAGCCGCGCGGCGACAGGATCTCGTTATCCTCCAAACTGAGCAGTTCGGCTATATCCTTTGCCTTGGCGTAGTTGACCTTGATGAATTCGGTGCGCAAACGTTCCAGTTCTTCCACCTGCTTACGCGCTTCGAGCTCGAGTTTTTCACGGGCCGCGATTTCGTCGGTGGGCGCGATCAGAATGACGTTACCCGCCCTGCGTTGATCGAGACCCTTGGTCTTGAGGATGATATCCATCGCCTGGTCCCAGGGAACGTTTTTCAGGCGCAGGGTCAGGTTGCCCTCGACCGAATCGGAAACCACCAGGTTGAGTCCGGTGAAGTCGGCCAGCAGTTGCAGCACCGAACGTACCTCGATGTCTTGGAAGTTAAGCGACAGACGCTCGCCGGTAAAACCGAATTTCGTTTTCTTTTTCTTTTCCTCTTCTTCCTTGGAGATAGGCGCGACTTCGATCGTGTAAACCCGATCGGTCTGGTAGGCGAGGTGTTCGAAATCGCCATCCGAAACGATGGTCATGCGAATATTGGATCCTTCCTGGATCGAGTCGATATAACTGATCGGGGTAGCGAAATCGCTGACATCCATGCGGCGTTGCAATTCGCGTGGTAGTTGCGAACCAATCAGTTCGACATTAATCACGTTGTTTTCGCGCCACACGTCGGTGTTAATGGAGGTGGAGGTCAGGTCGATAACGACTCGGCCCTCGCCGTTGGGGCCGCGCTTGAAATCGACATTGGTTACACCCTTGGCAACAGCGGTAATGGGGGTGGCACTCACGCTGGCAGTGGTCGCGGCGGCCTCCGGTTCAGCGATGGTGGGCAATGCCGCCTGTTCTCCGCCGGCAAGGGTCAGAGTTACCTGATTGCCGGCTACGCTGGTGGAGTAGTTAGCCTTTTGCGAGAGGTTTAACACAACCCGGGTGCGATTCTTCGAGGCCGCGGAAATAATGCTTTGCATCGCGCCGATGCCGACCTGCATATTACGCTGTTCAAGCTTGTTTTGGGTTTCGCCAAAGTCGAGTGCGATGCGCGCCGGTTCGTCGATGGTAAAAGTACGCGGCGCGATCGCGGTATCGTCGAAAGTAAACACGACCTGTACCGTGTTCCCCGTCATAACCGAGTAGTCGAGGCCAACCAGGGCGCGCGCCGTGGCGTCGCCGAAAGCAAGCAGGCAGATGGCTGCCAGCGAGGCCTTAAATATCCTGGTTATGTTTGTCTTGTTACTAACACTGTTCATGGGTGTTTCCTCTCGTTACTCGATCAGCGCGACCGCTGAAGAGCGTTCGATATAATTTCCTAGTCCGTCTGGGACAATTTCAGTCAATTCGATGGTTTGGTCGGTTACCGAAATAATGCGACCGTGGTTCTGACCCATGTAATTGCCTTCGATCACACGGTGTATGGTGTTGTCCGGCGCAAAGATCAGGGCCCACTTAATCCCGTCCTTATCGTCGATCGTCCCCTTCAGGCGCAGGGTATCGAGCGGGAAGTCCTCTAACGGCTCCTTGACGCGCTCGATATCGGGCCGCAATCCACTGCCGACCACAATATCGTCTGGCACTTCGTCCGGCCGGCGGAAGTCGACCAGCTTGAACGGGGCGCGCAGGTCGTGAGAGGCATATTCGAAATTCGTATAGGGCGTAAACTCGGGGATCGGTTCGATACGACCCGGTGGCTTGGCCCGGACCTGCTGCACGAACTGCCGCAGGTCGCCCAGCCCTTCGCCACAGCCTGTGAGCAGGCCGATGAGCCCGGCGAGCAGCACAAACTTGAGCAGGGATTCCAGCCTTCCTGTCATTGCTCATCCTCCTGCAGATACCGATAAGTTTTTGCCGTGGCTGACATTTTCAGTTTGGCGGAGCTGGATTCTTCTTCCTTTTCGACGGGTTCCAGTTTCATGTCGCTGATGGTGACTATTCGCGGCAGCGCCGCGATGCCGCTGATGAAGGTCGCAAGCTGGTGGTAAGAGCCAGATACTTCGAGCGCAATCGGTAATTCGGCATAGAAGCCCTTTTTCTCTTCCGAGCTGGGCTTGAATCTCTTGATTTCGAGCCCCGCCGCGAGGCCGGTTTGTGAAACGTCGACCAGCAAGGATTCGACTTCGGTTGTCTCCGGTAATTGTCGCAGCAAGGCGCCGAAAGAAGCCTCCATTTCGGCCAGTTGTTCTTTGTAAAGTTCGAGTTTCGCCGCCTGGTCCGCCTTGACCTTGAATTCCTCCTTGAGTTCGAATTCTTTCTTTTCGTGCCGTTCCACCACTTTCAACTGCTTGGTGGTATCGAAGTAAACACCGGCGGCAATAATGCCGATAAAAAGAAAGGCAAATACACCAAATTTTATCGCAGCAGGGGCGGTGCCGATGTTTTCCGGTTCCAGGTGATGTTGGAGTTCGTCCCAATTCATTGTTGCAGGCCTCCGTCATCGCCGTCTTCTTCTTCGCTAGCGTTTGGCGAGGTTTGTTTCACGGTCAGGGTAAAGGTGCTGATCCGGTTAACCGTAATATCCTCGATTTCGATAACCGTCAAATTGGGATCCTTGAGCCACTCCGAGTCGGACAGGTTGCGCATATAGGTCGAAACCCGCGCGTTTGACTCGGCCTCACCGTTGATCAGCAGATTGTCGGCGTTTTGTTCCAGGGATTCCAGGTACACGCCGTTGGGCACGGTGGAGACGATTTCGGTAAATAGATGCACGATCGAAGGCCGGCTGCCCTGCAGGTCCTGAATGACTTCCATGCGTTCGATCAGGCTACGACGAACCTTTTGCAGATCGCTGATTTCCTTGATCTCTTCGTCGACCTTGGCAATTTCGCTAGACAAGAAGCTATTACGAGACAGTTGATAGTCGATCTTGGACTGCATCTGGAAATGAATTAAACCGACGATAGCCGCCGCCAGAATGCAGGTCATCGCCGCCATCATCGCGAACTGCTTTTTCTGTTCCTGACGCAGTTCTTCGCGCCAGGGCAGCAGGTTGATCTGTGTCATGATCATGATTGTTCAGCTCCTCGGATGGCCAATCCCGCGGCAATCAGAAAGGATGGTGCGTCAGCTTCCAGGTTGGCCTTGTTGACACGGCTCGACGAAGACATATCGGCGAAAGGATTGGCGATAGTCGTCGGTACACCGATATGGGATTCGGTCAATTCGGCCAGATTGGGTAACGAGGCGGTTCCGCCGGCCAGCACCAGATAATCGATATCGCCAATCGGCCCGCCGGCCGAATAAAAGAATTGCAGGAACCGGCTGACCTGCTGGGCGGTGGTTTCCTTGAAGGGTTCAAGTACTTCGGGCTCGTAATTATCGGGTAAGCCGCCCTGGCGCTTGGCCAGACCGGCCTCTTCGTAAGAAAGACCGTAACGACGCATGATTTCCTCGGTCAGCTGTTTACCGCCGAAATTCTGCTCGCGGGTATAAATCAATTGATGATTGTGGATAACACTGAGGCTGGTCATGGTGGCGCCAATGTCGACGATAGCGACGGTCTTGTCCATGCCTTCGTCCGGCATTTGCGATGCCATTGCCGAGAATACCGTTTCCACGGTATAGGCTTCGATATCGACGATTTTCGGCGTCAACCCGGCCAGCTGGGCCGCTTCGACGCGATCGTAAACGTTTTCGCTGCGACAGGCCGCCAGCAGTACGTCGACCGTATCCGGATTGTTCTCGGTTTCGCCGATGACGTGAAAGTCGAGATTGACCTCTTCCAGCGGATAGGGGATGTACTGATCGGCCTCAAGTTGGATATTGCCTTCCATCTCGTCTTCGCTGAGATTGGAGGGCATGGTGATTTTTTTGGTAATTACCGATGATCCGGAAACCGCGATGGCACAATTTTTCGATTTTATTTTTGACTTGGCGAGCGCACGCTTTACACTCTCGCCTACGGATTCGACTTCGGCGACGTTTTTTTCGACGACTGCATTGGCGGGCAGAGGTTCAACCCCGATACCTTCGATTCGGTAACTGGAACCGGTCTTGCTGAGTTCCATCAACTTGACCGATGTTGAACTGATATCTAGTCCAATAAGCGGTGGTTTTTTGCGCGATAGAAACACCGGTATCCCTCGTCAATGTGCCTGTGATACTCAATCTTATATGCCAAATTACATTAAGATCTAGTTGTAAGTATATAAAATGTTAAATTATTCTAATTAGTAAAAAAATAGTCTAGTGCAGAATTCCATACTTGTCGATACTTTTGAAGTAATTGTTTATGTATATAGCCTAAGCTGATGAAAAAGCTAGTAAAAATTGTATCCTGGCTGTTTGCGGCCGGATCGGTGGTACTGATTGCCGTGTTATTCTATATTTACGCCGTTTTGGTGCCCGCGCTGCCTCCAATCGACGACCTCGAAGACACCCAATATCAGGTGCCGCTGCGGGTTTATGATCAGAACGAAATTCTGCTCGCCGAGTTTGGCGAGCACCGGCGTATCCCGGTAGAATTCGATAAAATTCCGCGCTACCTGATCGATGCCGTGGTGGCGGTCGAAGACGACCAATTCTGGCGTCACGTGGGAGTCGATTTTTATGCCCTGCTGGCGGCCACTTACGAGGTCGCCACGACCGGTCGAAAAACCCGTGGTGGCAGTACCATTACGATGCAGGTGGCTCGAAACTTTTACCTCAGTCCCGAACAGACTTATATCCGCAAATTCAACGAGATTTTGCTGGCGCTCAAGATCGAAAGCGAGTTGAGCAAGGAAAAGATCATGGAGCTCTATCTCAACAAGATATTTCTCGGGCACCGCGCATACGGAATCAGCGCCGCGTCGCAGGTTTATTACGACAAGCAGCTCGAAGATTTGACCCTGGCGCAGGCGGCGATGATCGCCGGCTTGCCGAAGGCGCCGTCCAAGTACAACCCGATTTCCAATCCGGAAAGAGCACTGATACGCCGCAATTATATTCTCGGCCGCATGCGCATTCTTAAATTTATAGATGAAGAAGCGTTGGATCTCGCGCTTAACGAGCCGATAACCGCCGAATTGCACAAAACTCGTACCTTTGCCGATGCCCAATATGTCTCCGAGTTGGTGCGGGCGGAATTGTTCGAGCAGTATGGCGAAGAAATATACAAGGCCGGACTCAAGGTTTATACCAGCATCGACGGTGAAATGCAGTCGGTGGCCAATCGGGCGATGTGCCGCTCATTGCTCGATTATAGTCGTCGGCACGGCTATCGCGGGGTCGTCGCAAAAATCCCCCTGGCCGAAATCAGGGAAGATCCCTTTGATGAAGACTTGATCATCGATAACCGGGTCGGGGGTCTGCGCAAAGGTCTGGTGATAGCCGTCAACGAGGCGGCGGCTATCGCTGGCGCAACCGATGACCAAGGCGAGCCTAAGATGAACCCGGCCAGCGCCACGGTTTTGATCTCCAATTATGAACAAATCGACCTACCCTTCGTGGGCGGCATCGATTGGGCGGCGCGGTTTATCGATGAAGACAACCAGGGCCCCAAGCCGGAAAAGGTGGCGGACGTGTTGAGCCCGGGAGACGTCATCTGGCTGGAGCAGCGGGATTCACAATGGTTACTGGCCGACATACCGCGCATCGAGGGCGCGCTGGTGTCGATCGATCCGTCGCATGGCGGGATCCTGGCCATGGTCGGCGGCTTCGACTACTTCAAGAACAAATTCAATCGGGCAACCCAGGCGCGTCGCCAACCGGGATCAAATTTCAAGCCCTTTATATATTCCGCCGCGCTGGAAAAGGGCTTTACCGCGGCCAGCATCATCAATGATGCGCCGGTGGTGTTCGACGATGATTCGCTCGAGGCCACCTGGCGCCCGGAAAACTATTCGGGTAAATTTTACGGGCCGACGCGCCTGCGCGAAGCGCTGGTCAAGTCGCGCAACCTGGTATCGATCCGGGTGCTGCGGTCGATCGGATTACGCTACGCCACCAAGTATATCCAGCGTTTTGGCTTCGAGCGCGAACAGATGCCTTACGACTTGTCGCTGGCGCTTGGCAGCGCCAGTTTTTCCCCGCTGCAGATGGCGCGGGGTTACGCCGTGTTTTCGAACGGCGGTTACCTGATCGAGCCTTATCTTATCAACCGTGTCGAGTTGGGTAACGGCGATGTGGTCTTCCAGAATCAACCGCCGACGGTATGCCAGGGTTGCGAAGCCGAGGATTTAGCGGCTTTGGTGGAGGCCGAAGCACAGGCCGTCGCGCAGCAGGAGGCCGAGGTGAAGCCGACCGAGGCACAGCAAGTTACCGAAGAACCGCCGGTTGTACCAGCGGCTGAAACGGCTGTGCTCAGCACCGAAGAACAACTTGCGGCGTCCGAGCTGGATGCGCCTTTAGACGAAAACGACGAGGCAGCCACTATTTTTAAAGTGGTGGAAACCGCACCCGAACCGCGCTACGCACCGCGCGTCATATCGGCACCGAATGCCTTTATCATGCGTTCCATCATGCGCGAAGTAGTGCAGCGCGGCACCGCGGTGCGCGCCAAGGCCCTGGGTCGCAAAGATATCGCCGGCAAAACCGGCACCACCAACGATCAAATCGACGCCTGGTTCAGCGGCTTCAATGATCAGGTAGTGACGACCACCTGGGTGGGTTTCGACAATCAGCGCAAAATGGGGAGACGGGAAACCGGCGGCCGCGCGGCCTTGCCGATGTGGATCGAATTCATGAAGGTTGCACTCGATGGTCGCCCTGAAAATTTGCAGGAACAACCGCAAGGTCTGGTAACCATTCGCATCGATGCCGAAACGGGAGACCGCGCCGACCTCGAAACGCGCAAAAGCTTGTTCGAAGTGTTTCGCGAGGAAAATGCACCCAAGGAGCAGGTAGTTAAATCAACCGGCGGCGATTCCGGCGGTATTGTCGTTAATGCGCCGGAGACGGAAGACGAAATCGTCGAAGACATCTTTTAGCGCGCCTGCACTTGGTATTTTTTCCGCTGGCGGCGTTGGATGCGTACTCGCTCGGTTATTTACCGGTATGTAAACGCCCCCGCTGCGTGCGCATCCGCCTTGCCGGCGAAAAAAATCCCGGCGCGCAGGCACGCTAAAAGCTTCAAAAAAAAAGAGCAGTCGGGGTTATGAGTGGCGGCGTCACATTGTGAGATTCCGCTATCTCGGAGCCCGCCGGGACCTACAGGGCTTGCAGCCGCGCAAGCGGGGACTTGTCATCAGCGATAGTTTCTGCTTACTTCGTATCCTGTTTACGAATGTCGAAACCGAACTCGTGCACGGAGTCGACCAGGACGCCCAGACGCTCGGGGTCGACGGATTGATGGATGCCATGACCGAGATTAAACACGTGTCCCGGGCGGTTGCCGAAGCGGGTGATAATATCGCGGGCCTTAGCGCGGATTTTATCGGGACTCGCGTAGAGCACGCAGGGATCGAGGTTTCCCTGCAGCGCCACCTGCGCACCGATGCGGTCGCGCGCCGCGTCGATATCGATGGTCCAGTCTAGCCCGACTGCATTGCAGCCGGTGTCCGCAATGGCTTCCAACCATTGCGCTCCGCCCTTGGTGAACAGGGTTACCGGGACCGTCTGGCCGTCATTTTCGCGTTTGAGCCCACTGACAATCTGCTGCATGTAGTCGAGTGAAAACTCGCGGAAGGTCTGCGGGGTTAGCACGCCGCCCCAAGTGTCGAACACCATGACTGCCTGGGCGCCGGCTTCGATTTGAGCGTTGAGATAGGCGGTTACCGATTGCGCGAGCTTATCGAGCAATTGATGCAGTGCCGCCGGGTCATCGTACATCATGCCTTTGATATGCCGATACTCCTTGGAACTGCCGCCTTCGACCATGTAAGTCGATAGCGTCCAGGGGCTGCCGCTGAATCCGATTAACGGCACCCGGCCGTCGAGTTCACGCCGGATCAGGCTCACGGCATCGGTGACATAGCGCAGCTCGGCAGAGGGATCGGGCACCCCCAGGCGCTGAATTGCATCCGCGTCACGCAGCGGGCGCTCGAATTTCGGGCCTTCGCCCTCGACGAAATAAAGCCCCAGACCCATGGCGTCCGGGATGGTCAGAATATCGGAGAACAAGATGGCGGCATCGAGCGCGAAACGGCGTAGCGGTTGCAGCGTCACTTCGCAGGCGAGTTCCTTGTTTTTGCACAGGTCGAGAAAGCTGCCGGCCTGTTTGCGGGTGGCGCGGTATTCCGGCAGGTAGCGTCCGGCCTGGCGCATAATCCAGACTGGCGTGGTGTCGGTGGGTTGACGCAATAGGGCCTTGATCAGCCGATCGTTTTTGAGCTCCGGAAGTCCCATTACACTTCCAGAAACTGGAATAGCTTTGGCATGCTGCGCCTTCCCGCTTCCCTAGTCGGAAAGCCGCGACTTGATCAGCTGGCTCACCTGACCCATGTCGGCACGACCCTGAAGCTGGGGCTTGAGCATGCCCATGACCTTGCCCATGTCCTTGATCGAGGCGGCGCCGGTGGAGGCGATGGATTTTTCGACGAGTTGGTTGATTTCTGCCTCGGACAGCGCTGCGGGCAGGTACTCGCGGATTATGTTGAGTTCAGCCTGTTCGATCGCGCTCAGGTCATCGCGGCCGGCCTGGTCGAACTGGGTGATCGATTCGCGTCGCTGTTTGGCCATTTTATCGAGCACCGCGATAACGCGGGTATCGTCGAGTTCGATGCGTTCGTCGACTTCGATCTGTTTGATCGCGGCCAGCATCAACCGGATCACGCCCAACCGGTTCTTGTCACCGCTTTTCATCGATGACTTCATGTCCGTCTGCAGTTGGGGCTTGAGAGTTTCCGACATCTTGCGACTAGTATAGGCGTCTGCACGTGCCGAAATCCTTGGAAATGCGTTTGAAATTACGTTTGACGGCGGCGGCGGATTTGCGCTTACGCACGGCGGTCGGTTTTTCATAGTGCTGACGACGACGAGTTTCGGTAAGTACACCCGCTTTTTCGCAGGAGCGCTTGAATCGGCGCAGTGCGAAATCGAATGGCTCGTTGTCCTTTACTTTAACTGATGGCATATTTGATGATCCAGTTTGTTTACAATGGTGCTCGCTTTCGCGGCCCCGGCTTCAAGAGCCGGCCAATTATAAGGAGGCGACACCAAATTTCAACGCCAATCACCAAATAAAGTCCTGTTTATCATGAAAGTATTGGGAATCGAAAGCTCCTGTGACGAGACCGGAATCGCAGTTTACGACAGCACTAGCGGCCAGATCTGGCAGCGCCTGTATTCGCAGATCGAAAAGCACCGCGAATACGGCGGCGTGGTTCCCGAACTGGCGTCGCGCGATCACATCGTCAAGGCGGCGCCGATGCTGGGCGAAATCATCGCTGAAATCGGCTCGATCGACGCTATCGACGCGTTTGCCTACACCCGGGGTCCCGGATTAATTGGTGCGCTGATGGTGGGTGCAAACCTGGCCCGCGGGCTGGCCTGGGCGCTCGACAAACCCGTCCTCGGCGTGCATCACATGGAAGGGCATTTGCTGGCACCGATGCTGGCCGACGAAAAACCGGCAGTGCCGTTCGTGGCTTTGCTGGTTTCGGGCGGGCACACTCTGCTGGTGGATGTCCGCGCAATCGGGGACTACCGAATTCTGGGCGAGACGCTCGACGACGCGGTCGGCGAGGCATTCGATAAGACGGCTAAATTGCTGGGTTTGCCCTATCCCGGTGGACCTGAATTGGCGCAACTCGCGGATTCGGTCACCCAATCCCGTTTCGAGTTCCCGCGGCCGATGACCAATCGCCCCGGACTCGAGTTCAGCTTTTCCGGATTGAAGACCGCGGCGCTTAATATCGTCAAGCAATATGAACCGCTGGACGATGACTTGCGCGCCGAGGTTGCGTTTGCGTTTCAGCGGGCCGTGGTGGATACCCTGCGCATCAAGTGTCGGCGGGCGCTCGCCGAAACCGGCTATCAAAGCCTGGTGATTGCCGGTGGCGTGGGCGCCAACCGACACTTGCGGCAGGTGCTGGGTGAAACGCTGCGTGAACAGTGTGCGCGTTTATATTTTCCGGCGCTGGAATACTGCACCGACAACGGTGCAATGATCGCTTTCGCCGGTGCCTTGCGGCTATTACAGGGCCAAACCGATGAGACCGTCAGCGACGTCTTGCCGCGCTGGTCGCTGGAATCTTTACCGGTAGTTTAACTCTTCCGGCGGCGGAACGCTCGGGGGCAAAGCTTCAGGTCTGTCGCCCTCGAAGCGACCTCGGAATTCAGGATTCGGTGCCACGAATCAGGCGCTGGATATTACTCTTATGGCGCCAGATCAGCAGCGCCGACATGACCGCAAACACGCTGGCTGTCGAGAGCTTCGCGGTGAGCCAGAAAACGACCAGCGGCAGCAAGCTGAAGGATACGATCGCGGCCAGCGACGAGATTCTGAAAACCTTGGCGAACAACAGCCAGATTGCGACCAGCGTGGCGCCCGCAATCCAGTTGAAAGCGATCGTCGCAGCCATCGCGGTGGCGACGCCCTTGCCGCCCTTGAAACGAAAAAAAATAGGAAAACAGTGGCCGATAAACGCGGCGAATCCGGTCAGCGCGATAACCAACGGATCGGCCTGCAACAAGTGTGCGAGCAAAACCGGCAGCAAGCCCTTGAGAAAATCCCCGACCAGGGTGAAAAATGCAGCTTTTTTGCCGGCGATGCGCAGTACGTTGGTAGCGCCCGGGTTGTTCGAACCGGCAGTGCGAGGATCAGCGAATCCCATGATTTTACTCAGCAGAATAGCCGAGGAAATCGAGCCGAGCAGATAGGCGAAACACAGTAATATGAAGGATTCGAGCATTAATTGGCGTGAATTATCTGTTTTTCGCACTCTACCAGATTAGGCGAGTGCTGACAGCCGCGCCGAGCGGTTGCGATCTCGCACTCGCAGCGCCGGCCAAATTGCCATGGGTCGAGGTTCACTTATCGGTTCTGGCGGGCGCCGGCAATAAATCGCTGATGTTGTCCCTGGGAATCAGGTAGAATCCGACGCCGGCGCCGCGTATGCGCCGCAATGTCGCATCCGACTTAAGCCGCCGCCTCCTAGCAATGCTGCCCGTCGGGCGCATTTCAGCAATGACCGAGGAATGGTTTTGGACCTGCTTAATCCGCCCCGGCTGGATAAAATATCTGCGAAGAAAATCTTCAATCGTGCTGCCAAAAGTTACGATAATGCCGCTATATTGCAAGAAGAAGTGCAAAACAGGCTTTTTCAGAGATTGCGATATATTCGTCACCGTCCGGCGACAATTGTCGATGTCGGTTGCGGCACCGGGACGGGTATCCGCGGCCTGCAAAAGCAATACCCGCGGGCGCGGGTCTATGCCGCCGATATCGCCTATGAAATGTTGCTGCAGGCAACGTCCAACTACCGATTGTTAACGAAAAAACGTCTGGTTAACGCCGATATGGAACAGTTGCCGTTTGCGGCGCAGAGTTTCGATCTGGTGTTTTCGTCGCTGGCGTTACCCTGGTGCAACGATCTGCCGGCAACCCTGGCCGAGTTTGCCCGAGTCAGCAAGCCCGGGGCGTTGCTACTGTTTGCCAGTTTCGGACCTGCGACCCTGCAGGAACTAGCGCTAAGTTGGCGTGCGCTGGATAATTATGCCCATGTGCATCGGTTTATCGATATGCACGATGTCGGCGATGCCATGCAAGCGGCGGGATTCGCGCAGCCGGTGGTCGATGCCGAAATCATTCGCCTGGAGTATCGCGATTTCGCAACTCTTCTGGGCGATTTGAAAAAGGCCGGGGCGACCAATGTCGGGGCCGCGCGTCGTCGCGGGTTAATGACGCCGGGCCAACTGCGCCGGCTTGAGGCCAGTTATCGTGAAAACGGTCTTGAAGACGAAAAGTTTATCGCCAGTTACGAAGTGGTTTACGGCCTTGCCTGGTACGACCAGCCGGGATCGAGTCAGGAGCCGGGCGGCAGTACGCCATGAGGCTGAATCCAGCCCATGTAGAATGCGATTGCGATGAAAATGAAGGTAAAGATGGACAGGGCGATGCGGATGGTCAAAAACCTGGCTGTACGGCTGGATTCGCCGCGCTCCTTGACCAGGCTGAACATGCCGGCGCCGAGGCTGAGCACGATCAGGCCGAGTAGAACGACAATTATGATTTTTACCGATAACATGGTTACAGGAAACTATACGCAGAGTCCCAGTTTACTGGATCAGCGGTGGTTGTCGATATGAATTTTGCCGGCCGCAACTTCAATCCGGCCTGGTGGTCGATTCTTTTAACCATCGCCGGGATGGCCCTGTTCGTGGCTCTCGGTCTGTGGCAACTGGAGCGGGCTGCTTTCAAGGATTCGGTAAAGCTAAAATACGAACAACGGTTGGCGCAGGATTATCACAGGCTGGAGCGCGGCGACGATTTGGCCGATGTGCAGTATCGCAAGCTGAAATTTATGGGCCGTTACGAAACCTCCCGACAGTTCCTGTTGGATAATCAGGTACACCAGGGCAAGGCAGGATACCAGGTCATCACGCCGCTGTTGCTGGCCGACAGCGACCATATTTTACTGGTCAATCGCGGCTGGGCGGCCTGGGGGGATTCGCGGGTGAACCTGCCGCAAGTTTTGCCGCCGCAAACGCAGGTCGAAGTGGCCGGAATTGCCTTCATTCCGGAAGCTCCGGCGCTGGCGCTGGGAGAGGTGGAGTTAAGCGGCAATTGGCCCCAGCTAATTCCCTATCTCGATATTCAGGCCTTGCAATCCCAGTATTCGCCGCAAGTGTTACCGATGGTATTGTGGTTGGCGCCGGAGCTGCCCGGTGCCTACATACGTGACTGGGACCCAATCTGGCTACCACCCGAAAAAAGTCGGGCCTATGCGGTGCAGTGGTTTTTATTTGCCGTCGTTGCGCTGGTAATGTTTGTGATTTTAAATTTACGGAAAACTGAATAATGTCGGAACAGCCCAAGTCTCTGTTTTGGTACCGAGTCAAATTGCTGGCTCTGGTAACGGTATTCCTGTCGCCGTTTATCGGCGGCTGGCTGGCATTTTACGTTTTCGATGTTCGCCCCGACAGCGGCAACTACGGCAGGCTGGTGCAACCGGTTAAAAAAATCGACTGGCCGCCGCTCACCAGCGTCAACGGCCGGCAGTATGATGACGGTTTCGGCCGTCGCTGGACTTTGCTGCTATTTGCCGGCGACGACTGCGCCGAATTGTGCTATTCGAACCTGTTCTACATGCGCCAGATTCGCACGCTGCTGGGCCGCGATACCATGCGCCTGCAAAATGTGCTGGTCACGGCGGGGCCTTTGAGCGAAAAAATGCAGACGTTTTTACTCGAATTTCCGAATCTGGTGGTGATCGAGAATTATCGCCAGCAGCCACTCTATTCCCAGTTTTACTTGGAAGGATATGGCGCGGTCGGTGACGCGCCGAAAATGTACCTGGTCGATCCCGACCAACATTTGATGATGCACTATCCGGCCACCAACGATCAAAACCGCGTGCTCGAAGACATCAAGAAGCTGATGAAGTTATCGCAGATCGGGTGAGTCTGTTATTATCCGGCGATTGAACCGCGCGGGAAATGCCTGTATAAAGCCGGCTTTCGCGCTGCCCCGAAGATATCCGACATAGCAATGACAACGCTGACGCTTGCCAACTGGACCCAATACTACAACCTGACCAAGCCCAAGGTCGTGTTCCTGATCGTGTTCACCGCGATGGTCGGCATGCTGCTCGCGGCCGAGGGCGCGGTAGCGCTCGATATATTCGTGTTCGGTCTGTGCGGTATCGGCCTTGCGGCGGCGTCGGGGGCGGCGATCAACCACGTGGTCGACGAGCATATCGATCGCATCATGGAACGAACCCGTAATCGCCCCCTGGTGAGCGGCGAGCTCGATCAAAAATCGGCCTTGGTATTTGCGCTGTCGATCGGCGCGCTCGGCATTGCCATGCTGGTGGTGTTTGTCAACCCGCTGACCGCGGTGCTGACTTTTTTTGCGCTGGTCGGTTACGCGCTGATCTACACCATGTATTTGAAACGCGCAACACCGCAGAATATCGTGCTCGGCGGCGCCGCGGGCGCGGCCCCGCCATTGCTCGGCTGGACTGCGGTCACCGGCAGCGTCGATACCGAAGCCTTGTTATTGTTCTTGATCATTTTCGTCTGGACCCCGCCGCATTTCTGGGCGCTGGCGATACGCCGGCGCGAAGAATATGCCAAGGCCGACATCCCGATGCTGCCGGTGACACACGGCGTGATGTTCACCAAGATTCAGATTCTGTTGTATACGATTTTACTGGTGATAGTGACGATGATGCCTTTTATCGTGCAGATGAGCGGCTTGATTTACCTGGCCGGTGCGATTGCGCTGGGGATAGGATTTCTATACTACGCGATCAAGCTTTACCGGGACGATCAGCCCAACATCATCGCGATGAAAACTTTCGGTTATTCGATTTTCTATTTAAGCCTGCTGTTCGCCTTCCTGTTGGCGGACCATTATGCCCGCGTAATCATTCGCGGCTGGTTGCTCTAGCCCGCCAGACCTCAATTTGCGGTGAAGTGCAGCACCAGCTGCACCACACCGACCAGCGTCAATACAAAAACCAGCCCGAATAGTAGCCCCATCCAGATAAAGTGGGATATCTTGCCGTGCTTGAAATCGCGCTCCCGATTGGCGTTGCTCTGCACCCCGATAAAAGCCGACGACGTGCTTTTAAGTAGTTGCCAGAAGCTCAACCGAGCCGCTTCGTCGCTGGGGTCGTTCGGAGATTGATTCAAGCTTGTAATCCCGTTTTGAATATTCTAGATTAGGCATTTTGCCAGCCGGGTAGTTTGCCCGGTATATCCCATAGCGAGTAGATTGTATTCCATCATGGTCAGCTTAGATAAGGTAAATTCAAGCGACTCGTTCCGCTTCGTGCTGTCCCCGAATTGCTCGATTGCGTGGCGCGATCTGGTGATGTTTTACCTTTTGACCTGTGTAATTGCGCTCTCGATCGGGGTATTTTTTACGCTACAGGGCTTGTGGCTGGTGCTGCCGTTCTCCGGCCTGGAAATGTTGGCATTGGGTTATTGCCTCTACTTGACTTCGCGCAAAGTGTATCGCAAAGAAGTGATCACACTGGATCAGCGCCATACCCGGATCGAAAAAGGGGTGCGACAAGTTGCCGAGAGCTGGGAATTTGAGACGCCCTGGATCCGGTTAATCGACGAGCAATCGGGGCCTCGAAATCGGCGCCGCAGACTCGCCATCGGCGCGCACGGAAACTACGTTGAAGTAGGCGAATTTCTTGATAAAACGGAAAAGGATCGGCTAGCGTTTCAATTGAAAGACTGTATAATTCGCGATTGATTTCTAGGGCCGTCCGAACAAAGAATTTCGGGTGGCGTTTTTGTATTGAGATACCGGCATATCTCCCCGCGCTGTGCGCAAGTTCGGGGCATATTTTTTAGGGAGTTGCAAATGAGATTTTTGAAGTTTTTCAGGCCTGGTTCGGTGATTCTGGCGGGCCTGATGTCGCTGCTGATGACGTCGGCAGCGCAGGCAGAGTACGCGCTTAACATGACCGAGAGTGTGACCCCAATTGGTCGTCAACTCTACACTCTGCATATGTGGGTTTTCTGGATTTGCGTCATCATCGGCGTGGTCGTTTTCGGCGCCATGGCCTGGTCGATTATTTATCATCGCAAGTCGAAAGGCGCAGTGGCCGCAAACTTCCACGAAAGCACCACGGTCGAAATTGTCTGGACCATCGTACCCTTGCTGATCTTGATCGGCATTGCGATTCCCGCCACCGGTACCCTGCTCGATCTCGAAGATGCCAAAACCGATGCCGAAATCACGGTGCAGGTAACCGGTATCCAGTGGAAGTGGAAATACACTTATGTCGACGATGACGTCAGCTTTATCAGCAGCCTGGCACAGTCCAGTCGCGATGTCGTCGAGGATCCGAGCGGCAATGAAAATTACCTGCTCGAGGTCGACGAGCCGCTAGTGCTGCCGGTTAACAAGAAGATCCGTTTTCTGTTTCATTCGGACGACGTAATCCATGCCTGGTGGGTGCCCGAGCTGGCAGTCAAGCAGGACTCGATTCCGGGATTTATCAACGATTCGTGGGCCCTCATCGAAGAACCCGGCACCTATCGCGGGCAGTGCGCCGAACTCTGCGGCAAGGACCACGGCTTCATGCCGATCGTGGTCGAAGCTGTTTCGGAATCCGAATATCTGGCCTGGCTCGACAGCAAGAAGGCGGAAGCTGCCGCTGCGGCATCGGCTGCCGAGCAGGAGTGGTCGATGCAAGACCTGTTGGCGCGCGGTGAAACCGTCTACAACGTCAACTGCGGGGCCTGTCACGGACCAACCGGGGCCGGTATCCCAGGCGCCTTCCCGGCGATGACCGGTAGCGCAATTGTGACCAATCCGGACCCGTCGGCGCACATCGACGTCGTCGTCAATGGTAAAGCCGGCACCGCGATGGCGGCCTTCAAGGGGCAACTCAACGATGTGGATATCGCAGCGGTTATCACATATGAGCGCAACGCTTTAGGTAACAGCGTGGGTGACACGGTTCAGCCATCCGCGATCAAGAATGCAAGATAAGGGGTTTTAGATGTCTACTGAAATTACACACGGCGGCGCATACGACGACGCGCCCGAACATCACGATCACGGACCGGACAAGGGCCTGATGCGCTGGGTTACTACGACCAACCACAAGGATATCGGCACGCTTTACCTGTGGTTATCCTTCATCATGCTGCTTTACGGCGGCTCGATGGCGATGATAATCCGCCTGGAACTGTTCCAGCCTGGACTGCAGTTCGTCGAACCCCATTTCTTCAACCAGATGACCACCATGCATGGCCTGGTCATGGTATTCGGCGCGATCATGCCGGCCTTCGTCGGCCTCGCCAACTGGCTGGTGCCGATGATGATCGGCGCGCCCGATATGGCGTTGCCGCGCATGAATAACTGGAGCTTTTGGATTCTGCCATTTGCCTTCGCCATGCTGGCCTCGACTACATTTATGGAAGGCGGCGCCCCGGCCTTCGGCTGGACCTTTTACGCGCCGCTGTCGACGACCTTTGCCCCGGACACCACCGATTTCTTTATTTTCGCGGTGCATCTGATGGGTATATCGTCGGTCATGGGTTCGATTAATATCATCGCCACCATCCTCAATATGCGCGCCCCCGGCATGACGCTGATGAAAATGCCGCTGTTCGTCTGGACTTGGCTGATTACCGCTTATCTGTTGATCGCGGTTATGCCGGTACTCGCCGGCGCGGTCACTATGATGCTGACCGACCGCCATTTCGGCACCTCGTTTTTCGATGCCGCCGGCGGCGGCGATCCGGTCATGTTCCAGCACATTTTCTGGTTCTTCGGCCATCCCGAGGTTTACATCATGATCCTGCCGGCCTTTGGCGTGATCTCGGCAATTATCCCGACTTTTGCGCGCAAGCCGTTGTTCGGTTACAGCTCGATGGTCTACGCCACCGCGTCGATCGCGATCCTGTCATTCATGGTTTGGGCGCATCACATGTTTACCGTCGGTATGCCGGTAGCGGGTGAGCTTTACTTCATGTACGCGACCATCCTGATTTCGGTGCCGACCGGGGTCAAGGTGTTCAACTGGGTTACCACGATGTGGAAAGGCTCGATGACCTTCGAGACCCCGATGTTGTTTGCCCTCGGATTCATCATCATGTTTACCATCGGCGGTTTCTCCGGCCTGATGCTCGGCGTCGCGCCGGTGGATACGCAATACCACGACACCTACTTCGTGGTGGCGCACTTCCATTACGTCCTGGTAACCGGCGCGCTCTATTCGATTATCGCGGCGTTTTATTACTGGGTACCGAAGTGGACCGGGCATATGTACAACGAAACACTCGGCAAGTTGCATTTCTGGTGGTCGACGATCGCGGTTAACGTATTGTTTTTCCCGCAGCACTTCGTCGGACTGGCGGGCATGCCGCGCCGCATTCCGGACTATTCGCTGCAGTTCGCCGAATTCAACGCGATTTCGAGTATCGGCGGTTTCGCTTTCGGTCTGGCGCAGATTTTCTTCCTTTATATCGTCATCAAGACGATTAAAGGTGGGAAGAAAGCAACCGATAAAGTATGGGAAGGCGCTACAGGTCTCGAATTTGAGCACCTGCCGTCGCCGCCGCCTTACCACAGCTTCACCCAGGCGCCCCCGGTCAGATAAGTTAGCAGAGCGGATTGTGGCATTAATGCAGCAGCAACAGCAGGAGCAAGATTACTTTACCTCCGCGGAACGACGCAAACGCACCTGGCGTATCGTCATCGCGCACCTGCTGGTGGTCGCCGCATTTTTCATCGCCACGTTTTTCTGGGGTAAGTTTGAATGAATAAGACCAACCCCTGGAAACTGGCGCTGATCCCGCTTTTGATGTTCGGTTTCGGCTTCGCCCTGGTGCCGCTATATGACGTGTTTTGTGACATAACCGGCCTCAACGGCAAAACCGGGCGAATCCAGGCCGCCGAAATCGATGTCGACCTGATCGACCGGTCGCGCACGATTGAAGTGCGATTCCTGGCCAACACCAGTTCGGGATTGCCGTGGAGTTTCGAGCCGCTGCAGAAAAAGATGGAAATCCATCCGGGACAGATATACGAAGCCCTGTACCGGGTGCGCAGCACCAGTGGGGAAAAAACCATGGGGCAGGCGATACCGAGCGTTTCGCCGGGCCTTGCCGCGGAGCATTTTAACAAGACCGAATGTTTCTGCTTTACCCAGCAGGTACTCGAGGGCTACGAGACACGCGATATGCCGCTGCGATTTGTCGTCGGTAGCGATATATCGGATAAGATTGAACAGATTACCCTGTCCTATACGTTTTTCAGCCAGGACCAGGGTTAACCAGCATTCCGGATAAAGAGAGAGACCATCCATGAGTAGTACAAGCAACGAAGAATATTACGTACCGCATGGCACCCACTGGCCGATTATCGGCTCTGTCGGGTTGACCCTGACGGTGGTTGGCATCGCCAACTATCTGCACGGTACCTGGAGCATGACCCCGATGTTCGTCGGCCTTGCTATACTGATTTTCATGCTCTACGGCTGGTTCGGGCAAGTGATCACCGAATCGCTTACCGGTTACTATAGCAAGCAGGTGGATACGACTTTCCGCTGGAGTATGAGCTGGTTCATATTCTCCGAAGTCATGTTCTTCGCCGCATTTTTCGGCGCATTGTTTTATGCGCGCCAATACTCGATCCCGTGGCTGGACGGCGCTTCGAATAACGATGCGACGGCACAGTATCTTTGGCCCGATTTCGAAGCCGCCTGGCCGTTGTTGTCGGTGCCGGTGGCCGAAAAGTTCGAGGTCGCCAAACAAGCCATGGGCGCCTGGGGTTTACCGGCGATTAATACCGCGATCCTATTGACCTCCGGCTGGACCGTAACCCTGGCCCACTGGGCGCTCAAGCGCCGGGATAATGCCTGGTTGGTTTACTGGCTGTTCGCCACCGTCGCGCTCGGATTCGGCTTCGTAATTCTGCAGGGTGTCGAATACGTGCATGCTTATGAAGAATTGAACCTGAGGCTCGATTCGGGAATTTACGGCAGTACATTCTTTATGCTTACCGGTTTCCACGGTTTTCACGTGACCATGGGCGCCACCATGTTGTTGATCATCATGATACGAGCCGCCAAGGGTCATTTCACCCCTGAAAATCATTTCGCCTTCGAAGCGGTTGCCTGGTACTGGCATTTCGTGGACGTGGTTTGGTTGGGACTATTTGTTTTCGTCTACTGGTTATAAGCGGCATCCAGCACCCCAAAGCCCGGCCAGGCCGGGCTTTTTTTTGCCAGTAATAATTCTTAATAATTCGTAAGCGTCTGCCAAACCCCACCTGTTGAAATCGGAGCGAATCGCTAAGCTGATGCCCTTTTGAGGTTATCAGTCATGCCAGAAGGAAAATATCGCAGCGAAGCCGAGTGGCTGACGCTGATC
>Ga0126332_10000090_pt1 | contig 37803 bp, 35 predicted proteins | sample InaspJWI42metaG_FD_94482 | JGI IMG/M metagenome (GOLD analysis project Ga0126332, IMG submission 94482) | Marine gutless worms symbiont microbial communities from Oahu, Hawaii - Inanidrilus sp. 2 OAHU.JWI-42 metaG | ecosystem: Host-associated > Annelida > Digestive system > Unclassified...
GGACCCCTGCCAGCTGGTGCGTAAAACCTACGGTGATCCCGTTGCCAACGACCTGCGAGAGGTGGTCAAAGCGGTGGTCGGTGAAGAGAACTTCATTGAGATGTACCCCAACAAGTCCAACAACTACTGCTGCGGCGGCGGCGGTGGGTTCCTGCAGTCGGGCTTTCCGGAGCAGCGGCGCGCCTACGGTAAGCTCAAGGCGGACCAGATTCTAACCACCGGTGCGGCCTACGCTATCACCCCCTGCCACAACTGCCATGCCCAGGTGCACGATCTGAGCGAGATCAATAATCACAAGTGGGAAACGGTCCACCTGTGGACCCTGATCTGCCTGTCCATGGGCATTTTGGGGCCCAATGAGCGCGAGTACCTGGGAGAAGACCTGAAAGAGGTGAATGTCTTTCACCCGGAGAGTGCCATGTAACCGGTGGTTAAAATATGAAGCCCAAACCCGATACCGTGGCTGCGGTATCGGGTTTTTTATGGCCGCAACGACCGCCAGGGTATAGATTTGCGCCTAGTCATCCCGGCGTGGTTGCGCTCCAGGGCATTGTAGTTAAAGCATAGCAATGCTATTCCGCCATCCAATCCAACAGGAAGACAAAAAATCCCCGGCAGCTCATCTGACCAGAGCCCGTCAGTAAGACATTAACTGCATGAATTATCGGTTAAAATTATTGGTGTGCACACCCTCCATAGAAAGCGAGCAATGTCCGGCTTACCAAAAAGCCCCCCTCCTGGTTTTTCTAAGCCATGCATAAATCGACTTTCTAGCGAATTTGTGAGTTCCGTCACATCCTAATTGTAATTGCTATCACTGCCGTCGACAGTGGGCCTTGCTAAAACCAGAATACGGTTATGGAATTTAGCCATTCCAAAAAGACAGTTCGTGAAAATGAATGTTAATAACCTACAAAAGGAGGCCATCATGAAGAACATCACTCATAAAGCAACGATCGTTCTTGTCGTTTTAGTCTTCAGCCTGAGTGTATCTGGGACTACGCTTTTCGCCCAGGAGCAAGCATCCGGCAGTCTGCTTACCGCCCCTGATCTGGTGTTTGTCGAGTCAATCTATACAGGCTGCGAAACACAGTCTGTGGCCGAGGTCTGGGCGGTAGGCAGTCTGATTACCGGTGAGGACCTGTTGTTTATCAAAGCAGATCCGAAAGTCGGTGCTGAAAGGTACCCAACCACTACCGGACAGCACGAGGCCGACCATAACCTCAAAGGTATGGGCGTAATCACCGAGGCCGATTACCGGTATTTGATAGCTGGGATATGAGGTTCTTCATTTTTCATATGACTAAGCGGGCTTCATACATGCGGACATTTGGTAAGAAAACCCCCAGCCTTAGCTAAATTATATCTTTAGTACGCTTAATTTTAAACTTCACCAAAGAACTCAAATAGCGCAATATGCACATATTGCGCTATTTTTTTTATTGCTGTTACAGTATCCCTGCCACCTTGAGTACAACAATAGACGGCATCCCTTCTGCTCAAATGTCATGATTAGAATTTACCGCCGATGATCTTGGACAATCAAATTCAAGCAGCGATCTTTAAAATCCAGAAAGAATGTGGTAATAATCGACAGTCATATCTAACTTGTTATGCGGCCCCTCCTTTAAACTGGTTTCGATCGCGCATTTGTGTTGAGGGCGCCTTTACTCGCCGCCGAAGTCTCTGCCAAAATCTGGAGCCATAGCGTTGTGCCCGTCTAAAACCTCATTAAGGAGGGCGAACTGCCATGCTGGAACGCGTCCCCATGTTCGCAAACATCGGTCAAGAGTCATGTGAAGCGCTGGAATACATTGCGCAGCGGCGGCAGTACCGGAAAAACGCTGTCATTATCAATGAGGGTGATGAAACCGACAACCTCTATGTTCTTCTTTCAGGCAAGGCCAATGCTGTCCGGTCAGACGTCACGGGCCGGCAACTGGTGGTCAGTCGGTTCCAACCATATGACTGCTTTGGTGAGATGAGTTTTCTAGATGGCAACCCGCGCTCGGCCACGATCATTACCACTGTTCCCTGTGAAGTCATGGTAATTCCCCGCAGGCAGTTCTTTACCCTGGTGTCGGATCAACCCGCAATAGCCTGGGGTATCATTTCATTTTTGCTAGCGAAACTCAGGCTCGCCACCCAACAGATCACTGATCTGGCTTTTCTGGATGTATATGGTCGGCTGGCCCATTTCCTGACCGAGAACCAAAATGAAAGCGGTATAATTGAGGACAAACTTACCCACCAGGAGATTGCCGACATCATCGGGGCTTCCCGCGAAACCGTTACCCGCATTATCAGCCAACTCAAGGAAGGTGACTTTATTGCCCAACGGTCAGGGCAATTTTCACTCAGGAGAAAACTCCCCTACAAATTCTAGGGCATCTGAACCGAGCACGCTTGCCAAAAGTACCCGAAATATGGGGTATCAAACCCTTACCGGAATAATTCTAGTATTTACAATTTCAGAAAAGAAAAAGCCCGATACGAAACTTTCGTATCGGGCTTTCATCTTTTTTCGATTCTTCAGGCCGCTTTCGACAATTTCACGGCGCACACCTTTAATTCGGGTATGCCGCATATTGGATCAAGGGCCGCATTGGTCAGCATGTTGGCGGCCGCCGTGGCATAGTGAAAGGGAATGAATACGGTGCCGTCCACTGCTTTGGTCGAAATTTGGACCTTGGCCTGGATCGTTCCCCGGCGGGAGGCGACTTCGACCATATCCCCATCCGCCAGTTCATAGCGGTCGGCATCGGCCGCAGAGATTTCCACGAAACTGTCCGGGGCCTTTACGTTGAGGTCCTCGGATTTCATGGTCATGGTACCGGTGTGATACTGGTACAAGAGACGGCCGGTAGTCAAATACATGGGATATTCATCGTCCGTCACCTCGGCCGGCGGCTGGACATCGACTGCATGAAACAGCCCTTTACCCCGGGTGAACTGCGCCGTGTGGAGGATCGGGGTACCCGGGTGGTCTTCGCTGGGACAAGGCCAGTGAATGCCGATATCCTCGATCCGCTCGTAGGTGAGGCCGGCGTAAGACGGGGTAACACTGGCTATCTCATTGAATATTTCCTCGCTGTTCGCATAGGACATATCAAAGCCCATGCGCGTTGCGATGTCGCCGGTGATCTCCCAGTCGTAGCGTGCTTCTCCGGGGGGATCCACTGCTTTGCGTACCCGCTGCACCCGCCGTTCCGAATTCACGAAAGTACCATCCTTTTCGGCAAAGCAGCGCGAGGGCAGGACCACGTCGGCAATCTCGGCGGTTTCGGTCAGGAAGATGTCCTGCACCACCAGAAAATCGAGGTGCTCCAGACAGGCTTTGGCGTGATTTAGGTCCGCATCGGACACCAGCGGGTTTTCCCCAATGATATACATGGCTTTGAACTCACCTTCGTGTGCCTTGGGGAGCATTTTGGTGACGGTCAGCCCGATTTCGGTGGGCAGGCCGGTGACGCCCCAGGCGGCTTCCATCTTCTTGATGGCCTCCTCACTGGTCACCGGCTGGTAGCCGGTCAAAACGTTGGGCAGCCCGCCCATATCGCAGGCGCCCTGAACGTTGTTTTGCCCGCGCAGCGGATTCACGCCGCCGCCCGGCTTGCCCAAATTGCCTTTCATCATGGCCAGGTTGGCCAGGGACTTGACATTGTCGACTCCGGAGGTGTGCTGGGTGATGCCCATGCAGTAGAGCAAGCTGCCGGCTTCAGCATTGCCGTAAAGCCGGGCGGCCGCGACGAGATCGTCGGCCGGGATCCCCGTCAGCTCTTCCACGTAGGCGGGGGTGTATTTTTTCACGGTTTCCGCTACGGCTTCAAATCCCTCGGTGCGCTCGTCGATGAACTTCTGGTTGTGCAGACCTTCCTCGAGAATCACGTGCATCAGACCGTTAATCCAGGCCACATCATAGCCAGGCTTCTGGCGTAGCCATATGTCGGCGTATTCGGTCAGTTTGATTTTGCGCGGATCGACCACGATAAGCTTGGCCCCGCGCTGGGTAACAGCCCGTTTGACGAAACTGGACAGGACCGGGTGGTTTTCGGTGGTGTTGGATCCAGTAACGAGGATGACATCCGCGGTTTCAATGTCCGCAATGGTGTTCGTCATGGCGCCACTTCCGAAAGCTGCGGCCAGACCGGCCACGGTGGAGCTATGTCACAATCGGGCGCAATGATCGATGTTGTTCGTTTTCAGCACCGCCCGGGTGAATTTGTGGGCGATATAGTTTTCCTCGTTCGTCACTCTGGCCGAGGTCAGAACTCCCAGACTGTCGGAGCCGCTGGTGTCGCGGATTTCCTTGAAGCGGCGGGCGACCAGGTCCAGGGCCTCGTCCCAGGTAGCCTCCTGCAGTTCCCCGTTCTTGCGGACCAGGGGGACCGTGAGGCGTTCGGGGGAATCGATGAAGTGGTACCCGAAGCGGCCCTTGACGCAAAGGCTACCGTTATTGGGCGGCAGGTCCTCGACGCCGGTTACCTTGACGACCTTGTTGTCACGGACGTGCAGGTTGAGCTGGCAGCCGACCCCGCAGTAGCTGCAGGTGGTGCGGACTTTTTCCGTGTCCCACTGCCGGACCTGGTAGCGGACATCCTTTTCGACCAGGGCGCCCACCGGGCAGGCCTGGACACACTCACCGCAGAAGACGCAATCGGAGTCTTTCAGCGGTTTGTCTCCGGCGGCGATGATCTTGGTTGCCGCCCCCCGGTATCCGAAATCGATGGCATTATTGACCTGTACTTCATTACAGGCCTGAACGCAGCGGCCGCAGAGAATACAGCGGGAAAAGTCCCTGACGATGAATGGGTTGACGGTTTCCATGGGGTACTGGGTTTCGGTGGCATCAAAGCCTTCCCCGTTCACCTGGTAGTGGTAGGCCAGGTCCTGCAGGCGGCAATCACCCCAGACCGGGCAGAGTTCGTCACTGTTGTCATCCTCCCGGACCTTCAGCTGAAAGCCGGTCCAGTCTTTGTTGTCGGAACCGCGGACGGCGCAGTTGTGGTTGCCCGAGGAGAGCAACAGCTGTAGAATTTCCTTGCGGGCCGTAATAACTGCCGGGGATTCGGTTTCCACGACCATATTGGCGGCAGCCGGCGTTGAACACGCCGGCAGCAGGCTGCGGGCATTTTCGACTTCCACAACGCAGATGCGGCAGGCCCCCGTCGGGGTAGCCCCCTTGAGATGGCACAGGGTCGGCACATCGATACTGCTGCGACGGCACACATCCAGAATGGTTTCGCCGGTTTCGAATTCAAATTGATTGCCGTTAACGGTGAGGGTCTGCTTGTCGGTCATGGTCTGGTCGGCCTCCTTTTGGAAGAGGTTTTTAAGGCCTCTTCGTGCCAATTAGTCACGCTATTTCAAGCTTGTAATCATTACAAAAGGCCGGCGGTTTTGTCAATCCGTTTAGAGGCTGCTTCTAAATAGTCTTTTGGTCAAATCTCTGTGTTGGGCGCTTGGTTCTAATCCTCTAAATACTAAATGTATTCATTCGGTTACGACCCACAATCAGGGAACAAAGCAGCGGGAAGTTCCGCAAGGCGGGGAAACCTCGCGGCCGCCTTGATTTGTCGTAGATCCCGCGTGCTTTTTGCGGGGCCAAAATCCTTATTCAGAAGAAGCCTCGGAACCGCAGCCACCCGAGACCGGCACCGATTATTCCACCGATCAAATCAGCAAGGGCATCAGCTGCTTCGGGTGATCGCCCGGGTACGATTGACTGGTGCCATTCGTCGCTTAGGCCATAGAGTCCGGCAAATAAGATACTGATAATCAATGATAAATTTGGGTTGCTGGCCAGCCGCCCGGTGGACAATGCCCTAAAAACCAGGAATCCCAGCAAGGCATAGGCGGCCGCATGCAGGCTTTTATCCAGAAACGGCCAGGACGGAAGTTGTTCGGTTGTGGGGAAGGATGATTGGATGAAGATGGCGGCACAGTAGATGACGACCGGCAGCCAGTAGCAGGTGAATCTGGATACCGTCAAAAGGGTGCCTCCGGGCGGTTATATGCCGATGCTTCGGAATCGAAATCGCTATTGGGTTCGGGATCGAAATCGGAATCCAACTCGATAGCGATACCGATAGCGATTTCGATTCCGATAAACTTAGGAATCCTGAAAGATATCGAAGTCCAGCTTCCGCGCCTTCACATGGGCCACAACTTGATCCAGGAAATCCTGCTGGACAATCCCATAGCGGACTTTGCCGTCCAGGGTGCGCACGGACAGGGTTCCGGCTTCTTTTTCCTTTCCCCCGATGGTCAGAATCAACGGGGTCTTGGCCAACTGGGCGTCCCGCACCTTCCGGTTCAGGCTTTCCGTGCGGCGGTCCAGTTCGGTCCGCAGGCCGGCCGCCTCCAACTCAGCCTGCACCGTTTCGGCATACGCGGTCAGTTCATCGTTGATGGGCAGCAGGGCAGCCTGGACCGGAGCCAGCCAAAGCGGGAAGCGCCCGGCGAAATGTTCGATGAGGATGCCGAAGAAGCGCTCGATAGAGCCGAAAATGGTCCGGTGAATCATGATGGGCCGGTGTTTGTCATTGTCCCTGCCGATATAGGCCAGGTCGAACCGCTCCGGCAGGGACATGTCCAGCTGGATCGTGCCGCACTGCCAGGTCCGTCCCAGGGCGTCCTGAATATGAACATCGATTTTCGGTCCGTAGAAGGCACCGTCGCCCTCGTTGATTTTGTATTCCTGCCCGTAGCTGTCCAGGGCGGCCCGGAGTCCTTCGGTGGCCACTTCCCAGTCCTCGTCGGTACCGATGGATTTTTCCGGCCGGGTGGAGAGCTCCAGGTGAAATTTGAGACCGAAGGTGCTGTAGATCCGTTCGGTCAGACGTAAAACACCCAGGATTTCAGCCTGGATCTGTTCGGGCATCATGAAAATATGGGCATCGTCCTGGTGAAAAACACGCACACGGAAGAGGCCGGCCAGCACACCGCTGAGCTCATGGCGGTGCACCAGTCCGATTTCACCCTGACGCAGCGGTAGATCCTTGTAGGAGTGGGGCTGCGAGTTGTACAGCAGCATGCCGCCGGGGCAGTTCATGGGTTTAATGGCGTATTCGAAGTCGTCGATTTCCGAGGTGTACATGTTTTCCCGGTAGTTATCCCAGTGGCCGCTGCGTTCCCACAGGGTGCGGTTCAGCATGATGGGCGTTTTGGTTTCCACGTAACCGTCTTTCTGATGCGCTTCGCGCCAGTATTCCAGCAGGACGTTCCAGACCGCCATGCCCTTAGCGTGGAAAAACGGCATGCCCGGGGCTTCATCGTGGAAGCTGAACAAGTCCATGGCAATGCCGAGCTTGCGGTGGTTCCGCTTTTTGGCTTCTTCGAGAAAATGGAGGTATTTCTTCAGCGCCTTCTTGTCGAAGAAAGAGGTCCCGTAGATGCGCTGGAGCTGGGCGTTGTTCTGGTCCGCCCGCCAGTAAGCACCGGACACCTTCATCAGCCTGAAGGCCGTGATATAGCCAGTGTGCGGCAGGTGCGGCCCGCGGCACAGGTCGGTGAATTCACCCTGCTTGTAAAAGGAGATGGTGCCGTCTTCCAGGTCGCCCAGCATTTCCAGCTTGTAAGGTTCGTCCTTGTAGAATGCCAGGGCTTCCTCTTTAGAGACCTCCTCGCGCACAAACGGCAGTTTGGCCTTGATCTTCTCCTTCATTCGGGCTTCGATCTCCGCGAAATCATCTTCGGAGACCGGCTCCATGTCGATGTCATAGTAAAATCCGTCTTCCACGGCCGGACCGATGGTCAGTTTTGCCTCGGGGTACAGCTCCAGGATCGCCTGGGCCATGACGTGGGCGGTGGAGTGGTGGAGGATCTCGATGGCTTCGGGGTCCTTTTTGGTGATCAGGCGGATGGCGGTATCTTCTGGTATGGGGGTGCTCAAATCCGTAATGGCACCGTCCAGCTCCACGGCAACGCAATTGCGGGCAAATCCCTCGGAAATGCTCAAGGCCACATCCTGGCCAGAGGGGGTGTTTTCAAATGACTTTATGCTTCCATCGGGAAGTGTTATGTTGACCATCGGTTGTTCACCTGCGCTAATATTTTTAAATAACACGTTAAATGTACGTTTTGTTAGGTAGGTGAATTCCAACCGTCGGTCAAGGGAAATTTGACTTTTTCCAGCGGCTCTGAAAGACTGGCCAGGACCTATGGAAAACCAATACCGGATAATTGAAACTGCGCGCGGGCTGGAAGAACTGGTAGCTGAGATCGACTCCGAACCCATATTGGCCGTGGATCTGGAGGCAGACTCCATGCACCATTTCAAGGAGAAGGTGTGCCTGGTGCAGCTGGCCACGTCCCGGGTCAGTGCCATTATCGATCCCCTTGTCCTGCCCGATCTGGCCCCGCTCAAACCCCTATTTGCCGATCCACAGATAAAAAAAGTGTTTCACGGCGCGGACTACGATGTCCGCTCTCTGTATCGTGATTTTGAGATTGACATCCAGCACCTGTTTGATACCCAGGTGGCCTCGATGTTTCTGGGGATCCGGGAGACCGGTCTGGAGGCCGTGCTGAAAAGCCGGTTTGACGTCCAACTGGATAAAAAATTCCAGCGCAAGGACTGGTCGGTACGCCCCCTGCCAGCTGAAATGGTGGCTTATGCGGCCAAAGATGCCGTCCACTTGGTTCCCTTGGCTGCCGAATTGGCTGCGGAACTTAAAGCCAAAGGCCGGCTGTCCTGGGTAGAGGAAGAGTGCGACCTTTTGAGCCGGGTACGACCGCCGGTCAATGACGGGACCCCCTTGTTTTTAAAATGCAAGGGGGCCGGGAAACTGAAACGCATCGAGCTGGCGGTACTTGAGGAACTGCTTGAACTGAGACGCAGGGTCGCCCGGCGCAAAGATCGGCCGCTGTTCAAGGTGTTCGGGAATGGCGCCTTGATCAAGATTGCGACCCGGGGACCGCACTCCATCACCACGCTGGAGCGACTCGGCGTGTTGAGTCCCCGGCAGATTTCCATGCACGGCAAAGAAATTATCGCTGCGGTCAAAAAGGGGATCAAAGTGACCCCGGACAAATTGCCGCGTTACCCCCGCAAAAAAGCGCCGCAGTTGCCGCCCCAGGTTCCGGACCGGATTAAAGCCTTGAAAGAGTGGCGGGACCGTGAAGCGGAAAAATTGGAGCTGGATCCGCCCCTCCTGCTGACCAAAGCGCAGATGGCCGCCGTGGCCACCCGCTGCCCGCGCAACATTCAGGCCCTGAACGCCATGGTCGATCTGAAAAATTGGCAGAAAAAAGAGTTTGGCCGTCGCCTCGTCAAAATACTAAAAAAATTGAAATAGGCTATGGAGCGAATCGAATTCAACTCGGGTGACCTCACCCTGGAGGGCTTGTTTACCAAAGGAAGCTCCGATCGTGGGGTGGTGGTAACCCATCCGCATCCCCTCTATGGCGGTGATATGCACAACCCGGTGGTCCAGACCGTTGCGGATGCTTATATCCAGGCCGGTTACAGCTGTTTGCAGTTCAATTTCAGGGGGGTCGGACGCAGCACGGGGCACTACGACAACGGGCGGGGCGAAAGGGCGGATGTGCTGGCGGCCCTGGGATGCCTTAGCGATCGGGGCGCGGCCGAGGTCAGCCTGGCCGGCTACTCTTTCGGCAGTTGGGTGAACGCCCACATCACGGCGGATATGGCACCGGTAGCCCACCAGATCATGGTGTCTCCTCCGGTTGCGTTCATTGAATTTACGGAGGTGGTCAGCATCCCCATGCTCACGTTTGTGGTGACCGGTGGACGCGACGAGATTGCCCCGCCCGGTATGGTGGCGCCCCTGATATCCGGCTGGAACCCGAAGGCCCGGATGGAAATCATTCAGAATGCGGATCATTTTTACGGGGGCTGTCTGGAGCGGCTGCAGGCCTTGGTATCAGGCCAGCTCTAGAAGCCATCTCAAAAAAGTCTTTTAGCCCAAACTCGGCGTTGGGCGCTCTGTTCAAGTCCTCAAAACACTCGAGTATTCCTCCGGGTTGCGACCCACCATCGAGAAATAGATCAGCGGGAAGTCCCGCAACGCGGGGCACCTCGCGGCCGCCTTGTACCACGTTAGGCATTAGCTTCGCGTCATTTTGAACTAAAATCCGTTTTTTGAGATAGCTTCTAGAGTCAATTTTGCCTGGACACCCGACTGACCAGGCCGGTTTGCCAGGGTTATCTCCCCGCCATGCAATTTGGCCACCTCCTTGACCAGATTCAGACCCAGGCCGGTACTTTTCTTCCCCGTCCCGGGGCGCTGCAGTGAAAAGAATTTTTCAAAGACCTTCGCTTCGGCATAATCAGGGATCCCGGGGCCTTCGTCCGCAATGGACAAGTGGGTCTGCTCGTTTCCAACCGCCATGGTTACCGTTACGATGCCGCCCTCCGGGCTGAAGTCAATGGCATTCTGGAGCAGGTTGCTGACGGCCTGGTGCAGTAAAAACGCATCTCCCGGCACCACGGTTTCCGCCTCAAGATGCAAGGCGACCGTGAGATTTCGTTTTGACACCAGGGGCTGCTTGCTCTCCAAGACTGTTTTTACCAGGGTGTTCAACGAGACCGGTTCCACGGCCGGTAGGATGGAACGGCTTTCCAGGGCGGCCAGCTCCAGCATCCGATCTACCAGGTCCTGGATACGGGCGGCTTCGTTGGTAATGTTGTCTAAAAAGAGCTTGCGCTGTTGCGCCTCCATTTTTTCGCCCAGCAGTTCAGCCGCTCCCCGGATGGCCGACAGGGGGCTTTTTAGTTCGTGTGTCAGGGTCTGCACATATTGTTCGATATATTCGCGGCCCTCCAGGGCGATCCGCATTTTTTCAAAAGCCTGGCCCATCGCGCCGATCTCACTTCTATCCAACGGCGGCAATTCCACCCGGCGACCGGCCCGGATGTCGTCGGCATAGGCCGTCAGTCGCCGAATTGGGCGTGTAATCCAGAAAGAAGCCACCAGACTGAACACCACGGCCGCCGCCGCGGCCAGGCTGCCCACGGCGACGATACGGGGTTTTGCGGTCTTTAAAAAACTGTTGATGTTGACGGTCGGTTTGGCCACGGTCAACACGCCGGCGATTTCACCATTTACCCGGATTGGCGCCGCCACATAAAGTACCGAAGACGTCAAATCCTCCGGATCGCTGCGGGTTGTCCGAGCACCGTAGCGGCCATCGAGGGTCAGACGCACATCCCGCCAGTTGGAGTAGTCTTCACCAACAGTGTCCTGGTCATGGGAATCGAAAATCACGCGGCCCTTGCGGTCAGTGATGTAGATCCACTGGTCGATACCGGTTTTTTCAAGGTCGTAGATGCGGGTATCGAGGCGGCGTTGGTAGACGCGTTGAAACACATCCGCCAGGTGTTCCGGCCTAAAGGCGTCTTTTTCAAGCTGGGTCTCGACGAGTGTGGCCAATATGTTGGCTTGATCTACCAGGGGGTCTTCGACACCTTCCAGGTAGCGGGTGCGCAGGTTGGTCAGCATCCAGTCCACCGGGTAGTAGAAACAGACCGCGAAAATAACGATGTAGCAAAGGAAAATTCGAGCGCCCAGTTTCATATGCCCTCTTTCAGAGAGTATCCCACGCCGCGATGGGTCACGATCGGATCCTGGTTCGGCCGGACGGATTTAAGCTTGGCCCGCAGGTTCTTGATGTGGGCGTCCACGGTCCGGTCCATGCTGCTTTCCGGTTCATCCCAGGCCAGGTTCATTAATTGCTCCCGAGAATAGACGCGCCCCGGGCGCTGGATGAAAATTCGCAGGAGGCGATACTCATAATGGGAGAGTTCCAGGGGGGTGCCAAAGTAGGCTATCAGGCGCCGGGATTCATCCAGTGCAAATCCGGGCGCCGTGACGGTGGCCTCCGGTGCGGCCGCGCCACGGCGCAAAACCGCCCGAACCCGAGCCGCCAGTTCCCGCGGGCTGAACGGTTTGGTCACATAATCGTCGCCCCCTATTTCCAGGCCCACAACCCGGTCTACTTCCCCGTCACGGGCCGTCAGAAAGATTATGGGAACCGACGAGCGCTTGCGGATTTCAAGACACAGCTCGATCCCGCTGATATCCGGCAGGCCGATGTCCAGGACAATCAAGTCGATAGCCGCGGTTTCCAACATGTCGAGTACGGGACGGCCGGACGCCAGGTGCCGGGTATCGAACCCTTCGGTTTCCAGGGCATATTGGATGGTATCGGCAATGGCCGGTTCGTCTTCTACGATCAGGATTTTCGGATTCATGGCCGTCAGCCTCTATATAGGGTCGCTGTGCACGTGGGAAGGATGTTAATTCCGTTATTATAAACCCGGTCAGTGCTCGCTGGCTATGCTTAAAAGATTGTAAAGTCGCTCGGGTTTAAAGGCTGAAGGCTAAAGACTGAAGGTAGTCTAAGAACCAAGCGTTCACCGATCCATAGCTGTCCTTTTTTTCAATACAGTCATTTCTGTCTGGTTGGTTTTAAGGTTTTTCTTCAGCCTTCAGGCTTCGACCTGATCCCCTGAATCCGGCCAGGCCATGGATTCGTTTTCTGGTTGCACGCCCCCACACGGGGCAAGCCAAAGCTTGGTCCTTTGGGCCAGGATTCTTTACAACGCGCTTTTATATGGTGGTAACACAGCCGGCCAATTAAAAAAATACTGAATACCACCAGGCCGACGGTCAGCACGGTTAAAACGTGTTTATGAAATTGGGGCTGGCCGGCAATTTCGAGGCGACGCAATATCGGGACGACCAGGGTGATCGCCATATACCAGAGCAGCGGTACCAGACTCGGGAGCCCGATATTAAACCACCGGTATGGCCGGACCGGAGCCCGTTGCGCCGGTATTGACGGTTGGAGGCCGGCGATGATTTTCCCGCTGACGGGATAAATGGCCGACAGGGCGGCAAAATAGATCAAGACCCCAGCGGCCCGATGAATATCGGCGGGCGTGACATGACTGTCGTACAGATCGGCGCCATACAGGTAGATGGATATGGTGATGCGCAGGGCATTCACCAAGATGGTCAGCAGGTAGGCGCCGCCCAGGGCCGTTGCCAGCCATGCCAGCCGGCGCCCTGCGCCGAGCAGTCGGAAAACGCCTTGAAAGGCAATCATCCCAAAGGCCATAATCATAAAATTCACGCCGGCACAGGCCGGCGCAATCACGGCCCGGGCATCGCGGCTGATGTATCCCGTGAGGGCTTCATGTTCAAATGGAATTCCACCGATTATTTCGGCCAGCCCGGCTGTCGGGCCCAGAATCCAATCCAGCGCATCACTGCCGGCCAGGCTGTAATGCTGCTTGAGTCCAATGATGATGGCCAGGATGCAAACATAGAATACGATATTGGGACGGTGGTGGCGCCAAAGCGATCCCATTTTTAATGTTACCTGCATGGTTTTACCTCCCGCGGCCGGCCGTCAAACGGCGCCGGCGATATATGCCCCGTGTTGTCAGGAAAAGTAAAAGGCCGACCAGGAGCAGGGTCAGTTCCGGTTCGGGAACATTGGCGCAGCCGCCGCTGACCGCCAGGTTTGAAACGCCGGTCGGCAGGTTCAAAGGCTGCGTGACCGTGTCACTTTTTCCCTCCAGGTTGCGTACGGTTTCCTGGACGCCCACAAAGGCCGTGTAGTCGGTGAGCAGACTGTAGGTCAACCCCAGCGAAGTGATTGCGGCTTGCTCTTCACCGGTCCGGCCATTGAAATTAAAGTCCGCCAGCCGGGCTATCCGGGAACGGGCCCACAAGGGACGCAGGGCCCGGTTGGCTTCCAGCGGCGGGGTGTCGGCCAGGTGAAAGGTCTGCCCATATTTCCCGCTGCCGCCGGTGCCGGAGACCTCGATCGCACCGGTGGCCGCGCCCCGCCACTTGCCCTGGATAATGACCGGGCGGTGGGCGAAAAGATCGCCGATGGCCGCCGGTTCGACATCGTAAGCATCGAAGCCGCTGTATTTGACGCTTATGCCGGTCAGCAAAGGGGCCTGGATATATTCCCGAAACTGCCCGGCGGCCAAGCGGGCCGACTGTGGATCGGTGGCGATAAAAGGTTCCCCCAGGCCGGCCTTGGCGATGCCCTCCACCAGGTAGCGGTTGACCGAACTGCCGATACCGAAGGCAAACACGTTTGTCCGGTTCAGGTTGTTGCGGATCAACTGGAACACCTCTTTTTCAGCGGAGATGTATCCATCGGTTACAATCACGACACTGCGTGAACTGGCTTCATCCCGGGGCAGGGCCAACGCTCTTTGAAGGGCCGCGTGCAAGCGGGTGCTGCCGCCCCCTCGCTGATGGTCTAGCAAACGCAGCGCTTGGGCCACGTGGCGCGAGGTGGCCGGTACTGACGTCGGCGCCATTACCCGTGATCCCCCGGCGAAAAAGACCACATTGAACGTGTCCGTGGGGCGCAGGTGCCCTATCAAATCGGCAAGCAGGCCCTTGGCCGTGTTCAGGGGAAAGCCGTCCATGGAACCGGACACATCCACAACGAAGATATAGTCGCGATCCGGGATATCCTTGGGTTTAATTCTTTCGGGGGGCTGCACCATGAGAAGAAAGAAGTTCTCCTGGGCGTCTTCATACAGCATGAGGCCGGATTGGATCTGTTTGCCGGCCAGGCGGTACTCCAGGATGTAATCTCGGTCTGCGCCCGATTTCTCCGGGTAACGCAAGGTAATGTCGGCCACGGATTCACTCTCCCAGTTGGTTTCAATGTCGTGGGACCGGCAGACCAGGGCTGCCAGCGGGATGCCGGTGGATATTCTGGCGTGCAGGTTGAATCCGGAAACCGGGCGGCTGCCTTGGGGCAGGTAGGGATTCTGCACCCACCGCTCTGAATCGGGGGCCGTAGCCTCCGACTGCTCGGAAAAACGGGGCCCCACCACGGTGGGGTAGACGAATTGATAGGTGCCATCCGTGGGAATCAGCAGTTCCGTGTAATGCAGCTCGATATCCAGGGTATCGCCGGGCATGATATTGGCCACGTTCATGCTGAAAACGTTGGGCCGCTGCTGTTTGAGCAGGGCTGCACTTTTCCCCTGTTTTTTGGCGGCCGCAAATGTCGTTTCAGCCTGTTTTTTTTCCTTGATCAGGGCGGTGATTACGTTTTCCCCAATGGTCATTTGCATGCCGTGGACCGCCGCCCGGGTCGAGGCCGGGAAAATATAGCGCGCGCTGATCGGGCGCGAACCATCGTTGGTATAGGTTTGTAACACGGTGACGTCGGCGATTACCCCGCTGATAGTGACGTTGACATCGGTGTTTTTTAGTGGAAACCGGTCGATGGCCGGGTCACCAGACTCGATTAGAAAATAGGGCGAAAGGGTTTTGTCCGTGGATGGTTCCGCCCAGGCAGCCCGGGTGGACATGCATATCAAAAGGGTCAAAAAAAGTACGGCTCGGGATTGTCGCAATGGTTTCATGAGGCCTCCTTTTCAATGAACGGGCTGGCATCGCTACCAGACTTGTGGTAGTTTATGCTTTCAAAGCTTGAAAAGAGCCTACCCCAGAGGAATGAACTCCCTGTGAACGGAAAATGAAAAGTTCATGAAAAAGCGTGAACTCTCACCGCAAGAGGTAACCATGCCCTGGAAACGACCGTATCGGCAGCAGGCGCGCCTGGCGATTGTCGTTATCATTGCTGTTCTGATGCTATGCGGCAGCCAGGCAGTTTTCGGCCAGACCGGTTCCAAGTGCCTGTGGTCCGTATCTTCAGACCGCAATACGGTATACCTGCTGGGCTCCATTCACCTGCTGAGCCGGTGGGATTATCCACTGGATGAAGATTTTGAGACCGCCTACCGCGACAGCCGTGTCATTGTCTTTGAAACCGATTTGGAGGAGATGGACCGGCCGGAAACCCAGAAACTGATGATGCAGCACAGCCTGCTGCCCAAGGGGCGTCTCATTGGGGACGTCCTATCGCCGCCAACGCTGCGGATGCTGGATCAATATCTGGATAGGCATCGGTTGGATATGGTTAAATTCGAAGGTCTGCAGCCTTGGGTTTGCGCCCTGACGCTGACCATGTTGGAACTGAGCAAAAGGGGTTACCTGCCGCGCTATGGAATAGACCGTTACTTCTATCAAAACGCCCGGCGGGATGTAAAAACAATCATTTCCTTGGAATCGGTCCCGGAACAGCTGGCCCTTTTTTTCGAGCTGGGCCGGATGGAGCAGGAGGCGTTTTTAAGACGGACCCTGATGGATTTGAATAGGGTCGAGACGCTCTTTCCGGAGATGCTGGCACTTTGGAAAACGGGCAATCTCAGGCAGTTGGACAGGCTCATGCAGGATAGTTTTTCCAGTCATCCGGCGCTCTACAAAAAATTTCTCACAGATCGCAATGCCCGCTGGCTGCCGATCATCGAAGGGCTTATCGGACGGCCGGAGAATGCGCTGGTGATTGTGGGTGCCAGCCATCTGGGGGGTAAGACCGGTGTGATCGCGCAACTGGAGCAAAAGGGCTATACCATTGTCCAGAAATAAGGATGTGATACGCCATCCGAGGATAATCTTTAGCTTTTAGAGGGGAGCCGCATGCCAGCCGGTACGTCAACAATTGAAACCCAGGTACTGGTCATCGGTGGCGGTGCTACGGGCACCGGCATTGCCCGTGACCTGGCGCTGAGAGGGGTTACCTGTATCGTGGCGGAAAGGCGTGATCTCAACGCCGGGGCTTCCGGCGCCAATCATGGCCTTCTGCACAGTGGGGCCCGCTATGTGTCCGGGGACTTGACCATTGCCGCGGAGTGTCGCCGCGAAGCTGAACTGATCAAGCAACTGGCGCCGCACTGCATTGAAGATACCGGCGGTCTGTTCGTAGCTGTCGAGGGGGATGACGAAACGTATATTGCCGATTTTCCGGACTTGTGCGCCAAGGCCGGCATCCCGGTTACGACCGTGCCTGTGGCCGATGCCCTCGAGATGGAACCCCGGCTCTCACCAAAACTGATAGCGGCCTTTCAGGTCGCGGATGCGACCATCGATCCCTTTCGGCTTTCCCTGGAGAACATGTCCCAGGCCCAGCAGTCCGGCAGCGTCCTCTTGCGCAATACTCCCGTGGTCGCCTTTCGCAAGAAGCGCGGCCGGATTCATGAGACGGTGCTGCAGCGGCGGCACAACCGCGAAAAGATCGTGGTCAGGGCCGAGCAGGTGATCAATGCCTCCGGAGCCTGGGCCGGTCAGGTGGCCGCCCTGGCCGGTGCGGCGATTGACATGGTGTATGCCAAAGGCAGTCTGCTGATTCTGGACGCTAGGATCAGCCAGCGGGTGATCAACCGCCTGCGGCCGTCATCCAACGCCGATATACTGGTGCCGGGCGGAACCGTGTCGATCCTGGGTACGACCTCGGTCGCCATCGACAACCTGGATGATGTGAGACCTACCATTGGAGAGATCGATACGATTATTGCCGAAGCCCGGGCCATGTTGCCCGTGCTTTCCGAAGTACGCTGTCTGCGGGCCTACTCCGGTGTCCGGCCCCTGGTTGGTTCTGGTGAAGGCGATACCCGCCAGATCAGCCGCGGATTTGTCCTCCTCGATCATGCCGACCACAAGCTGGAGAATTTTATCACCATTACCAGCGGCAAGTTGACTACCTATCGTCTGATGGCCGAGAAAACCGTAGATCTGGTGTGCGCCCGTCTGGGCGTGACAACCCCGTGCCAGACGCACACCCAGCCCTTGGCGCTGACGCCGGCTTGCCAGTGGACAAAACCGGGTTTGGCGCCGCGTGTCTGGATGCAGTCTGAGCCCCCCCGGGATATGCTGCTGTGTGAATGCGAGATGGTGCCCAAAGGCGCGATTGACAGCATAGCCGACGCCCTGGGACTGGTCGGTGACCGGGCGGATCTCAAAGCCCTTGGTTTGCGCAGTCGGGTGGGCAAGGGCACCTGCCAGGGCGTCTTCTGCGGCGTCCGCATGGCGGCGTATCTCTACAATCGCGGGATGTACACCGGCGATGAAGGGCTGGTCGATCTGAGAGCGTTTCTCAAAGGGCGCTGGAAGGGGATTCGACCGGTCCTATGGGGCCCGGCCCTGGCGCAGGAAGAACTGCAGGAGGCGCTGCACTGTGGCTTCTTTAGCTTAGAATTATGACTGCATCCAAGGAACAAAAATTCGACCTGGTGGTAATCGGTACCGGGATGGCCGGTGCGGCTGCGGCTGTATTCGCCGCCGGCCGGGGACTGGCGACGGCCCAGGTGGGCGAGACGGGTGAACTCATTTTTGCCAGCGGCTACCTGGACCTTCTGGGCGTTCATCCCCCTGAAAACGGACGTATCCTCAGCGATCCCTGGGCGGGGTTGGTCCAGCTGGCCCGGGATGAACCCGACCATCCCCTGGCCCGGCTGGCACCGGAGACTATCCGGACGGCCCTGGATGAATTTTTCCATTTTCTAACAGCATCCGGTCTGCCCTATTACCGCGATACTGATAAGAATGCAGAGGTCCTGACGCCTCTGGGGACCACCAAACCAACCTACGGTGTACCGGGAACCATGTGGGCCGGCGTAAAAGCGCTGCGGGACAAGCAACCGTGCCTGCTAATCGATATCCGCGGGCTCAGGGGCTTTTCCGCCCGCCAGATAGCAGCTGTCTGGGAGACACGCTGGCCAAAGCTGCGGACGCATACCATAGGCTTTCCGGGCAGCGGTCACCTGTCGGAACTCTACACCGAGACCATGGCCCGCCAGCTGGAGTTGCCGCAGAACCTGGATGCGCTGTCCGACCGGATCAAGCCGCATGTAAAGGATGCCGAGGTAGTTGGCCTGCCGGCCGTTTTAGGCATCCGTAAATGTAAAGCGGTCGCCGCTGCCCTGGCCGAGAAGCTGGCGGTGCCGGTCTTTGAAATACCCACCATGCCGCCCGGTGTCCCGGGCCTGCGCCTGCGGGATATATTTGCGGAGAGCATCGCCCAACTCGGTGTTTACCTCTATCGTGAAAAGCGGGTTCGGGCAGTCCAACCGAAGCCGGGTGGCGCGTTCGCACTCACCATCGCCGATCACACGGGCGCGGAAATGATCTATGCCCGGCGGGTTTTGCTGGCCAGCGGACGGTTTCTGGGCAAAGGCCTGCTGACGGACCAGGCGGGTATCCGCGAGCCCCTGTTGGACCTGCCCGTGCATCAGCCCCGGTCCCGGCAGGGATGGCACCGGCGCTACTTCTTGGATCCCCGAGGGCATGCCGTAAACCGGGCGGGTCTGGAGACCGATCAGCATTTGCGACCGCTTGATGAGAAGGGCGTCCCGGCGTTTACGAACCTGTACGCCGCCGGATCCATCCTGGCCCACCAGGACTGGATGCGCAGAAAGTGCGGCAGCGGGCTGGCCATTGCGACCGCCTACGCGGCGGTGGTTGCGATGACGACCGATGACTAGCTAGTGAGGTTAATATTGTGAATCCCAATCGCTCGACCAGTTCGTTCGGCTTCGGAACCCGGCTTACCCGGATCGGGAAACGATTGCTCATAATGTATACGGCTGTTTATGTGGCCGAGTTGTTGTTGGAGCACTGGTTCCACATTCCAGTGTCTGCCTGGCTGCAGCTCTATCCGCCGGATAGGGAAGGTTTTCACCTATGGCAAATCGTGACGCATCCATTTATCCACAATCCGCATGCCCCGTTGGGATTTCTGGTAAATGGTCTGGTGCTTTATTTTTTTGCCGCACCAGTTGAATTCGCACTGGGTACCGGGCGTTTTCTGGCCCTTTTCTATCTCTCCGCTCTGGGCGCAGCATTGGCCGGCATGGCCCTGAGCGGGGTGGCCGGGTTCAACGCTCCCTTTATGGGCATGCTGCCCAGCCTGTTGGCCCTGATTGTGGTGTTTGGGCTGTTGAACCCCGAGGCTACGATCCTGCTGATGTTTATCCTACCGGTAAAAGCCAAATACATCAGCTACGGCACCGTTGGGATTACCCTGCTGACGTTTCTGGCCAAGGCCAATCCTCACGGCGCCTCCCATCTGGGCGGGATTCTCTGTGGTTGGGCTTATTTCAAGGCGCCGGCAACCGCTTTGGATCCGCAGCTGCTTTACCTCAAGTATTTACAATGGCGGCTCAACCGGCGCAAGGCCCGGTTTACAGTTATTGACGGGGAAAAAGGGAAGGACGACGACAAGCCCACCTATCATTAACGCCGATAAAGATACCAAAAAACGCCTATGGCCGCGGCGTTCACAACTGCTGTCAGGTAAAACCCGTAGGCGAATCCGATGATTTGAATGATACCGCCCATGCAGGCACTGCTCAGCATCATGCCGAAGTAAATACAGGTGTTGTAACCACCCATGGCCATACCCCGGGATTCGGCCGGCACCACTTCGGCGATGAGAGCCCCCACCGAAGTAAACGCGAGCCCCATACTGCATCCCGATAAAACCGCGTACCCGAGAAACTGCTCAAGCGTTTGAGACGTGCCGAAACCCGCCAGTGAAACGATGTATCCAGCCATGCCGATCATAACCAGTATGCCGCGTCGGGGGACCTTATCGCTAAGATGGCCGAAAGGGATCCGCGAGAAGCCGTTGCACAAACCCTGCGCAAAAAAAACCAGGCCGATCTGTTTGACATTTAAGCCGGTGTTCTGGGCGTGCAGGGGAATGAAACTGATGAACATGCCCAATCCGAAACAGGCGTTGAGGGCGACAAACCAGCAGGCCATCAAAGGGCGGTTTTTAAATAGCCTGTAAAATGGGGACTTTTCCCCGGATGCAGCGGTAGCCTTTTTACCGGAAAATGCCTGTCCAGGTAGGACGAACGCCAGGAGGCCCAAGACGCAGAGCAGGGCGATGCCGATAAATGTAAAAACAGGTTCGAAGCCGGTGCGCTGAGCCATGAAGCCGCCCACCGCTGGCCCCAAACTCATGCCGCAAAACAGGGCCGTGGTATACCAGCCATAGGATCGTCCCAGGTGCGTGGGTGGAGAGATATGGGCCACAAAGGACATCATCGTCGGTCCAAAGGCGGCTGTCCCGATCCCGAAAAGCAGGTAGGCCAGCGACAGGGACCCAAATGTTTTGCACAGCAGCAGGGCAAATGCGGTTGCGGCCAGGATTGTAACCCCGGTCGCGGCCACCGGTTTGCTCCCGATACGGTCGGATACTGCCCCCATGGGCAGGGAGAGCAGGCCGGCCATGAGGAAGAAAGCTGCATTGAAGATACCGATCTGGGCGGTCGTGATGCCCAATGTGCGGGCATACAGCGGCACAACCGGCAGACGCATGGAGGTGGAGAAATAACACCCAAAGGTGACCGCGCAGCAAATGAACAGCAGGGACCGATAGGCCTGCAAGTTCGTTTTCAAATCAGTGGCAGCTATGGCGCACTCCGCGATTAGGGTTTAAATTCGTCCAGGTTCTATGGACCAGCCGGGTCTTGTTTTACGCAATCTGAAGCCCCCTGGCAATACGCAAGTTCAATTGGAAGCAATCACAAAAAGGTCTGCATGTCGGGCGTAGCCTTTGGCGATGCCTGATTGACCCAATCCGCTCAAGGCGGATAACTCTCGGCGTTGGGCGCTAAATTGGCGAGGAATTCGCCCCGTATGGAAGGATGCTGTTGCAGGGCGGACTAACTCCACTGAAATGCTACAGTATTCGCCGCGGTGAGGAGTGGCTGCGCTGGCACCACCGGTTTCAACCCGCAATTGAAAAATAGATGCGCGGGAAGTCCCGCAACACGGGGAATGGGGGCTCACCTTGTTAATATTCCAGCTTCCGCGCGCTTTTGCGGGGGGGCAAAATTCGTTTTTGAGATCGCTTCCCAGCCTACTTGTCCAGTTTGATTTCCGGGTAAACATCCCGGACACAATCCGGGCAGATACCATGACTGAAACGGGTCCCCGAATGTTTGTGAATGTAGGCCTCGATCTGGTTCCAGTAGCCCTTGTCATCGCGTATTTTTTTACAAACAGAGCAGATCGGCAGCAGCCCGCTCAGGGTTTTTACATCGGCCAGGGCGGCTCTGAGTTCAAGGACCATTCTTTCGCGTTCAACCTCGATCGCTTTACGCTCGGTAATATCGCGGCAGATATGGACAACATTCAGTAAATTGTTGTTGTCATCAATGATAGGATCGATGGAGATCATCATCCAGCGGCCGTCTGCAAGCTGGAGTTCGACACTTTTCCGCCGCCCGGATGCGATAGCCGCCGACATGGGACAACCGGGCACTGCCCGCGGCGCCCCATGCAGGACCTCGCAGCAATTTTGGCCGACCAGGTCACGCGCCGGAGCATTGAACATCTCCTCGCCCCGCCGGTTACTGCGGATGATGGTACCATCCAGATGCACCAGGCAGACCCAGTCAACCATGGCGTCGAATGTGATTTCCCATTCCCGTTTCACCTGCTGGATTTCATGTTGAGCCTTTTTACGGCCCTTGACTTCGGCCTTCAGTTTCCCGTTGGCTGCCTCAAGTTCGCGGGTACGTTCCTGGGCACTCTGCTCGAGGTCGCGTAGGTAGTCCATGAAATCCTGCTCCAACTCGCGGATCTTGCGGCCCAGTTTTACATACAACTGCTCATTTTCCATGTTATTCCTCCTCCGGAACAGAAAACCCGCACTGCGATTCAGCGCGGGTTGCATGGGGTAGGCCTGGTGTCCATATCAGATTGTCTGTGGATCATGCCATGCAGCCCCGCTGCCGTATCCCGTTTAAAGGCGTTAGGCCGGAAGCTTTGCGCCGCTTCCTTTCGGAAGTTTTGCCCTGCGGCTATCTGTCCTGTTCTTGCTATCGGTCCTGGGAGGGGAAACTTTAGAGAATTTTTTATAAAAACGCCTGCTAAAGTCCAGATTCGGCGGGGGTTGTAACTTTTTACAACATAGTCAATTGTTTGGATTTATACTACCCGATCTTTCTCAAGGTGGCCACCAAATTGTCCATGGGCACGTAGCCATTGATCCTCTCCTTCAGGTTGCCCTGCTTGTCGAAAAACAGGAGGGCTGGTATACCGCCGACCCGGTACTTGCGGGCCAGGCTGCGCTCGCGGTCAAGATTGATCTTGATGGCCACATACTGGTCGTTCAAAAGGGTGTGGACCCTATCTTGGACAAGGACCTTGTCCATTTTGAGGCAATACGGTCACCAATCCGCCCGAAAATAGAGAAAAACCTTTTTGCCCTGGGTGCTGGCGGACTTCAGGCCCTCGGCGTAGGGAAGCCAATTGATGTCCGTGGTGGATTCTTCCTGACTTGAAGAACAGGCCGGTAAAAGCAGGATGGCGATCAGCAGTACCGTGCAAAGCTGTTTTATGTTAAGCAGGTTCATCATAGATCCTCACGATTCAATTCAGACGCAAAGCGTTCAGCTTACCGCGCGGGCTGCTGATAACTAATATGAGGGCGGGCCGAGTGGTTGTCAACTTTTGCCGGTACCCTGTTGGCTACGATTGAATGCTTGGGGCTGAACCTAGTTAATCAAAGGAGAGGAAAAGTGCCGAAAGCCTGCAATCTGCAAAAAGGAAATGTGGTCAGTATCAACGACCAAATTTATCAGGTCAAAACTATCGAGGTACACACCCCCTCTGCAAGGGGTGCCAATACCCTGTACAAGGTGCGCTTCAACAATGTAGCCTCTGGTCAGAAACTGGATGAAACTTACAAAGGCAACGATGTTCTTGAAGAGGTGGATCTTGAGCGACGATCCGCCAGCTTCCTCTACCAGGACCAGTCCTTGTATACGTTCATGGATTCGGAAAACTACGAACAGTATACCCTTTCAAAAGATTATCTCGAGGCGCAGGTTCAGTGGTTGCAAGACGGGTTGGAAGGCATTACCGTACTGCTGCTCAACGGCAATCCCCTGTGCATTGAACTGCCGGCTGCTATGGACCTGGAAATCACCGAGACCGCACCGGCCCTAAAAGGCGCCTCGGCGACCAACCGCACCAAACCGGCTACCCTTTCCAACGGGGTTGTGGTCCAAGTGCCCGAGTACCTGGCGACAGGGGAGATCATACGGGTGAACACGGAAACCGGCAAGTTCATGTCCCGCGCCAAAGGCTAACAGCACGCACGTTGGTCGGCTGGCGGTGTGCTCGGGCAGGTAACCAATTGCGATCCTCCCGCATGGCTGCCACGGGCAGATTTTAGGTCATTCAACGTTTTCTTTCAGGAGCACCAATCCCTCCTCCCGGGCCTGGAGAATACGCTTCATTTCGATGCCGGCATACTCTCCCATGGTCAGGGTGCACTCTTTCAAGGCTCTGCGGTATAACAAGTATTCATCCTTGGCGGGGATGTTGGGGATAACCTCTTGGGTGAAGAGAAATTCGTCAATGGCAGCGTTCTTTCCATTTTTGTTGCCCTCGGTCAGATCCACTCGATAACGGTCATGCACCAGGAAACAGTGCAGCATGGGGACGTTGGGCAGCCGGTACTTGTCCAGGATTGCCTTCGTACCGGTCACGAGCGCTTCGGTCATCCGGTAAATCCCCACATGTTTGACCACCGGAAGACCGAGCTCTGCGGCCAGGGTGCCGATGACCGCGTGCTTGGTGGTGCAGGTGCCCATATTTTCTTTGAATAAAATCATCAAATCGTTTTTGTCCGAATTGTACCCGTAAGGCAGTTCGAGCACATACCGGCAAGCCGCCTGGAAACTGAGAATGCCGAGGTCTCGGAATTTTTCAGTTATAAGGCCGGCAGTGGTCAGCGGGCAATCGGGCAAGACGGTAAGCTTGTCCATACTGATGGTCCTTTGCAAAGTTCGTTTTGAACACGATAGCGTTTTCAGGTTAGGAAAGGATGAGCACCACCACTGTTTAATAATAAGGGCCGGAACAGGATTGGCAAGCAGCAGCATGTGTAAATGTCTCTGGAACGTATGCCACTTGTTTTTTAAATATTACAGGCCTATAAATAGTGTATCTGCTGGTATTCTCAACCGGACCTGATTTCAACCGCAACCCGAGCCGCACCCAAAGATGATCCGATCAGCGAGCGCATTCCCGGTGGCATGTTGGAGCCTGGCGGAAATCTCGTTTGGCGGGGCCACAGGGTTAGCGAGTGAATCTAAATTGAAACATTCCTTACGGGGGACGATTCCCGGCAGCGCGCTGCGGGGAGCGTTCAATTATCGCGCCTATTCCCCCTGAATACAATTCTGCTATTGCCTGCGGTACCATTCCTTACTTGGAGGTGATGCGCATGCCTGCGATATCAAACTATCAGAAATTGGAAAAAAAAGTTAGCGCCCTCGAGAAAGAGATCGGTCAACTCAAACAGGCTGTGCTTTCCTCCACACCAGCGAAGAGCTATTTAAAAAGTTTGCTCATGTCTCCAATGACATCGTCCACCTTTGCAACCAGACTGGCAACTTGGTATATGCCAACCCGGCTACGCAAAGGCTTTTGGGATATCAGCTGAAAGCCATTTTGAATACCCCGGCTGAATCCCTGGTTCATCCGGATGATCGGCCCAGGTTTCGGGCTGATTGGAAACTTCTCACTCGTAAGACCACTCAGGTACCGACCCGGGAGATCCGTTTACGGCGGCACGACGGGACCTATATCAATGTCCTGGTAAACGGCATCGTCATGGATTTTGGGGACCGGGATAAATATATCGGTTCCATATTTCGGAACACCACGATCTTCAAGAAATCTGCCCGCGCCTTGCTGCAAACTAACTATAAGTTGCAGCAGGAGATCGAGGAACGCATGCTAATCGAAGAAAAACTTTTAAAAAGCCGCCGGGAATTACGTCGCAAGGCAGCTTATCTTGAAGAAACCAATACCGCTCTGAACGTGCTGCTTAAGAAACGGGAAAATGATAAGATCGCCCTTGAAGAACAGGTAGCTGCCAATATCAAGGAGCTGGTCCTGCCGGCTCTGGAAAAGTTAAATCGCAGCCGCCTGGGGGCCGGCCAAAAGGCACTGGTCGATATTGCCCTTTTGAACCTTCAAGAGGTGACGTCGAAATTTTCTTTGAAAATGACCTCGCAATACTTCAGCCTTAGCCCTGCGGAGATCAAAGTGGCCAATTTTATCCTGCATGGTAAAAGCACCAAGGAAATCGCCGAATTTTTGAATATTGGGATTCAAACGGCCAAAAATCACCGTCTGCGCATAAGGGAAAAGGTCGGCATCAAAAATAAAAAAGTGAATCTTAGAGCTTACCTGGCTTCCATATCCTTATAAGTACTAATTATTATAGTACAAAAATAGTACTTAAAGGTACCTTGCCATATTTTGCCAGTCGACTATAGTTTAATCCAGAGGGTCGGCATGCGACTCATTTGAATTGAAGTTTCTGTTTCTGCTCACCTAAACGCATTGTGAACTGCCAGCCCGTCTAGAGGCTATCTCAAAAATGCCTTCTTGAATTTTTGAGATAGCCTCAAAAATCCAAAAAGGGGAGGTGACGAAGATGAACCTTAATGGCGAAATCTTTGCATTTCTGGTTGAGGACCATTTCGTTTGTTTTGATTGCTATCTTCCCGGAAAAGACAAAGAAGATGTGATCCTGACCCCGGCGGACCTGGGCAAACCCGGCAGATTGGTCTGTGAAAGATGTGCTAAAAGAGTACAACCCGATCGGCGGATGATCAATCGGCGCTCAGGGCGCGATCGCCGGAGACAAGCTGCAAAAGTCCTTGCTCCGGAACGGCGCTGCGGCCGAGAGCGTCGGCGTCGTGCAGACCGGCGCAGCTCCCCTCCGCTGGTTCATATGGCTGAAGATATGGCCCTTATTGCCGGCGACCGGGCTGCGATACCAATTGAAGCAGACCACTGATTGTCCCTAATGCTGCATCGTGGATTACTTGCGGCGAGCTGATTTTAAAAAGCCTGTTACCAGGGCTGAAGGTTCCGGGTGCTTTCCCGGGGTGGCCACCAACATCAAAAGCTTTGAGTGTCGGCCCAGGATATAGCGTCCGTTCACGGTGACAGGCTTTTTGGCAAAATCACGCGTGTAACCCTGCCATTCCCCCAGCACCATCTGGCGCCTGGGGTCCTGTTTGACCGCAGTCTGCGGTTTGGCAATCTGGACCCGCCGGGCCTCCTTTTCCATATTCCGATAGAACATGAGGAGTTCGAATTCGCGTCCGCGCGGATCGATCGGTCGGCAGATGGCGGAGATTTCGTAATGTTTGGACAGAAATTCAATATCCCGCACCTGCTGCCAAACCTGCCGGTTTTGAGTGGCGCTTCTGTTCGTCTTAGTGGAAATCTTACCTGGAAAGGTCACCGTAAATTCACAGTCGGGGGTAAAGTGGACGAGTTCCGTTTCAGCATTAACAGCCGGTGCCAGCATCAACAGTAGGATCGATAGAACCAGAGGCATTTTCATGGCATTCTCCTGTTTGGGCCGCTAGAAAGGACTGGTTGCCAATAGATATCACAATCAAAGGCTTAAAGGCAAAGTCCGCATAAGGCCCCAGAACAGGCGCTCCAAAATCAATGCCTGTTACAAGGAAGGGCACCGTTTTCATGGCCGTTGCTTTCCAGATGGCCCCAGTTTACGTTATAGGCAAGCTGGCCGGTTTGAAACCGGTTATGCGTCATCCCCGAAACCGGTTTGTCGAGTTGAAAGAAGCGCCCCCAAAATTTGCCCTGGGCTTTTCCATGGGTATCCTGGTGGGAATGACTCCTTTTTGGGGCGTGCACATCCCCACGTCTCTACTGGTGGCTGTTGCGTTGCGCTGGAGCAAGGTGGCCGCGATTATCGGTGTCCAAATTTACAACGTGTTGACCGCACCCTTCATCTACCCTTTGAATTTCTGGATAGGTGTAAACGTAGTCGGTGTGTAGGGACACGTCACCTGGCCCCAGGAAATGGCGTATCATCAGTTGCTGGATCTGGTCGTAGAATCACCCTTGATCCTGGTCGACCTTTGTATCGGGGGGGTATGGGCTTACCCTTGGCGGTTTGTGGGTATGTGGCTGTACATCTATGGATCCGGACGATCCGGGGTTAGCAGTGGTAAGGTATTAGCCAGCCATAGGGTTTATTCTGATTTGGTGCGTCGGTCACAATCCATATGAGCACTCCTTAGTCCCATCCTTGAGCATTCACTGTAGTAATAGGTGCTGTCACGGGCAATCAATGGTGGCATCAGGCTGCCGAAAGGCATCCTTCACCATCACACTTTAGCTTTTCGTTGCAATGGGGGCAGAAGAAAGTGGCGATATTTTTTTCATCCATGATGGATTCGGTCGATACAACCAGCTCATAAGGGTGATCGGACTGATAGCGGCAGCGTTTGTTCGCACATATATACTTTACCTGCATATTACTTTCCTTTTGGGGCATTTTTCTCGATCCCTAACGTGTTGTTTCACCAAAAAGTGTTCACGCTTGGAACTTTGTCAAGACAAGGTTGCCGGGACGATGTTTAATTTGTGTTTTGGATAGGTTAGAATTTCCTACAGGTACATTAAAGTCAGGCCTGTTCTTACCGATACTATTCATTGGGGGTAAGGGTTTCGGGACCGTCTGTTCGAAAGGGTTGCAATTTTAGGCGGCTTCCGACTATAGTTGCAATTAATTTAGATAGTTGAACTGAGGGTGCGGCTTGAAACTGACGATATCCATGTACATCGTTCCCCCGTTGTTGTCCTTGTTTGCGAGCCTGTGGCTGGCGGTGGCATCGGCGCTGCGGCGGGGATGGCCCGGGCACCAGAATCTCCAACTGGCCATTCTTTTTCTATTTATAGCCCTTTTGCCGACGGCTTTTATCTGCCACCATCTTATTCCCAATGAAACGACGCTCCTGACTATTGAGCGCAGTATTCATTTTTTCTATGTTTTCACACCGTTGGTTTACCTTGTAGCTTTTCATAGCCTGCTGGGCGTCCGGCGCTCCTGGCTGGTTCGAACCACCTTGGTAATCTGTACGCTGCTCGCATTGGCTACCCCTACCGACTACTATTTCAGCGGTCTGCGTCGTTTCGACTGGGGGTACATAGCCCGTGGGGAGATTGTCTTTCACCTGTTCGGCGCGTTCGGGTTCGTGATTTTGGGTTACACGATCTGGATTTTCTGGAAGAGCCTGGCCCGGGAAACCAATCCGCTGGTACGACGCCGCAATAAATATTTCTTGACGGCCCTGAGCATATCCGCCTGCCTGACCCTGATGAATATACCCGCCATCAGCGGATACGATTTCTATCCCATGGGCAATTTTGCCTTCATACCCCTGGTGATCCTCGGGTACGCGGCTTTGAAATTTCGATTGCTCGGATTCCGGGACATCATAAACCGCACCGCTCATGGGTTCACGGTTTTTTCATTGTTCCTGGTACCAAACCTGGTCCTGTTTTTTGCCCTCAAGCCCTTTTTGCTCACCCTGCCGGATCTAGGCCTGATCCTGGTACTGCTCAGTTGGTTTGCCCTGAATCTGATTGCGATCAAACGTATCCAGACGATGGCCGACCGCACCTTTGGCAAAAGTAGGATCAACCTGGAGCGGGCTGAGATTACCTTTTTTGAAAGCATCTTTTCACTGCGTAACCTGGCCCAATTTGAGCGGGCTTTCGCCCGCTTTTTTCATAAACATCTGGCCATGCCGGGCTTCAATTTCTACGTTGTGGCGCCCGAGTCGGTTATCTTCCAAAATGCCCAGGGACTGCGATTGCACCTGGATTCGGAACTCGGGTCCTGGCTGACGGACCGTGGGCGCATGGTAGATCGCAATTTGATCGCCTCGCTGCCCCAGACAGCCGAAATCCGCCAAAAATTGATCGAATTCATGGATACCATGGAGGCCGCCTATCTGATTCCAGTGGTGCATGATGAGCGTCTGATGGGGCTGGTATTTCTACCCCAGAAATCCAACCGCAAGCCCCTTTCAGACGATGAGGTGCGACTGATTGACAACATTACGCGGGCCGCGGCGGTGTCCCTGGCCAACGCCGCCATGTACCAGCGTATCTCCGATCTCAGGGATGACCTGGTTCAGCGTACGGCCGAGCTGTCTGCAGAGATTGCCCAGCGAGAGCATACCGAGGAAAAATATCGCATTCTGCTTGAAAGCATCGATGAAGGCTTCTACGAAGTAGACCTCGAGGGAACCCTCTTGTCATACAATGATGTGTTCGCTGATATCCTGGGGGCCGGTGATGAGGACCTGACCGGCTTAAATTTTCGGGAATTCTTGGAGCCGCAGCAGGCCGATGAGGTCAATGCGTATTTTAGACGCATTTTCAACACCGGTGCCGTGCAGCTGCCCATGGCGCGGGAGCTCATCAGGCGTGACGACCAGCGTCTGTTTGCCGAGACCCGGGCCTCGGTCATGTATGACAAAAACAACAACAAGGTGGGGTTTCGAGGGATCATCCGGGATGTCACCGAAGTGAGAATGGCCGAATTGGAGCAGGCCCGGCTTCAGCAGCAGTTGATGAATGCCAAAAAGATGGAGGCTCTGGGCACCCTGGCCGGCGGTGTCGCCCACGACCTGAACAATATCCTGTCCGGAATCGCCAGCTACCCTGATTTGCTGCTTGAGGATATGACGGAGGAGGAGCCGCTCTACCAGGCCCTCACGGACATCAAACTCTCCGGTGAAAAGGCTGCTGCCGTGGTGAATGATTTGTTAACGCTGGCGCGCCGCGGCGTTCCGGTCAACCAAACACTGGGGCTCAACCAGATCGTACAGGAGTATCTCGAAAGCCCGGAACACGCCCGCCTGCAAAAAGGACATCCCGAGGTTGTCCTGGAAACCAATTTGGAAGCGATTCTGCCGGGGATAAGCGGATCGTCGGTACACCTCTCCAAGGCCCTAATGAATCTGGTGACCAACGCATATGAATCGATCGAGGGGAGCGGTCGGGTGACCATCACCACCGGGACCGAAGTGGTGGCTGCGCAGACACCGGCGATCCAGGAGGTCGCTCCGGGCCGTTATCTGACCCTGGTGGTAGCAGATGACGGGGCGGGTATCCCGGCGGAAGACCTCTCCCGCATTTATGAACCGTTTTTTACCAGTAAAAAAATGGGCCGCAGTGGACCCGGGCTGGGGATGACTGTCGTGTGGGGTACGGTAGAAGATCACAAGGGCACCATTCTGGTAGACAGCCGGGTAAACGGCGGGACTCGCTTCAAACTGTATTTCCCGGTACCGGAAGAATACGCCATCCCTGTCGAGGAGAAGCGGCCGGTAGAAGACTATATGGGCTGCGGTGAGAGTGTCCTGGTGGTCGATGACGTCGGCACCCAGCGTATTATTACGGCGCGGATGCTGGAAAAATTGGGCTATCGACCGGTGGCGGTCCCCAGCGGCGAAGAGGCTGTCGAGTACCTGCGCAACACCCGGGTGGACATTCTCGTGTTGGACATGATTATGGACCCCGGGATCGATGGACTGGAGACCTACCGTCGCATTAAGGAAATCCACCCGGACCAGAAGGCCATCATTGCCAGCGGCTATTCCGAAACGGACCGGGTCCGGGAGGTCCTGCGACTCGGGGCCGGTGGTTATCTCAAGAAGCCCTATCGCAAAGAAGACCTCGGCCGGGCCATCCAGAAGGAACTACAGCGACCACCCATCAATGCCTGAACGGGTTCCGGTCCAGCCGGGAGGAAAAATCCGGAAACTGCAGGATGCCCACAGTGCCGCCCAGAAAGTGGTAGGGCTCTGGGCAGACCAGCATTGACGTGCCCGGCCGATTTTTATAGATTGAGAAAAGATATCACCCCAAAGCGCACAAAGAAAAACCATTATGTTTGAACTGATCACCGTCTACCTTTCATTTACGGCCGTTCTGGTAGTCTACGGCGCCCAGGTCTGACCGTTTCTAGACGGCCTCGGGTATGCAAAGGCCGCCCTGATTTCCTACGGTCCCGTCCTGGCAGTGCTGCCCTGGCGCCTGTGGCTGTACCAGCGCAGGTCCACGATTCTGACCATGGATGGTCTGCCGGTGCAGCAAATCTTCCGCCTGCCCCGGCAAGCGTTTGCCGCCGACCTGATCGCGTGGTGTGTGGCCGGCTTGGTAATGGTAATTATCTACTACGCTTTTTTCATCCCTTACATATCCACAAGTGTGAAGGTGCTGGTTGGTTGCGGGGCCTTTGGTCTGTTCAGCGGCATGTTGAGCTATTTGTCTTCAGAACGAAGGGTTGTGCGCTACCTCAAGGGGCGTCGTAGCTTCGCCATGCCGGTGGGGCGGCATCTCACCTTGAGCAAGAAAATCTTGATCCTGATTTTTTCGGTGGTCGGCATGATCGCCTTTGCGATTTTACTAATGGTCCTGCTGGATGTTTACTACTTGATCGGGCAAGACTTCTCCCGGCCGGAAATCTACTGGGGCATCTTCAAGGAAATTGCCTTTGCCCTGTGTATCATGCTGGGTATTTCCCTGGTCGTCGTACGCCGCTATGCCGCCAACCTCAAAGAAATCATTGATACCCAACTGGCCGCTATGGAAGAGATCAGCAGGGGCAACTTAGAAACACAGGTGCCGATCCTGTCGGGAGACGAATTTGCCTAGGTGGCCGAGAAAACCAACCAGATGATGGAAGGGTTGAAGGAACGTGATTTTTGTCGGGCCAGCTTCGACCAGTATGTCTCCCCGGAAGTCAGCCGCAAAATCCTGGATGATACCATCGCACCCACGGGGGACTTGATCGACGTCACCGTGTTGTTTTGCGACCTGCGCGACTACACCGGATTTGCGGAAAAACACAGTCCCCGGGAGGTCGTGGAAATGATGAACCAGTATTTTACGGCTATGGAACGGGTTGTCCGCCAGAATGGCGGGGTCGTGCTGCAGTTTGTCGGCGACGAAATCGAGGCTGTTTTTGGCGCTCCCGAGCCCGATCCGGACCATGCCGAGCATGCTTTGGCCGCAGCGCTGGCCATGCGGACGGCCTTGGCGCAGTTCAACGACAAGCGCCGCAAACAGGGCGAGGATGATGTCCGGCACGGCATCGGCATTCACAGCGGGAATGTGCTGGCAGGCAACGTGGGTAGCGAGCAGCGCAAGACCTACAGCATGTTGGGCGATACCGTGAATCTGGCCTCCCGGCTCCAGACCCTAAATAAAAAACTAGGCACCAACATCCTCATAAGTGGTGAAACCCGCCGACGCATCACCCAAAGGGATATACCGATGCGATCCATGGGAAACCATGCAGTCAGGGGTAAGTCTGAATCCGTGGAAGTCTACGCGGTAGAATAGAAGCCGTATTTAAAATGGCTTCCAACGAGAAACTTTGATTTAAACCGCCTCCCTCAGCAGTGCCTAACCATGATTGGAAATCATGGATGGGGGCTTTTCGCTGTCAGCCATTCGTTTTAGCTGAAATGCAAAAACCGAATGCTAATCGCTAAAAGCGAACTGCTAAAAGCTTTCCCCGAGATCTTCCTACAGCCGAAACACCTACAGTCTGCCAGCCTGAATCCGGCCATGCGGGCAAAGCGTTTCTTGGTTGCACGCCCCTTAAAGGGGCAAACCAAAGCCTGGTCCTGTGAGCCAGGATTCTTTACGATCAATCTTTTGCTTCTGGTTTTCCGGTTTTTTTTGCCGTCAGGGCGATGAGTTTGAGAATCAGCAGCAGCCAGGGGGTTCCGTGGAGGAATAGGTCCAGCCAATCGATCGCCTTTACCAGGTTGCCACCGGCCAGCATGGATAATTTTTCAATCACATGCGGTGGGTTAAACGGTGCCAGACCCAGAGTAACGCAGAGGATAACGATGATGCCCAGGGGGACGTGATCAATAGCAGACCGGATTTTTTCATTTCGCGATATGTTCCTCAATTTTGGCACCCTGGGTTGCATAGTTGGCAATTAGAATTCCGGTAACAATCAGGACCAGGCAATAGAGATGGAGGCTGCTGATCTCTTCACCTAAAAAGAGGTGGGCCAGCAAACCGCTGAACAGGGGCAGAGTATAGTAGATCATGGCGGCCTTCGCAGGGCCGACCACGGCAATGGCCTTGTTCCACAGGACGAACGCCGCCAACGAGGCAAATACGCCCACATAGAGAATCGATCCTACGGCCTTTATATCATAAGAGACCGGTCCCGAGACCCTCCATTCCCAGATAAAAAAGGGAAATAAAAATACCAACCCCAGTATGAACGTGCTCGCTTGAAGCGACCAGATACTGAGTTGCGGCGGCTTACTTTTCAACAGAATACTGTACACTGCAAAAATGATTGCCGCGCAAAGCATCCAGAGATCTCCAATCGCAAACGATAAATTCAATAGCGTATTCATGTCGCCGCCCGTGACCAGAACGATGACGCCGGTCACCACCAGGGTCATGCCGAGGATCTTGTTCAGGGTGAGCAGTTCGCGGAACAAAAATCGCGCCAGGATCACGATGAAGATGGGGAAGGTGATCGATATCAGCGACAGATTTATTGCCTTTGTGGTTTGCCCGGCGAAGTAGATAAGAGTGTTGAAGATGGTGATACCCAGCAGCGCGGTGATCGCCAGGTAAGGCAGGTGCTTTTTCAAGGTGTGTCGCTCGGCCATGAGTGGTTTCCAGGCGAATGGCAAAAACACGAGAACGGCGACGACCCAGCGCCAGAAAGCCAGTCTGATGGGGGGAATACTTTCATGCAGACCGCGGGCGATGATGAAGTTGCCGGACCAGAGGGCAGTCGCGCCGATGGCGAAGAGATATTCGGTTAAAGCGTGTTGGGATCTATTTGTCAATTGCGCAACTTCCTGGATTTGAGATGCAATGAACACTGCGGGGTGTAATCTTGGCGGGGGTTTTAACACACAAAACCAATGCAGGAAAGGACAGATGTTGCCTGCAGATGCCTTTCAGCCCAATATCTCGGCCAGTTTTTCGGAAAGCTGTTTTGTATTGAACGGCTTTTGAATAAATCCGGCGCATCCGCGGGAAATGATTTCGGTTGCCTGCCCATCGATGCTGTAGCCGCTGGACAGCAGGACCCGCACTTCTGGGTCGATATCTTTCATCCGGTCGAACACTTCGCCGCCGCCTGTATCCGGCATGATCATGTCCAGGATAACCAGGTCGATGACGTCCCTTTTTTCCTGGAAGATCCGGATCGCCTCCGCACCGGAGGCAGCGGTCAGCGCGCGGTACCCGATTGAGGCCAACATGGGGCACACACATCCAAGATCATCTTTTCATCGTCGACCATCAAAACGGTGCCTTTGCCCGCAATGGCCGGGCTTGCATCCTGCGGTTCGGCACCAATCCGCTTGTCCGATGCCGGGAAATAGATACTGAAGGTGGAGCCCTGGCCGACCTCGCTTTCGACTTCGATGAAGCCGTTGTGGTTTTTGATAATTCCGTAGCAGGACGCCAGCCCCAGCCCGGTGCCGCGTTCGCGTTCTTTGGTGGAAAAAAACGGTTCAAAGATTCGCTGGCGGGTTTCCGCGTCCATCCCGCAGCCGGTGTCTGTAATCGAGGCGCGTACGTAACGGCCCGGTGTGAACTTGAATTGTAAGGTGGCACCGTCACCGATTTCTACATTCGCGGTTTCAAGGACCAGGGTGCCGCCGGAAGGCATGGCCTGCCAGGCATTCACGAACAGATTCAGCAAGATCTGCTCAACCTGCTTTCGATCGACTTCCACCGCCCACAAATCCGCGGCCAGATGCTTTTCGATCCGGATCTCTTTGCGCGTCCGGCCGAACATATTGGCAGTTTCGGCGACAATCGTATTCAGGTCCGTGGGCAGCACCTCATATTTACCGCCCCGGGCAAACCCCAGGAGCTGCTTGGTCAGGTCGGCGGCGCTTTGTACATACTGTTCTATGCCGGCCAGGTGGTCCCATTGCGGGTGGCTTTCATCGATACCGGACATCAGCAAAGAAGCCCGGCCCTGAATGCCCATCAACAGGTTGTTGAAGTCGTGGGCGATACCCCCGGCCAGGGTGCCGATGGCTTCCATTTTTTGCGCCTGCTGAAACTGACTTTCGAAACGTTCTTTTTCAGTGACATCCCGGATAAGGCCCTGCAGTGCCGGGCCGTTCCCGTGCGCTACCACCGAAGTGGAAATCTCGATCCTAAACAAGCTGCCGTCTGCCCTGACTGCCGTGTAGGTTTCCAGTTTCGAGTTCAAGGGCGTGCCGTCCAAACGGGCTTGGATACAGGTTTTTATACGTGGGTGTTCCTGGGGCGCGATGACATCCCAGAGGGTCAGTTCCAGCGCCTCATTCAATGAACGTTCCAGAAAATTGCACGCGCACTGGTTCAAAAAGAGCAGGCGTCCGGAGGGTATGGCGCAGATAAAATATCCGTCCATGGTGTTTTCCACTAGGGACCGATACCGTTCCTCGCTTTCCCGGAGGGCTGCCGCCGCCTGCTTGCGCTCGGTGATATTGCGGGACACACCGTGCACCCCGGTTAATTGACTGGAATCATTTCGGATACCGGTTACAATGTTTTCGAACCAGAGGGTGGAGCCATTCTTGTGGACGAATTCGGTCTCCACCCGCAGACGCCGGTTGGGGTCGACCCCCGGTTGGTTGTCCCGTTCCATTTCGCCGGACAAAAGATCGACAATGTCGCCATAGGATTCCGGCGTGAGCTGATGTTCGAGTTTTTGGGACACGCGTTCTTCGGGTGTGAAGCCCAGGTTCTTTTTGATGGACTGGCTGACGTAGGTGGTGCGCAATTGCAGATCCGTGGTCCAGATGATGTCATCCAGCTTTTCAACTAGGTGTCGATATTTGGTTTCACTCTCGCGCAGCGCCTCAATATTGTGACGGCTACTCGTCAACTCCTCTTGCAACTCGCTATAAAGGCGGGCGTTCTCGATGGCAATCGCGGCTTGGTAGCCGAACATGCTCAACAGTAATTCATCCTCTTGGTTGAAATTGCGGCCGTTTTGTTTGTTAATAGCTTCCAGAACCCCGATCAGTTTGGTTTTGGCCTTCAGGGGGACACAGAGAATGGACTTGGTTTGAAATCCGAACTTTTCATCGATTTTAGCATAGAAACGGGGGTCTTCGCGCACATCCGCAACCAGCAATGGTTGTTCGTTTTCTGCCACCCAACCGGCGATGCCTTCACCTTTGGGGATTCGTATGTCGACCAGTTTGTCCTCCTTGGGGCCCGTCGGCACACTGAAGTTCAGTTCGCCGGTTTCTTCATCCAGGAGCATCAGTGTACTGGTAGCCGAGTTGGTTACCCGGTTGGCGTGGATCATGATCAAATAGAGGACTTCCGCCAAATTGAGCGTTGAGTTGACGATGGAACCGATCTCTATGGTAACGCCCAATTTTCGATTTTCCAATGAAAGGAAGGCCTCTAAGGACTTTTCCTGCTCTTTGAGGCCGTGTTCGAGTTGGGCGGGGCTCACAAGGCCCATGTCGATCAAGATTTGACCCAATAGGGGCGCCATCTCCTGATCTTTCATGCGCCGGGCGGCCGTGACGAGCTTCACCCGCTGCAGTCGCTCCCGCATGATTTTTTCATCCATGATTTCTTTTTGTTTCTGGAGGGCCTCTTCGAGTTGGGGACGGGTGATGAACCCGATGTCTTCCATGATCTGCCCCAGGTACTTTTTCATCAGCATGGATGCGCTCCTTGGACGGCTATGATTAAACGATATAACGAGCACCGGGACACTAGAGGCAGATGCAGGTCAACGGATTATGATTAGAGCCCATCTCAAGAAAGTCTTCTTGTCCGGCATAGCCCCGATGCGACGACGGATTGGCCCAAACTCGGCGTTGGCGCTCATATCAAGTCCTCAAAATACTTGAGTATTACTCCGGGTTGATATTCGCGGCCGCCTTGTTTTTGTACCAAAATCCGTTTTTTGAGACAGGTTCTACATGTAACTTTTGAGTGGATGATGACGTATAAAATTTTTCGCACATTTGAGGCGGTGGCCTCGATATGGTTAAATAAAGGTTGCGAGACCAAACATTTAGCCAGGGAAGGAGGCCACCATGTCCGACAGTGTATCGAA
>Ga0126332_10000092_pt1 | contig 37599 bp, 35 predicted proteins | sample InaspJWI42metaG_FD_94482 | JGI IMG/M metagenome (GOLD analysis project Ga0126332, IMG submission 94482) | Marine gutless worms symbiont microbial communities from Oahu, Hawaii - Inanidrilus sp. 2 OAHU.JWI-42 metaG | ecosystem: Host-associated > Annelida > Digestive system > Unclassified...
AGCGATCGACCCGCGCCTGAAGAGCTTCAATGTCATTAAAGGGTACGAAATCGAATCCGTCCAGCACGGGGTCGAATCCTTTGCGGATCTTCTCCTGACCGGTGGCCGACAACGTTGCCATGGTGCGCCCGTGAAATGATTGCTCCATAGCAATAATGCGAAAACGCATCCGATCGTTGTTTTCCTTAAAGTACTTTCGGGCAAGTTTTATGGCAGCCTCATTGGCTTCGGCACCGGAATTGCAGAAAAATACCCGATCGGCAAAACTGTTTCCGACCAGCCGGGAGGCCACGTCCACTTGGGGCACGGTGTAATAAAGGTTGGAGACATGTACGAGGATTTCGGCCTGCGCCGCCACAGCCCGGGCGATGGCCGGGTGCGCATGTCCGAGATTGCACACGGCAATCCCCGCCACAAAATCGGTATAGGCCTTGCCGCTTTCATCCCAGACAGTGCAGCCCTGCCCCTTGGTCAGTACAATTGGAAATCTTTGGTACGTTTGTGCAATAACCGTATCGGCTTGTTTGATGACTTCGCTCTCCATTGCATCAATCCTTTATCCAACCCGTTGAGCCGGTTGAGCCCGTTGTGCCCGTTTGCCCGTTGGGAGGTTTGGCGATCGATTTAAGATCTTCCATCCTGCATCCTGAATCCTGCATCCTGTATCCAATCCGTTGAGCCGGTTGAGCCCGTTATGCCCGTTATGCCCGTTTGCCCGTTGGGAGGTTTACTGATCGATAAAAGACCTTCAATCCTGCATCCTGCATCATCGCCCATCGCGCTAAAGAATATAGCGGCTCAGGTCCTCATCATCCTTGATATCTTTCAACTTTCTCTCCACGTATGCTTTATCGATGACGGCTTTCTTTTCGGCCGTGTCGGGCGCTTCGAACAGAATGTCTTCCAGCAGACACTCCATCATCGTATGCAGCCGTCTGGCTCCGATATTTTCAGTGTTGTTGTTGACCTCTTCAGCGATCCTGGCGATCTCTTCCACCGCTTCGTTTTCAAAGACCAGGTCAACGCCTTCGGTTCTCAGTAACTCGATATACTGCAGCAGTAAAGCGTTTTTCGGTTCGGTCAAAATCCGGTAGAACTCTTTTTGTCCTAGAGAATCGAGTTCAACCCGGATGGGAAACCGACCCTGCAGTTCCGGAATCATATCCGAAGGCTTGGCAGTATGAAATGCACCGGAAGCAATGAAAAGTATGTGATCCGTTTTCACCGGACCGTATTTGGTCGTTACCGTGCTGCCCTCCACAATCGGCAGAAGATCTCGCTGGACACCTTCACGGGACACATCGGGACCATGGGTTCCGTTTCTACCGGCAATTTTATCGATTTCGTCAAGAAAGATGATACCGGACTGCTCCACCTTTTCGATGGCCATCCGCACGACTTTATCCAGGTCGATAAGGCTCTGGGCTTCTTCCTGGGCCAGAATTTCCATGGCCTCGGCAACCTTGGCTTTGCGTCGTTTGGTCCCTTTGGGCAGGATACCGCCGAGCATGTCTCTAAAATTAATGCCCAGTTCTTCCATGCCGACGTTTGAAAAAACCTCCACCATCGGCATGGAACGATCGGATACGTCCAAATCGACGTAGCGATCGTCCAGTTTTCCCGCTTTCAACAATTTCCGCAGCTTTTCCCGGGTTGAGGCAGCCGTATCAGGCGAAGCCGGCCCGGCATCCGAAGGCGGATTGTGTTCACTATCGCCCAAACCGGCTTCCTTGGACCCGGGGCCGGGAAGCAGCAAGTCGAGCATTCTTTCTTCGGCGTTCTGACGGGCTTTTTCCTGCACGAGATCGTTTTCACGCGCTTTACCCATGGTTACTGTTACTTCCACTAGATCTCTAACCATGGATTCAACATCCCGGCCGACATAACCGACCTCGGTAAATTTTGAAGCCTCTACCTTGGTGAACGGAGAGTCGGTGAACCGGGACAGGCGCCGGGAAATCTCGGTTTTGCCGACCCCGGTCGGACCGATCAGGACGATATTTTTGGGTGCGATCTCATCGCGAAACTCTTCCGGAACATGCTGGCGGCGCCAGCGATTTCTCAACGCGATGGCAACCGAGCGTTTGGCCTTGTCCTGGCCGATAATGTACTTGTCAAGCTCTTTAACAATTTCTGATGGTTTTAAATTACTCATATAAACTACCCGCTATTTTATGCTTTCGTTTTTGAAAACTCATAAGGAACTGTAAAAATCCTCAGAGAGAAAAAATCAAATAGAAAATTAGAGTACTTCGATTGTAATCTCCTCGTTCGTATATATACAGATGGAGGCGGCGATTTTCATCGCCTCTTCGGCAATCTTGGCGGCATCCAGGTCGGTGTGTCTGAGCAAGGCGGCGGCGGCCGCCTGGGCCCCCACCCCGCCGGAGCCGATGCCGATGATGCCTTTATCCGGTTCAATCACGTCTCCGTTACCGGATATTAGAAAAATCCGGCTCTCATCCACGGCAATCATCACCGCTTCCAGGCGCCGGAGGTATTTATCCGTGCGCCAGTCTCTGGCCAGTTCCACCGCTGCGCGCATGAGGTTGCCGTTGTATCGCTCCAGCTTTCCCTCCAGACGCTCGGAAAGGTTCAATGCATCAGCCGCCGTTCCGGCAAAACCGACAATAATCTTGTCGTTATAAATTCGGCGTACTTTTTTGGCCTGGTGCTTGATAACCGACGCCTCCAACGTGACCTGACCGTCACCGGCCACGGCCACCGTACCGTCACGTCTGACCGCCAAAATGGTTGTACTTCTGGTTTTCATTCCCACTATAGCTCCATACAGTTACATCAAAGTAAAGAATCCGGGCACGGAGGACCCGGCTTTGATTTTACCCCTGAGGGGTAGAGTTTATTATTATGAAACTTCGTGTCTTGGTGGCGAAAATATTTTGTTAGATAAATCCTTCGCAAACATGTTGTGATTTCAATAAATAGGGCCTAAATTTAAGCTATTTTCTTGGATGGGCCCTGTCATAGGTCTCCATCAACCGGTCAATGCTGACGTGTGTATATTTTTGTGTGGTCGAAAGGCTTTTGTGACCGAGCAATTCCTGGACCACCCGCAGATCGGCTCCGGCATCAAGCATGTGCGTTGCAAATGTATGGCGCAGAACATGGGGTGAAATCGGCACCAGCAGACTGCACTCCATGACAATCTTATCGAGTATCCGTGCTATCGAACGCGGACTGAGCCTTTTTTTGAACCGGTTTAAAAAAAGCGGCCCATTTTCATCGAAATAGACCCCGGCATCCTTTGCAAGACGTTGCCGGTAATCCTTGATAGCCTGCAATGCCTTGCGGCCGATCGGAACGATTCTTTGCCGGGCCCCTTTACCCAAAACCCGCACCAACCCGGCGCTGTCGTCAACGTCCAGCGTATTCAACCCTGCGGCTTCCGAAACACGCAGGCCGCACGAATAGAGTGTTTCAAAAATGGCGCGATTACGCAGCCCCAGCAGTGAATCGGTCTGTATGGAATCAAGTAGCCGAAACATATCATCCACCGACAGATAGGTCGGAATCGGATGCTCCTGTTTGGGCGTTAAAATCAATTCGGTCGGATTGTTATCAATGATGCCCTGCTTGACCAGATAACGAAAAAAAGATCGAACGGCCGAAAGCTTTCGAGCAATGGTCGTCTTTTTATTTTTTTGATGCAGATACCCCAGATATTTTCTGACTGTCAGGCTGTCGATCGACGCCGGTGTATAAGCGCCGGTTTGCCGTCGCTTTATTGTTCGGATACGGCTGTTTTGCGCAGAAAATGATTCGAATTCTTTTAAATCAGTCAGATAAGCCCGGCAGGTATTTTCAGAATACCCCCGTTCAGCAATAAGGGAATCGATAAACGAATCTATCAGAATCTCTACCGAGGGAGATCCCATATATGCTATTTCCCCTTAAAGGCGATCAAATCTTCCAGCTCGCGCCAGTTCTGCACCTCGATGAAAGGATGCTGCTTGCGATTCCAGGGCTGGCTGTACACGATCGGCTCAATACCGACATCTTTTAATTGAAAGCATGTTTCCAGCCGGTCCTCGATAAAATAGCGAATGCCGTTGTTTAATAATACCGCCGTCTTGCCTTCAAAGGTTCCGGTTGCCTCAATCTGAACGGCGTCGGGATCAACCGGCACTATCTCGTGCAGCCAGTCACGGATGGGGCCCGGATAGGGCCGCGCGGTAACAAAAAGCAGCGGCCGGCGATACCGGGCGATCCTGGCCAGCACCCCGCCGGCGCCGTCTATGGGTTGTAAGCTGCCGGTATAATCGCCATCCAGAATCTGGTTGAGAATCGCGTTAATGATATCAGGGTCAATGTCGAGACATTCCTCCAGCATATAGCAGGTTATGTCTTCGTATCGGAGCCCGTTGATTGCATATTCATCGCGGGCAATATCTATGAACAGCGCCATGGTATCGGCAATGACACCATCCACGTCAAAAGCCACTGCAGCCGGATCGATCATGTTATTCAGGTGCTCAAAATTGATGGTTTCGCAGAAAGATTGTAATAGTAAAGCAAATTATTCAGCCGGCTCAACCTGCAAACGGGTAAACGGGCTAACCGGCAAACGGGCAAACTGGCCAATCGGCTCAACCGACCTTAAGCCGCCCGGCGCGATCTCTTTTTCAATCTTGATATGCGCCGCTTGTAAATCGTGGCCATTTTCCCATCTCTGGCCTCCAACGCTGCCTGGCGTTGCTGCTTCAGAGACTTGATTTGCTTCTTAATGTCGCGCACCGCCCGGCTGGACTTTTTGACGATATCGTCTGCGATACCTTTGGCTTGTTTGACGGCCTCCAGCAATTCGGCCTTGTTCATTCCGTGCACGCCGGTAATTTCAGGAATTTCTTTGGCAACTTCCCTTAATTCTTTGGCTGTCATTTTATCAAGCGGCTTCTCGCTGGCCGCCTTGTCCTTTTCCGCCATTTGTTTTTGGTCTCCTTTCCATGCCGATTTAAAAAGCACAAGCGGAGGCCGACCAGCCTCCGCTGAGTTGCTGCTAACTTGATCTGCCCCACAAATAAAATTAGGTTAAATAAACTATTTTTTCTAAGCGTGTCAACAACTAATGCCCCATCGGCAATCATTATTTGTTATTCGGCTGGCGGTCTTTATTCCGGAGATTCCGGCTCCTGGCTCTTCAATCCTTTTCTGAAAATCCGGGCAAATGGTCCCAGTAGATCCATCGGAATCGGGAAAATCGTGGTGGTGTTCGTTTCGGCACTCATTTCGTTGACGGTCTGAAGATATCTGAGCTGCAGAGCCGTCGGATGCTGTTCAATGATCACGGAAGCTTCGGCCAGTTTGGTGGCAGCCTGAAACTCACCTTCGGCATTGATCACCTTGGCCCGGCGGTCACGCTCGGCTTCAGCCTGGCGCGCCATTGCACGCTGCATCTCCTGGGGCAGGTCGATATGTTTCAGCTCCACCGTGGCCACCTTGATACCCCAGGGATCCGTATGGGTGTCGAGAATTTCCTGCAGCTCGTTGTTGATTTTTTCCCTTTCCGCCAGCAGATCATCCAGTTCCGCTTGACCGCACACGCTGCGGATGGTGGTCTGAGCCAGCTGTGACATGGCGTAACTGTAATTCTCCACCTCCACAATGGCCTTAATCGGTTCAATCACCCGGAAGTATATAACGGCGTTTACCTTCACGGAAACATTGTCCCGCGTGATGACATCCTGGGGGTCGACATCCATTGCCACCAGGCGCAGGCTGACCTTGACCATTTTATCAACAATCGGAATCAGAATAATAAGGCCCGGTCCTTTGGCGGCGATGACCCGCCCCAGCCGAAATATGACCCCGCGTTCATATTCGTTCAAAATGCGCAAGGCTGCGGAGAGAAAGAAAATGATTAGAATAATGATCGCGATAAGAGGGTAAAACATATTACGCTCCTTTTCTTAAGTAATGTGACGCTTGGACGGTACGACCCCTTTGACAGCGCCCGGCACTTTATCGGTCAACTGCCGGCTGTCTTATTCAGGGGTTCAACCTCCAGGACAAGATTATCTACCTTAACCACGTTGACCCTAGTGCCTTCCAAGATCGGCTCCTTGGCAGTTGCGTTCCACAGTTCACCGTGAACAAAAACCTTCCCGTCCGGTCGGATGGCCCTTTTTACCACGCCGATTTCACCAACCAGGCCGCTTGCTCCGGTTTTGGGCGTAGATATCTGGGCCCGAAACACAAGCCCGGCTACCACGACAAAAAATCCTGAGACCAGCAGCATCGTCGGCAGCAGCACCGACCATGAAAGACGAAACTCCGGGCTGCTGGCTTCAAACAACATCAAAGATCCCAGCAGAAGCGAAACGATCCCGGCCACACTCAAAAGACCGTAACTGGTAATTTTCATCTCCATGATGAAAAATACAATCGCAAGCAATATCAGCAGCACGCCGGCGTAGTTGATCGGCAGTGCCTGAAGCGCAAAAAAGGCCAGAATGATACAGATACCGCCGATGACACCGGGAAATATCGCACCGGGATGGGAAAGCTCAAAATAAAGGCCGGCCAGACCGATCATCAGCAGAATATAAGCGATGTTCGGGTCACTGATGGTTTTGAGAACCTTGGTGCGAAATGTTTCCTGCAGGACTTTTTTTGCGGCACCGGCCAGATTCAGCCGACCTTTGTCTTTAATTTCACGCCCGTTGATTTGTTTTATCAGGTCATCGGTGTCTTTGGCGATCAAATCGATAATGTTTTTCTCAAGAGCTTCTGTTTCGGTCACGGACACACTTTCGCGGATGGCTTTTTCGACCCATTCGGCATTGCGTCCCCTTTGCTCGGCAACGCTTTTGGCATGGGCCACCATGTCGTTGACCACCTTTTCCGACATGGTCTTTTCAATTTCCTTTCCGCCGGCACCCACCGGATGGGCTGCGCCGATGTTCGTTCCCGGCGCCATGGCAGCGATATCTGCGGCCATGGTAATCATCACACCCGCCGAAGCGGCCCTGGCACCGCCGGGAGACACAAACACCACGATCGGAATCCGGCTGGCCAGAATGGCTTTTATAATCGTACGCATCGATTCGGCCAGTCCGCCGGGGGTGTCGAGTTCGATAATCAGGCAGGCGGCACCGTCATCGTTGGCTTTTTTGATCCCGGTTTTGATAAAATCCGCCACCCCCGGACTGATGGCATCGTTGATTTTGAGGATATAAATCTCTTTTTGGACCACCGGGTCGGCGCCGTCCGCATAGGACCAATGCCAAACAACGGTCAGAAGCAGCAATGCAATGATGGTTTTTTTCATAAGTATCCTGTAACGTGATAATTTTAAAATTCGGCTGGTTTGTGACTGCTCATTTTTTATCTATTCAAGTATCACACCCCATATAAGCATCAAACGCGTATCGAAAAAGGTGTTTGGCTTATAGTTTATGGAGGAAATGCGTTTTTGCGAGAGGCGCTATCTTAGTTTAAGCTTTAGACATTGGTTGTGGCCCAATATTTGGGATGGCTGCTACGATGCCTTCATCAATTCCCGGGCGATAGCCGAATCCCAAATATTGGGCCACCTGCTGCGCTGGGTTTGATAGCGCCTCTCGCAAAAATGCATTTCCGGTGACATCACTTACGTTTATATACTATAATAAGCCAAGAAATAACTTCAACAAGTGTAAATAAGAATCAAGCGTTTTTCAGGGTGCCGGCTTTTTTTTTGTGGGCAGCGGCATCCCCATGGCTTGCATGAGCAGTTTCATATCTTCCCAGACATCCCGTTTTTTTTCGGGATACCTGAGCAGATATGCCGGATGGTAAGTCGGAATCACTTTTATGCCCATGCAGTCATGCAACCTTCCTCTTAGCCGGGAGATCGATTCGTGCGATTCCAGTAGCGTCTGGGCCGCAAATGTGCCCAAAGCACAGATGAAATCAGGTGCAATCGCTTTTAACTGGCGCTTTAGATACGGCGAACAGGTTTCGATTTCATCGGCCTCCGGGTTGCGGTTACCCGGTGGTCGGCACTTGATGATGTTGCAGATGTAAACCTGATCACGGGTAAGTCCGGTGGCTTCGATGATTCGGGTCAACAACCGGCCGGCAGCCCCCACAAACGGTTCACCCTGTTGATCCTCATCGTATCCGGGTCCCTCACCTACAAAAACCAGCCGCGCACCCGGATTGCCGGTACCGAAAACGATATTTTTACGCTTTGTCCACAGCTTGCACCGCCGACAATCTCCAAGATCTGCGCGTATGTCTCCCAGCGTCTCTTGCCAGCTTACCGGCGCTTGGCCCCAGTTTTCCATTATGGCAAAACACCGCTGCGGGCAATCAAAACCGCTCCACCCGCTTTGAACGAGATGGCGCAGGGTCTGTTCAAGTTCGTCGATCGCTTCAATGGTCGCCCGGCGTTTATTCATCTTTACCTAACCCGGATCCGCCAAGGCGGAGAACAGATTGCCACAAAGGCACCAAGACACAAAGCGAAACCTTTGGTTAATATTCATCTTTGCGTCTTTGTGCCTTTGTGGTTCAAATCTTTTGCCATAAAATGCAGAGAAATCATTATTAAAGACCTAATTAGTGTATTCAGACTTGCCGGCCGGGACTCGTTCAACAATCCTGTCCAACAATAAATGGGCGACGGCGTCCTTTTCCATCTCCGCAACCTCCTCGCTGGTACCGTCCCGGAAAAACAGGGTGACTTTATTGGTGTCGGCGGCAAATCCGGAGGCGGGATCACCGATCAGATTGCCGGCAATGATATCAAGATTTTTTTCTGCCAGCTTCTTTTCCGCGTTTTGATGCAGGTCTTTGGTTTCGGCTGCAAATCCGACCAGAATCTGATCCTTTTTTCTGCGTCCCAGTTCTTTGAGAATATCCTGGGTTTTCTCCAGCTGAATGTGCATCTCATCTTGTTTTTTCTTTATTTTATGCCCTGCCGGATTTGTCGGCCGATAATCGGAAACCGCGGCTGTTTTAATGATGATGTCATTGTCATCGACATGCTTGAATACGGCCTGGGCCATTTCCGCCGCTGTCTGCACCTTTATCACATTGACATTCAGGGGATCAGGCAGCGTGGAAGGGCCGCTAATCAAAGTTACGCCGGCACCCCGATATTCAGCGCCCCTTGCAACGGCATATCCCATTTTTCCGGTGGACGGGTTGCTGACAAAGCGCACCGGGTCAATCGATTCCCGGGTCGGGCCTGCAGTGACCAGAACGCGCCGGTTCAACAGATCCTTGGGGGCAACCCGGCTCAACAGACGATCCAGTATCTGTTCCGGCTCCGGCAGCCGCCCCGGTCCGGTGGTGCCGCACGCCAGTTCCCCGGAGCCGGGTTCCAGGATGTGGTACCCGTCGTTTCTCAATGTCTCGAGATTTCGCCTGACAGCCTTTTTTTGGTACATGTTGGTATTCATGGATGGGCAAACGATTACCGGTGCCGTGACCGCCAGCATAAATGTGCTCAAGGCGTCATCGGCAATCCCGTTGGCAAGCTTTCCGATGATGTTGGCCGTGGCCGGCGCAACAATGACGGCATCCGCTTCGGCGGCCCAGTCGATGTGCTTGAAAGAAGCTTCATCGCCCTTTTCAAACAGATCGGTGCACACCGGCATACCGGAAAGGGCCTGAAAAGTCATCCAGCCCACAAATTCCAGGGCGCTTTGGGTCATGAAAACCCGAACGGTTGCGCCCTGCTTGGAAATAAGCCGCAACAGTTCCACGCTTTTATAGGCGGCAATCCCGCCACACACGCCCAGGACAATGTTCTTGTTTTTGATTCCGTAGGTCATGATCCGATTCTTTTAAGTGGTTCAAAACGATATGCTTCGAACCATATAAGGATCCAAGCCGAAAGTAAATGGTTGATATTTAATCTCTAAGCAGCCCTGCCTTCTCTATTTCAACAGGCCGCTGCCCGCGGTCGACATGGTCGGCGCCACCCATATCTTTACGCTCGTGTAATAGGTCCCTTCGTTGATCTCGATGACAGCCCAGCGGTTTTCCTTCTGATAAAGCATCATCGTGCGCGGCGATTTAAATTCGCTGATCATCCGCCAGTTGTCCTTGGGCATGTTTTTCTCAAAAAATACAATGAGTGTACCGACATCGACCCTGGCTTTCAATGAAAGAACCCCAACGGTAAACCCGGCAGTCCGGTAGACAAACGAGTCATCCCGCTCCTTTTTCAGCTCTTTGGGAATGAGTACGTCATCAAAATCATGATAAACCGGTGCATCTTTCCTCGTGGCGGGAGCAGTGGTCGTGGCCGTTGCCTGGTCGTCCTTTTTTAAAGTCGAACAACCGGTAAACAACATCAGGATAACGGCCATAATCACGATGCTGCCTTTTAAGGCTTGGGCTTGTTTTGCGCCTGTCATGATTCAACCTCCTTGTATTTTCGGGTTCGCGGTTATCTAAATATATAAATGTTTGTGATACTCGTCAAATTTTGAGCCATGCAGCAGGTGGGCTTATGCGGTCTGCTCGAGGTACCAGTCATAGGTGTTGCGGATTCCGTCGCTCAACTCGATTTGCGGTTTCCAACCGGTGCTTTTCAATCTCGTAACGTCCAGCAGCTTCTGCGGACTGCCGTCCGGTTTCGTGTGGTCCCATAGCTCCCGCCCCTGGAAGCCGACCGTCGATTTGACGATTGCAGCCAACCGGCGGATGGTCAGGTCATGACCGGTGCCCACATTTATATGGGAAACCTTGGGCGATACAGCGTCACCGGTATCGAAAGAATCCGAATCGGCGCTGCGAACAGCGGACAGCGCCCGGTATTGATCAGCCGACAGGGACAGCAGCCTTAAACAGGCAGCAGCCAGGTCATCGACGTGCAGGAATTCCCGCCGGGGTAAGCCGCTGCCCCAGAGACGGACGGCAGCCTGTGTGTTCGGTTCGTCTCCGGTGCCGGTGTCAGACAGTGCCTGCAGCCCCTGGCGGATGTCGTCCGGTATGGGCCCGAATACGGCCGCGTCTTTTTCAATTGCCTGCCGGTCTTGCCTGCGGGCCATCTTAGCCAGGTGATACTTGCGTATCAGGGCCGGCAGGACATGTGAATTCCCCAGATCGAAATTGTCATGCGGTCCGTACAAGTTGGTGGGCATCACGGCCCGGAAGTCGGTTGCGTACTGGCGGTTGTAACTCTCACAAAGCTTGATGCCGGCAATTTTCGCAATCGCATAGGGTTCATTGGTCGGTTCCAGAAATCCGGAAAGAAGATATTCTTCCCGCATCGGTTGCGGCGCAAGTTTGGGATAGATGCACGAGCTGCCCAGAAAAAGCAGCCGCCTGACCCCGGACCGGCTGGCGGCGTGAATCACATTCGATTCGATCATCAGGTTTTGGTAAATAAAATCGGCCGGATAGGTATTATTGGCCTGGATGCCACCGACCCTGGCCGCGGCGAGAATCACATAGCCAAAATGATTGTTTTTAAAAAAATGACGCACCGCCCCCTGATCGCTCAAATCCAGTTCATCACGGGATCGGGTGATCAGATTGCCATAGCCCTGGCCGAGCATGCAGCGAAGGATCGCCGATCCGACTATTCCGCGGTGGCCGGCAATAAAAATCACCGCATCTTTTGGCAGCAGATGGCTGGGCGACAGATTTTCCGCGGATTGAGACATCAGCTGAACTTCATCTTTATTCAATATGGTTATATGTTTGAAACCCTTCCTGCCGGAACAGATGGTCGCGCTCGGCCTCTTTCAGGTCCGCGGCGACCATCTCCGCGATCAGCTCTTTGAAAGTCCGGCGAGGTTTCCACCCCAGCTTTTCCCGGGCCTTGGGCGGATCTCCCAGAAGGGTATCGACTTCAGTCGGTCGAAAATAGCGCGGGTCAATGGCAACCACCGTTTGACCGTTTGCCGAATTAACACCTTTCTCCTTCTCCCCTTTGCCCTCCCAGCGAATCGACATTCCCAGCTGATGGCCGGTCAGTTCGATCAGCTCTCTGACCGAATGCTGTTCTCCGGTAGCGATCACGTAATCCTCGGGTTCATCCTGCTGCAGCATCAGCCACTGCATTTCGATATAGTCGACCGCATGTCCCCAGTCTCGCAGGGCGTTGAGATTCCCGACATACAGGCAATCCTGCAAGCCAACCTTAATACGCGCCAGGGCCCGGGTGATTTTACGGGTCACAAAAGTCTCACCCCGAATGGGTGATTCGTGGTTGAACAAAATACCGTTGCAGGCAAACATGTCGTAGGCTTCGCGATAGTTCACCGTTATCCAATAGGCGTAGAGTTTGGCGACCCCGTAGGGCGATCGCGGATAAAAAGGGGTGGTTTCCTTTTGGGGCACTTGCTGTACCTTCCCGAATATCTCAGAGGACGAGGCCTGGTAGAAACGGGTCATTGGCGTCAGATTGAGAATCCGGATGGCCTCCAGCAGGCGCAGGGCACCCAGGGCATCCACATTGGCGGTGTACTCCGGTGTTTCAAAGGAGACTTTGACGTGGCTCTGGGCCGCCAGGTTGTATATTTCATCCGGCTGAACTTCCTGGATGATACGAATCAGGTTGGTGGCGTCGGTCAAATCACCGTAATGCAGGATAAACCGCAGATCCTTTTCGTGGGGATCCTGGTACAGATGATCGATGCGGCCGGTGTTAAAAGAGGAGGCCCGACGCTTGATGCCGTGAACCTGGTAGCCTTTATTTATTAAAAATTCTGCCAGGTAGGCACCGTCCTGTCCCGTGATGCCGGTGATAAGGGCTCGCTTCATTTAATGTTTTTCCTTTTCGATATAAGCTTTGAAATAATCTATCGTACGCACCAGGCCTTGATCCAGTTTTGTTACCGGCTCCCATCCCAGGCGCTTTTTGGCCAGGTTGATATCCGGCTGGCGCTGCAGGGGGTCGTCCTGGGGCAGCGGCTCAAAAATGATCTTGGATTGCGAGTCGGTGATTTTCAGAATTTTCTCGGCCAGTTCCAGGATCGTGTATTCCCCCGGGTTGCCGATGTTCACAGGGCCGGTGAACGCGTCCGGGCTGTTCATCATGCGGATCATTCCATCTACCATGTCGTCGACGAAACAAAATGAGCGCGTCTGTTTGCCTTTACCGTATACGGTGATATCCCGGTTGTTCAAGGCCTGCATGATAAAATTGCTGATAACGCGGCCGTCGTTGGGATGCATGCGGGGTCCGTACGTGTTGAAGATGCGAATAACTTTGATTTTGATGCCGTGCTGGCGATAGTAGTCAAAAAAAAGTGTTTCGGCACAGCGTTTGCCTTCATCATAGCAGGAGCGCGGTCCGATCGTGTTGACGTTGCCCCAGTAATCTTCCGTTTGGGGATGAACGGAGGGATCGCCGTATATTTCCGAGGTTGAGGCCTGAAGGATTTTGGCTTTCAGCCTTTTGGCCAGACCCAGCATGTTGATCGAACCGTGCACGTTGACCTTGGTGGTCTGTACCGGATCGTTCTGATAGTGAATCGGTGAGGCCGGACAGGCCAGGTTGTATATTTCATCCACCTCCAGGTAAAGCGGAAAGGTGATGTCATGCCGCATCAGCTCAAAATACGGATCATCCAAAAGATGAACGATGTTGCGTTTCGTCCCGGTATAAAAGTTGTCCACACACACCACATCACAGCCTTCCTGCAGCAAACGCTCACACAGAAAGGATCCGAGAAAACCCGCTCCGCCGGTCACCAGAACCCGCTTGCGTAAATGCATCTTCACTCCTTCATCACCTGGTTACAGGTTTCGATCGCATGACCTTCCCGGGATTGTCATCACTATTTCCAATGATTCAAAAATGTTATTGGTTTTTAGCGTCGAATATTTATATCACAAATTCTGAAAGGGTTCAAATAATTACCGGAAATCGATTTTGCGGCACCAATCAGCCTGGCTTTGGAGATACCGGAACAATCGGCACAGAGATATCCGGCCGGCGCATTGTTCAATGCAATGGCTTTTTTCCGCCCGGCTTAAATTATCTCAGAGATTTTGACAGGTCTTTTTTCTTGTAAAGAAGTTAAGGCCGCCAAACCGATAAGAACCGGCTTCAATCCATCCTCGCCGGTGACGGGCGGCTGTTTATCGTTTACGACAGCGTCGACAAAAGCTTTCAACTCTTCGACGTATGACTGCTGATATCTTTCCAAAAAGAAATAATGCGGCTTTTCACTGCTAACCCCTTCGGCGGTACTCAATCTGGCGGAATTGGGAAAGTCATTTTCAACCTCGACATAGCCTTTAGAGCCAAATACTTCCACTCTCTGATCATAGCCATAAACGGCCTGTCTGCTGTTGTCGACAACGCCCAGCGCGCCATTTTTAAATTTTAAAGTGATGACCGCCGTATCGACATCTCCGATGTCGCCGAACGCCGGATCTATCAAAACAGCCCCTTGGGCATATACTTCTTCTACGTCACTGATGGACAAATATCGGGCCATGTCAAAATCATGAATCGTCATGTCAAGAAAAATACCCCCGGAAACTTTTAGATATTCGATGGGCGGCGGTGCAGGATCTCTGGAAGTAATTTTAACAATGTGCACGTCTCCGACTTTACCGGTATCAACCATCTGACGGACCTTCTTGAAGTTATGGTCAAATCTTCTATTAAAACCGATCTGCAGTTTTACACCGGCCGCTTTTACTGCATCCAATGCGTGTTTAATTTTTTCAATATTGAAATCGATCGGCTTTTCACAAAAAATGTGTTTACCCGCTTCAGCGGCTGCGACGATCAATCTGGCATGCGTATCCGTAGAGGAACAGATAAGCACAGCCTCTATTTCAGCATCATTCAAGATGTCCGTATAGTCGGTTGTCAGATTCGAAATTCTGAGTTGTTTTACCCATTGCTTTACATTGTCGGCATAAATTTCAGCCACCGTTTTTATTTCAGCCTCCGGAACATTGTAGGTGAGCAGCTCGCCATGCAATTGCCCGATTCTTCCCGCACCAATCAGTCCTATTTTCATTTCTTCCCCCCTTTGGTGACATTCGTTAATCCGATTGATGTAAGCCGATGTTATTTCAAACATCCGCTGTAATTTCAATCTCTATTTGGCCGATATCACATTGTTCATATCAGGTCACAGCCTTGCTTGACAATAGTGCATGCGATTAATTATATATTTGGGATCTGAACAATCGCGCTCTATTGCAACCAAAACCAGCAAGGCAAGTTTATGCGCCCCATAGAAAAAAGACGGGTAAAGGCCTGTGCGTTTGACCTGGGTAACACCCTTATTAACGACACCCGGCTGTCAAAAGACGCTGCGGTCGATATGGGTGAGTGGCTTTTGAATCACTCGTTTATCCCATCCAAAGAGGCCTTCCTGGCTACCTTTGAAAAGGTCAATCACGGCACGGTAAAACCATTTATAAGCCATACTTTCGGCGAAATAGATTTCTTTGTGCAAACTTTTAAAGAATTAGCGATAAATGCTATTTCGGCCCAAGCAGCCTTAAAAAAATTCAGGGAAATATTAATCGAAAAGATTCATCCGGACCCGGATATTGTGGCAACGTTCCAGTTACTGAAACAGAAGAACATTCGGATCGCCCTTGTGTCCAATGAAAGAGTGAGCCGGGTAGAGGCCTATATGGAAAAAACAAACCTGAGACATTTTTTTGACGCCATCATTGTTTCCGAGGGTATCGGCATCGAAAAACCCGACCATCGCATTTTTCAGGAAGCATTGAAGCAGTTAAGCGCTAAAGGCGAAGAAATGGTCATGTTCGGAGATAACCAGATTGCAGATGGTGCCAGTAAGAAACTGGGAATATTCTTTGTTCTGGTTACAGGCTATATGAACAGAGCCTGGATCTGGGAGGAGGGAAATCCTTACCCGCCGGATTATATCATGGAAAAGGTAACGCCAAAAAATATGACGGCGTTTCTGAATAAGGTCGCCCTCAACCGATGAAGCGCACAAAACTCACAACCGGTTGCCTACTCTGCCGCCTCGTGAGGTAAAATGTGTAAGCTTTTTTCTTGAAAGGTTATCGTCACTTCCTCACCGACTTCAAAAACCATATGCTCCTGAGGATCGGCAACTTCCACGGTAAGGATATCGTTAGCCACCTCGACCTCATAAATCATTTGCGAGCCGAGATAAACCGTCTCGCGGACCGTTCCGGTCAGGGTGTCCGACTTCTTGGGTGCCAGTTTTACGGACTCGGGACGAACGACTAAAAGCACTCTTTGCCCTTCTGAAAAGGCGCCGGGCTGCACGAAAACCTGAAATTTTTTTCCCATTATGTCGAGGTCAGCTTCATTGCCGGATACCATGCTTTCAACACGGCCCTCCAGAAAATTGGCCTTGCCGATAAAATCAGCGACAAAACGGTTGACCGGTTTGGCATAAATCTCCTGGGGGCTTCCAATTTGCATAATTTTCCCCTGGTGCATGATGACGACCCGGTCGGAAAGGGTCATGGCCTCTTCCTGATCATGGGTCACGTACACAGATGTTATCCCCACCCGCTGCTGAAGTTTACGGATCTCCAAACGGGTCGACACTCGCAGTTTGGCGTCTAGGTTGGAGAGCGGCTCATCGAGCAAAAGCACCTTGGGCTCCATAACCAGAGATCGGGCCAGGCTGACGCGCTGCTGCTGCCCGCCTGAAAGCTGGGCCGGAGAGCGTTCGCCGAATCCCTCCAACCCGACGAGAGCCATAATCTTCTCGGTATCCCTACGAATGTCCTGAGCTGAATCCCTGCGTATTTTCAGCCCGTAAGATATATTCTCGAACACCGTCAGGTGCGGGAAAAGCGCATAGTTTTGAAATACCATGGTGGTCGGTCTTTGGTTAGGTGGCGTCATACTCACATCTTCACCATCGATTAGTACTTTACCGGAAGTGGGAAGCTCGAAGCCGGAAATCATTCTAAGGGTTGTTGTTTTTCCACAACCGGATGGTCCCAATAGGGTCACCAGCTCACCTTCTTTTACTTCAATGTTCACATTATCCACGGCCCTGACCGTATCTTCTCCGGTTCCGAATAACTTAACAAGGCGCTTAAGAACAAGGTAGTCCTGCCGCATATCGTATCCTCCGATTGTTCTATTTATTCACCCAAGATTCACACGCCACCTCGGGACGGATAGCGTCTCTGGTAATATGCATTTGTGGACCTTAATTAGTTAACAATGCTGATAGTTCTCGTGCCCTTGCCGATCCGGCTTACCATAAGTTGGATGATGCTCAGCGCAATGAGAACGATAAATATAAGAAGAAGACTCATGGCTGCTGCCTGAGCGTACTGACTGTTATCCACGAATCCCAGGATCGCTACGGTAATCAGGTTCCACTTACCCGACACAACGAAGATGATCGCGCTAATGGCGGTCATCGATTTGACAAAGCTAAAGGCCAGACCTGAGAAAAAAGCCGGTGCAATCATGGGCAGGGTTATTTTTCTAAAGGTTTTACCACTGTCGGCACCCAGATCGGTTGAGGCTTCCTCGATCGAAGGATCAATCTGTTGCAGGGCTGCAATACCGGAGCGTATGCCGACCGGCATATTTCTGAATATGAGCAGCGTCACAATGATCCAGGCGGTTCCGGTCAGGACAAAGGGAAACAGCATAGTCCTCTGTTTGAAGGCCAGAATATATCCTATTCCCACAACGGTGCCCGGTACCGCAAAGGTCAGCATGGAAACAAACTCCATTATGCCACGGCCGATAAATTTCTTCCTGATGACCAAAAAAGCAATAAATATTCCCACCAGCCCCGTGATCGGGGTTGCCAGCGTGGACAAGCTTAAGGAGTCGATAATATAATCCTTGCCCACCTGGAACATCTCCACATAGTTCATGAGGGTCAGTGTCGCATCAACACCCCAGAGCCTTTGAAAAGAACCATAGATGACCATTCCATAAAAAAGAAAAACGATCATGGTGAACAGGAGACACAGGGTATAGGCCGGCAGTTTGATATACCATTCCAATCGTTGAATGGTTGCGCCGGTCGGCCGCCCGGTAACCGTGACATAAGATTTTCTGGATACCCAGTATTTTTGAATAAAGAAGGCTGTCACCGTTGGCATCAGAAGCAGGATCGCCAGGGTAGAACCTCTGGAAAGGTCATACATTCCGGTAATCTGTAAATAAGCCTGGACTGAAAGTACTCTGAAATTTCCGGATAAAACCATGGGATTGCCGAAATCAGCCATGGACTCGATGAATACCAATAGCCAGGCGCTGGCAATACCGGGAACGGCCAGGGGCAGGGTCACGGTGGCGAAAACCTTCGCCCTGGAGGCTCCCAGATCCATGGCCGCCTCTTCCAGGGCAGGATCGATGGCCTGCAGAACACCATGCAAAACGAGGAAAGCGATCGGACCATAGGCGATGGTCTCCACCAGCACCAATCCTCCCAATCCGTAAATCGAGTATTCACCGATAATCTGTTTTACGAAGGGGGTCAGGCTGCCAGCTCTGCCAAAGAGCAGGATTGCGGCCAGGGCAACGACAAACGGCGGCGAGATAATCGGAAATGTGGCTGTCAGCCGGAAAAAGCGCTTAAATGGGATGGGCGTTCTAGTAATGGCATAGGCAAAAACAAATCCGAGGACAGTTCCCGCCGTGGCGGTAAGTATACCCAGGATCATGCTGTTTATGAAAGGCTGAAAATAATACCTTTTTGAAAAAATTGCCAGATAGTTCGAAAGGTCGAATTGCTTGTCGACCATTAGACTCGTTTTGATGACCATGTACAAGGGCGAGACCACAAAGATCAATAAAAAGTAGAAAATAGCCAGTATGGATACCAGCAGCAGCGGCTCTTTCCCGATCAATCGTAAATTCCCTATTATCTCCTGCCTTTTTAAACCTGACATTGTCATGGCGATCCTCAAATCGAAAAAAACTTAATATTTCAGCCACTAAGACACTAAGCCACAAAGATTATAAAATGATTCAGTAGATTCCTCTTTTTTTGATAAAAGTTTAAACCTCATATTCACTCTTAGTGCCTTCGTGTCTTGGTGGCTGAACTTTTACAAAAGAACAAAAAATCCCTGCCGCCGGTTGTATCAGCAGCAGGGACCATTCCAGGCAAATGCCCTCCATTTATTTTCCGATCCGGTCTCTCCAGGCTTCAATCATTTTGCCTTTATTCTGGCCGGCCCAGACATGGTTGTAATCGATTAACTTAACCTGATCCAGGGTGACGGAGCCTTTGCCCACTGTAGCTTTGGGGTTAACGGGCAGGCGGTTGTACTTCTGAAAGAGATTCTGAGCTTTTACGGTGAAGCACCAGTCAATAAATTTTTTCCCCAGCTCCGGTTCAGGACCACCTTTTATGAGCGACAGTCCGCCGATTTCATAGCCGGTGCCTTCTTCGGGGAATGTCATAACAACCGGGTAGCCCTTGTTGACGCCCTTTGCGAGAATGTCATGTGAAAATGCGATTCCCACTGCGACTTCCCCCAACCCGGCCATAGGAATACAGCCGGTTCCTGATTTTGTGTACTGAAGAATACTTTGTTTATCAAATTTCTCCCACCAATCCAGCGTTTTTTCAAGACCGTGCATCTGGATCAGCGTAGCATAAGTAGTGTAAGCCGTTCCCGAAGTATAGGGGTAGGCCATGGCAATATTATTAGAAAAAGCGGGATTGAGAAGATCATCCCATGACATTGGGGCTTTGGCACCCTTTTCCTTTAAGAAGTTGATATTGGTAACAAACCCGATGGCTCCGGAATAAAACCCGGTCCAGGCCCAGTCATCGGCATGCAGCTTTTCTGTGAGTTCGAAATCGGTATTGGGTTTGTAGGGGATAAGCAGTCCCTTTGAGGCGGCATTTATATGGGACGTATTGGATCCGGCATGCCATACGGTAGCTTGCGGATTGCCTGCTTCGGCTTCAACCCTGGCCAGCACCTCACCGGATGACATTCGTACCCATACCACATCAATTCCTGTTTCTTTTTCAAATGCTTCAATATAGTATTTTGCTTCGCCCGAATCAAAGGCCTCATAAATATGGAGAACCTTACCGGCTGCCTGGACGGTTGCAAAACCGCTAAATACGAAAATTGCAACAAACATCAACATATACATCACTTTTTTCATAAGAACCTCCTTTTTTTGAAAATTTCTCCGGGATCCCTACTCTGACTACCATTGTTCAGTGTTAATTATGTTTGTTCATTCGGTCAAAGAATCCAACAATTCGAATACAAATAGAAGTTAGGTTAGAAAGGCCAAATTCAAGCTTTCACTATCGATTGGTTTTTGGGAAAGGAAAAAACCATCCTCTGCCGCAGAGCCGGACCCGGATTCAGCCGTTGTCGCATCTCGAATCGTCCGGCCCATTAAGGTGTTTTTCACCATATAATAACCTTTTCCGGAAAAGCAAGGGTTTATTACGCCATACCAAACCCTGCAATTCCCCGCGGCTTTGGTGTCGTTGAAACTAGAAACGCCCGGGCCTTTCCGACGGACCATGCAGGATGAGCCGGTGAAGATGAAAGCCCGGAAATCGCGGTGACTCGGACCATTATACGCCAGTATGCAACCTTTTGAACGTCTGAGGCAATGGGCCTAATTTGATTCTCCCGTCTCGCACCCATCTTGACTTAATCTTGATTCCAGCGTACTTATTCGGCAATCCATCTGAGTGATACCAAATTAGGAGGCGCATCATGATCAGCAGATCGAAAATCGGTTTGAACAGAATCCTGGTTCCCGGCGCAAATCTTGAAGAATTTTTCAAATTAAGCGCAGCCCTGGATTTGCACAAGGTTGAATTGCGCAACGACCTGCCTGGTGCAGGCGTCATTGACGCCTGCTCGCCGAATCAGGTCAGGGAGTTATCGCAAAAGTATGAGATTAGGATCCTTACGATCAATGCCCTGCAAAAGTTCAATCTGGGCGCAGTTTTACCAGACATCTTCGATGAGTTAAAAGCGATGATCGGACTTGCGGCTTCCATCGACTGTGAGGCTGTTGTGCTGGTTCCCAATAATGATAGCGATGACAAAAGGGATTCGGCTGTGATTATGCAGGAAACCGTGGCCGCGTTAAAGGCTTTGGGACCGCTGCTGGATGACAGCGGCGTCTTAGGCTATGTGGAACCGCTTGGATTCGAACAGTGTTCTCTGCGCTCAAAGGTCACCGCCATGCAGGCGATTCAGGAATCAGGCTGCAAGAGTTATAAAATTGTTCATGACACTTTTCATCATCACCTCGGACCGGATACGGCTGGTTCTTTGGAAAATGATTATGACATCGCCTACACGGGACTCGTTCATCTTTCCGGTGTGGAAAGCGATATCCCAATCATTAAATATAAGGACGAGCACCGAATCTTTATAAACGATAGAGATAATCTGGAGAATCTTGCGCAGATAGAACAGCTCACAAAGCTGGGTTACGAAGGCGATTTTTCCTTCGAGCCTTTTGCCGGAGAGATTCAAACGATGGAAATTGAAGCCTTAAAAGCGACGATCGATCAAAGCATCGATTTTATTGCGAATCGATAAATAAATTGCAGTACGTGATCGTAACTATGAAAGCAAGCAATTAACCTCGGTGCGCCGGGTAGCGTCAATTAATTGTGTATTCATGGTTGACCAAAATTTACCTCACACAAAGTCGCAAAGGTGCTAAGTTTTCATGATCTTTCTTTGGTCTTGGCGTCTTGGCGTGATAATTTAATAATCTCGCCTTAACGCAATGATTTCAAGGCTATGTCCGAAAGAATGACTCATCCCTGACCCGGTGCGGCCTGCAGGCCAATGAGCGGCGCCAAAAAGGCCGCCGAGGCCCGGACATCCTCGCTAAAGCTGCTTTTTATATTTCCTTCAATACCCAGCGTGCCTTCAAAACCGATATCCTTCAGGGTTGTGATGATTTCAGCGAACCGGAAGGCGCCGAATCCCGGAAAATATCGGTTGTTGTCGGAAACGTGCACCGAGTCGTATAAGCCGGCGCAGGTCTTCAATGCAGCCGGCCCGTCTGTCTCTTCGATATTCATATGAAAGGTGTCCGGCAGCAGACGCACAAAAGGATTATCCAGCTCCCGCAGAATACGCAGATCAGAGATAAACGGATGGTTCTCACGGTAATCTTGGGGCAGGGCTGTTTGAATGCTCAAGGGAAAACGGCCGGTTGTTTTTTTCACTGTTAAATCCTCCTCGGCAAGGGGCGGCGAACCGCCGCCCCTTTAGGCTCTTAGGGCCTTTTCCCTGACAACATGTTATATGAAACTGAAGGTTTTCCGCCGCAGGCGGATCAGTGTTCAGGTGTCAGGATTTAGCACCGCGGTTCCATGACACCTGAAACCTACAATCTACACAACTGCCGCCCCGTAGGGGCTTCTTTTTCCGAGCGCAGTCTTGGAAAAAGCTTAGGCCCTATCTGTTCAATTCACAACATAATTGAACATGATTTATGTCACAGCCAGATTGAATATTTTAGGAATGCTACCTGTCGAGAGGCTCCCTTCGAGGGCCTCAGGATCGAATGACAGGGTCAAACGATCAATTTAGATAGAAAAGACAGAGCGAAGCGATACCATAAATCTTCAATCTTCAGCCTTCAATCTTCAATTCCCGTTAATCCGGCTTTGGTATGTTCGGGTCCGAAAGGGTCTACAAAATACAGGTGATCTTGCATTCATTGCGATCGGTGCGCAGCATGACAATGTTTTCCGGCACTTCGTCCAAGCGTATCTCTTTTGTGATCATCGGCAGCATGTTCATTCCGGAGGCCATGGCTTCGATGACTCTCGGAAAGGTTCCATGCCCGGAATGCCCCTGAGCGCCGACGATCCTGGCACGTCTGACCTGCAGGACCTCGCCCGTAACCGGCATTTTGGCATCGGCCCGGGCCACGACTACGATAGTGCTGTTCAGGGTCCTGCCTTCCCAGACGGCCTGCTCGATGGCGGGATATACGACCTCGGGCAGACCGGTTGCCTCCAGATAAATTGAAGCACCCATACCGTTGGTGTATTCGAGAACCTTCTCGGTTAAATCTTCCTCGAGGGGATTGATAATGATATCGGCGCCAAGCCTGCGGCCGATTTCCGCCCGGGCAGCCTCGGGTTCGGAGAGGATCACCCGTGCAGCACCCTGGCGCTTCAAAACGGCGCAGGCCGCGAGTCCCACGGGACCGCCGCCGCAGATGACCACGTCGTCACCAGGACGGATGCCGCCACCGCGTTCGACCACTGCGTTGTAAGCAACGCTAGTGGGTTCTACCATGCTGCCGAGCTTGAACACCTCTTCGTCCGGGTATCGATCTCTCAGTGAATTCAAGCTCCACAGGCAACGGTCGGGCAGTACGAGGTAGTCGGTAAAAGCACCGTCAACGTTGAAGCCGATTTCATCCAGCCGCTCACAATGGTTGGGCCAGCCGTCGGCGCATGGTTTGCACGAGCCGCACCAGAGCATCTCCTCGGCACATACCCACTCGCCGCCTTTGAACGGTCGGTTGGTCGTCTTGTCATAGGCGTCGGGGGCCGCCTCCACAACGATTCCCGAAAGCTCATGGCCCAAGGTGCAAGGAAATCCCGTCAACCCCGGATACCAGATGTAGTTGTCATCATCGGCCTGGGCCATGTGTACATCACTGCCGCAGATACCGCAGGCTTTGACCTGAATCAGAACCTGCCCCGGCCCCGGCTTGGGGACCGGCACTTGTTCGATCTTGATCTGCGGATTACGCCAGACCTTGCTGCCCAGATAGGTCTGGCATCCATCGACATCCTTGAAACCCAGCTTGAAATCAGGCTTCGGGTCCCATTCCGCGTGAAGTCTCACCGCCTTCATTTCCTTTTCCATTTTATTTTCTCCTTTATTGAAAACGTTTACGATACAAATGATTTTTTTAGTGATGAATCAGCAACTGCTCGTTCTGACCACCAGTTCCGGCTCGAGAATGATCTTTTTCGGTTCGGCCATTTTATGGTTGATATTTTCCAGCAACATATCCACCGCGATCCTGCCCATCTTGTATTTCGGCTGATTGACCGTGCTCAAACCGATTTCAGGAAAGGCTGCAAAGGGGATGTCGTCAAAACCGACAACAGCGACGTCCCCGGGCACACCCAGTCCCATTTCCTTGATGCCTTGAATCACCCCTAGAGCCATTAGATCGTTTTCGACAAAAATGGCTCTCGGGCAATCACCCGATTTGATGATGCGCCGTATGACCCTGTAGCCGGTTTCACGTTTGAAATCCCCGGAAAAGATAAAGCGCTCTTCAATCGGTATGCCGTATTTTTCAAAGGCCTGTTGATACCCCCGGAACCGTTCGCCACCCGAAGACCCGTCCTCGTGAGCGCCGATAAATCCGATGCTTTGGTATCCCTGCTCGATCAAGTGTTTTGTGGCCAGAAACCCGCCCCTTTCATCGTCGATTACCACAAGGCTTTTATCCGGCGCTGTTAACCGCTTGCACAGATATACCACCGGGATGGCACCGACCGGGCGATCTCCGTGCATCGTTGGCTCTTCGGAGCCCGGAGCCAGGATAATCCCGTCGACGCGCTTTTCCTCCAACAGTCTCATATACTGGTATTGCTTATCTTTTTTATAATTGGTGTTGCACAAAAAGATATTGTATCCGTTTTCCTCGGCACCGGCCTCAACCCCTTTTACGATCTCCGGATAAAATGGATTGCTGATATCCGGAATGATCAGGCCGATGGACTGGGTCTGGCTTTTCACCAGCCCCCGGGCAACAGCATTCGGCGTGTATCCGAAGTCTCTTGCAACTGCGAGTACCTTTTCGCGTGTCTCCGGCTTGACCCCGTACTCATTGTTAAGCGCTCTGGAAACTGTTGCGGTGGATACCCCAGTCTTTTTGGCAACATCCTTGATCGTTGCAGTCATGATAATAGCATCTCGCTTACAATCAATTTGCGCATACCAATAGTAAACGTTTACAAACAATGCAAACATTTTATACCGGATTTTTTAAGTCTAAATCGGAATAATAAGGAACTATTGTATAAATAATATTCTATTCACGCTTTTTTATCGAAAATTACACGTATACATTAATTTTCAAAACCATGTGGAAATTTTGCTTGTCAACTTTGACGCGATATGTTGGTAATATTTGGAAACGTTTTCAACCAAGCGTCTCAACAGGAGTTGGTTTAATTGGGATCATTGGGTTGATCGTGTTTTGTAAGGCACAGCGATGTATGTTGGTTACGGCTCAACTGAGCTCGCCGAAGTCTGGATGCCGGATGCTGGATACCGGATAATTCAAAAAGGAATGCCACTCGGTCGGTACTACTTTAAAACAGAGAGAATACCTCCATTTTAGGACTTTCTCTGAGCACCGGTTGCGTGGGTTTGTTGCGTTCGGCGGATTGTTTCGTTCGATAGATCATAAACTCGGATCCACCCAGAAATCGCCCGATAATATTTTTTATTAAAAAGGCCGAAATAGTGATTGACAATATTTTTTTTTGTTTTTATGTTAACGTTAACATCGAATTGGCACCCCCATAAAAACAAATTTCAAAACCGTGCTTCCTCGCATGCAAAATAAAGTTCCAACAATCAAGGAAATTGCCAAGATTGCCAATGTTTCAGCCATGACGGTTTCCCGAGCGCTTAACAACAACCCCCGGGTTCGGGAAAAAACTCGAAAAAAAATTCAGACCATCGCCAAGCAGCTGGGCTACAGGCCAAACAGAATTGCACGTTCTCTGGTCTCAAAAAGGTCACAATTAATCAGCCTGATTGTGGCGGACATTGGGAATCAGTATTTTTCTGAATTGGCCCGGGGTATCGAAGATAAAGCACGCGAAAACGGATACAATGTTATTTTTTGCAGCACGGACAACGACTCTGAAACTCTGAAAACCTATGTCCGCCTCATGATGGAAGTCGGTGTCGACGGATTCATCCTGGCAGCCGTCAGGCTAAAGGAGCCGATCGTCGAGGAACTTGCCGACCAGCATTTTCCGGTGGTTCTGGTCAACCGGGAATTAAAGGAAAAAAAAGCCAACTCTGTGGTTATTGACAATCATGCCGGCGCATACCTGGTTGTTGAACACCTGATCAAATGCGGCTATGAAAAAATTGGCATCATTACCGGGGCCTTCAACTTATCCACTGGCATCGAACGCTATGAAGGCTACCGCAAAGCTTTGGGGGACCACGGTATAACGTTTTATGAAGATTTCATATCCCAGGGTCCATTTACCACGGAACATGGATGCAAGGCGGCCACTAAAATGCTGTCAGGCAAAAACAGGCCGGAGGCGATTTTCGCTGCAAGCGACAAAATCGCCCTGGGCGTTATGGATGCCGCCGGGAAATTAGGCTTGTACATTCCGGAGGATCTTGCGCTGGTGGGCTTTGACGACACCGAATTCTCTTCCAACGCCAAAATAAATCTGACAACCGTCAGTCAAAAAAAATATGAAATGGGTGCCCTTGGGGTTCAAATACTGCTTGATCTGATAAACGGGCAAGACCACGGTTCTGTCAACAATATCGTCCTGGCGCCCGAGCTTATTATCCGAAAATCCTGCGGATGCCAATTGCCTAGAAATAAGCGGCCAATAAATAACACAGCAATTGTGACTCCTGACACGCGTGGGAATACGGTTTTGCGGTAAAAGGCCATAAATGTGCCCATCGATATATGGATTCAGCTAAACCAAAATTTACATAAAGAGGAGACAAAAAAATGACCTGGCTTACAACAGATTACCCGGAAATCATCTTCGAAGACAATACCGTTGGAAGATTAAAAAAAGAAATCTGGGATGCAACCGACGAGCAAATTGACAGCATATTGGCTGATTATGACGTACCCTCCCCTTCAGAACTCGGAAAGGCCGGTTGCTATATCCAGAACACGCCGCGGGTGCAGTGCATCGAAAAGCGAAAAAAGAACGACATCCTTTTTCTGCCCATCGGCTGCACGGAAAACCACGGCCGTCACGCCAACACCGGTCTTGACACTTTTATGGTGACGCAAATCCTGGAGGGTGTGCGGCGGTATACGGCCCGTCAGGGTCACGAGACCAATCTTGCCTTTACACCGCTTAACTACGGCGGTCATCCCTACCATCATGTGGGCATGCCCGGCACAGTTATTATTCCCAGGGAAGTCGTGGAGGAAATGGTGATCTACACCCTGCTGGGTTTATGGAATGACGGCTATCGCAAGATCATCATGATCAACAACCACGGCCATCTGTGGATGCTCGAATCGGCGATCCACGAATTCATGAAACGCTTTCAACTGCCCGGCATTTTTCAGATTCTGGACTGGCATCGGGCGGTCAGAGAATTTTTTACGCCCGTAGGCCGCAGCGACAGCCTGGAAACCAATTTTATACACGCCGACGAAAGCGAAACCTCCGTCGCCCAACTCCTGTTTCCGGAAATGGTGGACATGAGCGTGGTCGAGGATGCTGAAGGCGAGCCATTTCTGCCCGAAGGCCATTTCGACACATCGGTCGATCCTTTCCGCCGACCGCATCGATGGTCGGAAGGCGAAGGGCATTTTGCCATCGAGCGGGCAGCCACCCCGCAGGGTGTCGTCGGAAAGCCGAGTCTGGCAACCCCGGAAAAAGCCAAGCGCCCGATTGCAGCCATCCTGAAATATCTGACCCTGCTCCATGATCACATTTTAGAAGCATTTCCGGCCGGCATCGTCCCGCCGGTTGAAAAGGTGACACTGCGCACGGCTGAGGAAATGGCGCCCTTTCTCAAGGAACCTTTCAGCCAAGGCTGGAAATCGGTTTATGAACTGCCGCATATCGGCCCGTTTCATAAAGGATAAGTGCCATCATGCAGCTGTCAATCGTCGTATCCACCCATCAAGCCAGTTTCAATGCCGTCGCCTTTAAAGGCAATCTGGCCGCCAGTGTGTCCCAAATTGCCGCATTAGGCTACGACGGTGTTGAACTGGCTATCCGTGATCCCAGGCTGGTCGATCCCGAAGAGATCCTGCAGGTGATGTCCGAGCATCACCTGGCGGCCCCGGCCATCGGCACCGGCCAGGCCTGGGGCGAAGAAAAACTTTCATTTACCGATCCGGATGCAGCCGTCCGTGGGGCGGCTATTGAGCGACTGGAATCCCACATTCCGGTTGCCCGACGGTTAGGAGCCACGATCATCGTCGGTCTTATTCGAGGTATCGGCGGCCGCAGCTCCCCCCGCAAAGAAGAAAAGTGGCTCATTGAAGCGCTTCAGCGCTGCTCTGAGAAAGCCCTGGCGCATGGGGTAAAAATTGCAGTCGAGCCCTTGAATCGATACGAGTCCACACTGATCAACACGGTTTCCCAGGGACTGGCCATGATTGAAAAGGTCGGTGCCGACAACTTGGGCCTGCTTTTGGACACCTTCCACATGAACATTGAAGAACCATCCATTGACGACAGTATCCGGGCCGGTCGGGACAAGATCTTTCATTTCCATGTCGCGGATTCGAACCGCTGGTATCCCGGCGCCGGTCACCTGGATTTCACCGGGATACTCAATACACTTTTTAAAACAGGATACAACGGTTTTGTCTCCGGTGAGTTTATGCCCCAACCGGATGCCGCTGTTTCAGCCGCGCGGGCCATCGAATATCTGCGCGGTTTGAAGCTGGCAGATACCGGCTCGGGTTTAGTGGATCCCTGAAAATAAGGATCGTTGCTGCAAACGCTTTTGAGCAGGCAACAAATAGCATGGTTTAACGCACGAATTTAGGGTTCGCGATGAAATAACTTTACATTTTCGGGAAGGCGCCCGTGCGGCAAGGCGGTGAACAGCAAGCTGTTCAACCGACAAATAATGCAGCCGGGATGAATCGGCTCACGAAACTGTAAAGTTATTTTTGAGCGAGCCCCTTAACTGAGAGTCGAAAGGGGGTCAATTTGAAATCAAAAACTGCCTTTTTATACGGCCCGAAAGATCTGCGGGTAGAAGAGATCGAGCTTCCCGAACCCCGGCCAAACCAGATCCTGGTCCGGTCGAAGGCCTGCGGCATCTGCGGCTCGGACGTAGAGTGCTTCGAGGGCAAGTCCGCCGAAGGCCGCTATGATATCGGCCCGTACACACCCGGTCACGAATGGTCGGGGGAAGTCGTTCAAGTCGGCAGCGGCGTAGCCGGATTCAAGCCGGGGGACAAGGTAACCGGTGATTGTGTCATGCACTGCGGTGTCTGCCGCAACTGCAAAGACGGCTTGATGCCTTCGGCCTGCCTGAACATGCGCGAAGGCGGTTTTCGACCGGATTCGCCCGGCGGGATGGGAGAGTACCTGATTATCGATGAGCCTTTTGTCCATCGCTTTCCGGACAACTGGAACTGGGAGGAAGGCGCCTGGGTGGAAACCTTTTCCATCGGCTATTTCGGTATCTGGGGCAACGGCGGTTATGTGGAAGCCAGTGACGATGTGGTTATCCTGGGCGCCGGCCCGATCGGCTTGTCGACCTTGATGGTGGCAAAAACATCCGGGGCCCGGATCATCAGCGTCGATCCGCTTGAATCCCGCCGGCAGACTGCTTCCCGTTATGGTGCAGATGCGGTCGTCGATCCCTCAGCCGTCGATCTGAAAACCGAAGTATTCAAACTGACCGACGATCGGGGCCCTTCGGTGGTGATAGAAGCCTCGGGCAATGACCAGGCGATTGCCGCCATATTCGATGTGGCCGGACCCAGCGCTCGGATCGGTTTGATCGGTCATTCCGTGGGCCGAAAGGTCCCGGTGGAAATCGGATTGACGATCTGGAAAACATTGAGAATCACCGGTTCGGGAGGAACGAAAAACATTGCCCAAAGAACCATCCGGTTTATGGATCGTATCCGGGATCGCTATGATGTCACCGGACTGATTACCCACCGTTTTTCTTTTGATGAAATTCAGGATGCCTTTAAGGTGGCAGTAGAAGAAAAAGCCAATGCATTCAAGGTGATGCTCCTGTTTTAAACAAACGCCTTATGCGGGTGCAGGCAATATATCAGAGCACCCCTGTTGTTTCCGGTAGATAACACAACAACCCAAATAACCTAATAAACGAAAGGAGGTCCACTCAAAACCGACAAGGATTATTACCGACTCTCGATAATGAAAGGAGGAAAAAATGAAATACCCGCCAACTTCATTTTTAGTCGTATGCAGCCGTCCGCCGGATCGCGATTGAACGACTGGAATCCCACATTCCGGTTGCCCGAAAATTAGGGGCCGTGATCATCATCGGTCTTATTCGCGGTATCGGCGGCCGCAGCGCCCCCGCAAAGAAGAAAAGTGGTTCATTGAAGCGCTTTTGAAGTACCTGACCCTGCTCCACGATCACATTCTAGACGCATTTCCAGCTGGTACTCCGCCGCCCCGTGGAGAAAATATCCCTCGCGATCCTAAGGAACAGGCGCCCTTTTTAAACGAGCCATGGAGCGAAGGGTGGAAATCGGTCTATGAGCTGCCCCATTTCGGACCGTTTCATTAGAAAAAATGGCGTAAGGAGAAGAACCATTAACATCTTGAGTGCCCCCAGTTTCATTTGCGGTATCATACGCGGGTGGGATGTAAACAAAGCAGCAAGGAAGGAGGTGATGGAAGAAAAATTATTCGAGTAAAAACCCATTGAGATAATTAAATGCAAATCTTAGATCCCAAAAAAGAAGGAGGTAAAAAAATGAATGGAAACACTGATATTGTCTTCAAGCGTATCTGTGCTATTGCCATGGTGGCGGTTTTTACCGCTTTAGCATGCTTTATGCAACCCGCCATTGCCGCTGACAAGCAATACCGCTTCGTGATGGTTTCGCATATTGGCTCGAACGATCCCAACATGAAGTGGCTGACGCTTTCACTGGAAGAGTTCGAAAAGAGATATCCCAACGTCAAGACAGAATACATTTCCACCAATCAACACAGTGTCCAGGAGCATGTCCGGCTGATCGAACAAGCCGTTGCCACCCGGCCCGACGGCATTGCGGTTCCCATCGTTAGTTCGGATGCAATGGAAGGGCCATTGCGGAATGCCATCGAGAGAGGTATTCCAGTGGTGGCCTTCAATATTCCGGATACCCGACCTGAGGGGCAACGTATTCCCTATCTCACTTATGTGGGCGGCGATGAATATCTTACCGGGAAGCGTCTGGGTGAATTTGCCATTCAGCAGGCAAACGCCGGTAAAATCCCCAAGCCCAAGAAGGTGATGTGCGCCAATCACGACGCGGCCCACACGGGCTTGAAGGCACGCTATCGGGGCATGAAGGACGCCATGAAAACAATTGGTGTAGAGGTCGAGGAGCTTTTCATCGGTGCGGACCCGGCCAAGGCGCGCAATACCATGAAATCCTATCTCTCCGCCAACAAGGATGTAAACTACATTTTTACCGTGGCTTCGTGGTCCTCACCCTGGGCCTGGGGCGTAGCCAATGATATGGGACTTGATCCCGATGTGGACAAAAAAGGCATGACCATTATTTGCGTGGATGCAAGCCCCGTAGCCCTGGGTGGTATCAAGCGCGGTCACGTGCTGGCGACCAACAGTCAGGGATTCTGGCTGCAAGGCTATGCTCCCATGGAATGGCTCTACTGGTACCACGCGCTCGGCTACAGACCCCAGTCGGATATCATCACCGGTCCGATCATCGTATCAAAAGACAACATCGATCACTGGGAAAAGTTCGTCCGTAAAATTTTCGGTAAAGTTTACGACGAACAGGATACCTGGTAGGAAGCCCCTTATCTATCGCGGCCCTACTTTAAACCTAAAATCATACGTATTCTCTTTCAACGGGTGGCCCGGTGTATTATCCTCTACGTCGGTTTCCACCCGTTGGAGAGAAGTGGCAAATCTTGTGCAACCTATAATCCACAGGATAGGGGATATTACATTATGCGAGCAATAATGAATAAATTCTCCCAACGCCAGGACTTTGGTGCAATTGTTAGCGCCAGTATCCTTTTCGTTGTGTTTGCGGTCATTGATCCTTCCGGTTGGCTCTCTCGAAGCACCTTTGGTAATGTTTTTCATTTCAGCGCGATACTGGGATTTTTAGCCATGGGAGAGGCCCTGGTTCTCATTTCAAAAGAGATCGACTTGTCGCTGGGATCGATTTACGGACTTGTGGGTGTGGCATTTATCACGCTGGCGGAACCAATGGGTATTGTCGGGGCTTTTTTCGCTGCGATGGTCCTTGCTCTTCTGCTGGGTGGGATAAATGCTTTCATCATCCTGAGAGGAAATCTTCCGTCCATGATCGTAACGCTGTCTACCTTGTTTGCCTATCGCGGTATCATTTACGTTTGGACGGGTGGTACGGTAAAGTCTTTTTCCGAAGACTTGCGCGAGCACTGGCTTACGCGGCTTTTCGGCGGGGAATTCTTCGGGATTGAAAACGCAGTGGTTTGGGTGGTCTTGTTTCTTTTCATCCTGAACACCATGCTGCAGCGAACGCGGACCGGTAATCATCTGCTCGCCGTAGGAGGGGACGAAGAATCGGCGCTCTCCCACGGCGTCAACGTGGTGCGGACAAAAACAAAGGCATACCTGCTGGCCGCGGGTTTAGCAGGTTTATCCGGAATTATCACATTGTGTGACAAACCACAGACCCACGTTACCCTCGGCACGCTTATGGAACTTGAGGCGATTGCATCGGCAGTAATCGGGGGCTGTATACTGACCGGAGGCCGCGGCTCGGTCATTGGTGCCTTGATCGGGGCATTTATTATCACCAGCGTGCGCTATGAGCTCATCGCATTAGGTGCACCATCGGCCTGGTTCATTACCTTTGTGGGGATTGTCTTGATCGTCGCAGTCCTTTTCAATCAGGTACTGTCGCGGTCGTTGCGATCGTCCGCTTGAAAAATCATAATCTCCATTTGAGAAAGGAGAACGATTATGAACGATACCCGTCCACTCATTGAAATGAACAACATCGACCTTATGTTTGGGACTTTCCAGGCACTGAAAAATGTCAGCGTCAGCTTTGACACCGGTGAACTGGTGGGGCTCGTGGGCGACAATGGTGCCGGCAAGACCACGTTGATCCGCATCCTATGCGGCATGTACGCTCCCACAAACGGGGAAGTCTACTTCGACGGCCAAAAGATCGATCGATTCAACCCGCGGCTTGCCATCGACCTGGGCATCGAAACGATTCAACAGACGGTGGGTTTATGCAGCAACCTGTCGATTGCACGAAATTTCTATCTCGGCCGGGAACCTGTCAGACGACGCTTCGGTCTGCCTTTTTTAGATTTTGAAAAGATGCGCAAAAAGAGCGAGCACGTCATTCGAGAATTTGGGTTGCGGGACAATGTGTCCCCGGATGACGAAGTGGAGATCCTTTCGGGAGGCGAGCGTCAGTCAGTCAAAATCGGTCATGCAGTTGAATTCAAAAATCGTGTCATTATTATGGACGAACCGACAAACCATCTCTCGGTGCGCGAGCGTGAGCATGTCAATAGTCTGGCTTTGCAGCTAAAAGAACAAGGTTTACTGGTTATTTACATCACCCACGATATTAACCAGGTACACGAGCTTTCCGACCGGATCGTGATCCTCGAGAACGGTGAAAAAATCACTGATATAAAAAGTCGTGATTGTACCGCTGAAGAGCTTGTAAACATCATTCGCCACGGCGGCAGAGTGGGCCTTACTGAAAATGGCGGATAAAGGGATGAAAGGATTAGACAAATGACGGCTTCATCTTACAAGCAATTTTTCCGACTTCACCATGAGATCCTCGTGGTGGGCGTCGCCATCGTTCTGGTTGCTCTTTTTGTGGTTATCTCCCGCGGCCTCTGGGCCTCGCCATACAATTTGGCTTCAGTCCTTCAAGTCACAGCTACATTAGGTCTCATGGCACTCGGCGAGTCTTTGGTCATCACCTCCGGCGAAATCGATATTTCCGTAGGCTCCACATTCGGTTTTTCCGCAATTACCTATCTTGGTTTGGTTCCTCATTTGGGGTCGGCAGCGGCATTGATTATCGCCTTGGCGGCTGGTCTTGGGATCGGGGCCTTGAACGGCTTCTTGGTGGTTTGGTTTCGCCTTCCGTCATTGATCATAACCCTTGGCACATTGCTCATTTTTCAGGGGCTCTGTATTGCCGTAACCGCGGGCTTCTCCTTCTCGATCCCATGGGCGCAAAGAAAGAACTTCGTATATCAGGTGCTAGGCGGGGGTAATTTTTTAGGCGTCAACACGGCGGTGTTCTGGATGCTGGGGTTCTTTATCCTGTTTCAAATGATCGTGTTTGCCATGCCCTTCGGCAACCGTTTGCTGGCAGTCGGCGGTAGCAGTGAAACTGCTCACTCACGCGGCATATCCGTGAGGCGCGTCAAGTTCGCGGCTTTCGCATTGTGCGGGATGCTCGCCGGATTCGCCGGTGTACTCGAGGCGGGCAAACTCGGCTATGCCGACGGCAGCATGGGCCGCTTGATGGAACTGCAGGCCATTGCCGCCTGCGTGCTCGGTGGCTGTGCCCTGGCCGGAGGTCGCGTATCGCTATTAGGGGTGCTGATGGGCACCTTTATTTTATGCGGTATACAGAGCTTTCTCGTTATCATGGGGGTACAACCCCAATGGTTCATGCTGGCGCTAGGAATAATCGTAATTAGCGCCGCCAGAGCGGACCGGCTTTTTAGAGACTGGGTAATTCGAGGCGTTTGATTCCGTTAAGGCCGGAGGTTTCCCCATATCCGAAATCATATTTAGGAATGATTTTTTTAAATTTCTCTAGGCTTTTAAGGTGGCAGTAAAAGAGAAAGAAAAGGCCTTGAAGGAGTTGAACATGAAAAATAGCACCAATCTTACATTCAATCATATTTGTGCTATTGCCATTGTGGCAGTTTTTACCGCTTTAATATGTTTCATGCAACCCGCCATTGCCGCTGAAAAAAAATACCGCTTCGTGATGATTTCGCATATCGGCTCGTACGATCCTAACATGAAGTGGCTGACGCTTTCACTTGAGGAGTTCGAAAAGAAATATCCCAACGTCGAGACAGAATACATTTACGCTTATCAATACAGTTTGCAGAAGCATGTCCAATACAGTGTCCAGGAGCATGTCCGGCTAATCGAACAAACCGTTGCCACTCGGCCCGACGGCATTGCGGTTCCCATCGTCAGTTCCGATGCAATGGAAGGACCATTGCGGAATGCCATTGAGAGAGGCATTCCGGTGGTGGCCTTCAATATTCCGGATACCCGGCCTGAAGGGGAACGTATTCCCTATCTCACTAATGTGGGCGGCGATGAGTATCTTACCGGGAAGCGACTGGGTGAATTTGCCATCCAGCAGGCAAACGCCGGCAAGATCCCTAAGCCGAAGAAGGTGATGTGCGCCAATCAAAATGCGGTCACCAGGGTTTGAAGGCACGCTATCGCGGTATGAAGGACGCCATGAAAACAATTGGTGTAGAGGTCGAGGAGTTTATCATCGGTCCGGAACCGGTCAAAGCACGCAAAACCATGAAATCCTATCTCTCCGCCAACAAGGACGTAAACTACATTTTCACTGTGGCTTCGTGGTCCTCACCCTGGTCTTGGGGCGTGGCCAATGAAATGGGGCTGGATCCCGATGCGGATAAGAAAGGCATAACCATCATCACGGTGGATGCGAGCCCCGTAGCCCTGGGCGGTATCAAGCGTGGTCACATACTAGGTTGCAACAGCCAGGGCTTCTGGCTTCAGGGCTTTGTACCCATGGAGGGGCTCTACTGGTACCATGAACTGGGCTATAAACCGCAGTCGGACATTATTACCGGTCCGGTCATCGTTTCTAAAGCCAACCTCGATCACTGGGAAAAGTTCGTTCGAATAATTTTTGGGAAAGCTTATGACGACCTGGATACCTGGTAGACATCTTTATTATAGTGAATGGAGATTATTATTATGTTGGCAGCCGTTTTTGAGGGTGATGGTCGGCTAGTTTTAAAAGATCGGTCCAAACCTGAATTGAAGAAAGATACCGATGCGTTGATCAAGGTAACGGGTGTGGGGATCTGCGGAACAGATTTGCATATTTTACAAGTCCCGCCAGCTCATCCGGCAAAGCAAAACATCATTTTGGGGCATGAATTTACCGGTGAGATTGTGGAGGTCGGCTGCCAAATTCCCGACTTTGCACCCAGAGATGCCGTTCTGATCGATCCCCACCCGGGTTGCGGACTTTGCCAAGAGTGTAAAAACGGTAATACGGATATTTGTATTCCACTGATCGCCTCCTCAGGGGAGCCTGGCCATCCCCGCACCATCGGTATATTTTCTGATGGCGCCATGACCAGTTATGCCATTGTTCCCCGGGAGTCTCTGTTTAAAGTAAACCCCAAGGTTCCTTCCCATATTCGCGCCCTGGCTGAGCCTCTGGCTTGTGTGTTGAATGCAACCAATAAATTGAAGGTGCAACCCGGAGATACGGTGCTCGTTCTGGGAGCAGGCCCCATCGGATTGCTATTCACCGCTGTGCTAAAGGCCAGTGGTGCCTCCAAGGTCATCGTATCCGAGATTTCCGATTTTCGGAAACAGGCTGCCAAGGCGTGTGGCGCGACCCTGGTTGTCGATCCTCAGAAAGAGGATCTCGAAGCCATTGTGAACCGCGAAACCGACGGCGGACCGAATATCGTGGTTGAGGCCGTGGGCCCCCTTCTTCCGCAGGCAATCAAGTTGGTTCGAACCCGGGGGACGGTTCTGCAATTTGGGCACGATGAGACCGTTGAGCCGGCCATACCGGTGGGAGTGATGCTCAAAAAGGAAGCCCAAATTTTGGGCGCCTTTATCGGCCGCTACAGTTTTGACCGGGCTGTGAAAGTCATGGAAAGCGGCCAACTCCCCTTGGACCGAATTGTTTCTCACCGCCTACCATTATCAAAAGTTCATGAAGGCATTGAATTATTACGCCAGGGCAAAGGATTAAAAGTTATCCTTGAACCTGAGGAATACTAAAAAAGGAGAGAACAGTATGAGACATACAGATCAGGTGGCCATCATCACCGGCGGGGGAAACGGAATTGGACAGAGCACATGTGAATATATGGCCCAATTAGGTTGTACCGTCATGGTTGCCGACATCAAAGAAGATGATGCCAAAAAAGTAGCAGAAGGCATTAAGAAAAATGGAGGCGAGGCTCTGGCATTGAAAGTTGACGTGACTAAAAAATCCGAAGTAGAACAGATGGTGGCAGATACCCTGCAATCCTATGGAAGAATTGACATTTTACTTAATAATGCCGGAACAGATATTAAAGGCCATATTACGGAAATTAAAGAAGAGACATGGAATTTTCTAATGACATTAAACCTTAAAGGAACATTTTTATGTACACAAGCCGTTGCCCCATCCATGATAGAACGCAAATACGGCCGTATTATCAATGTATCATCAATGGCAGGAAAAACAGGCGAACCATTAACCAGCGCATACTGTACAACAAAATTTGGCGTGGTTGGATTTACTCAAAGTGTTGCACTGGATCTTGGTCCACATAATATTACAGTAAATGCTGTCTGCCCCGGAGCAGTTGCCACAGAATTACATAAAAAAAGTGTAGCTCAATCAGCAGCCATTAAACGGGTTGTTGCCTGAATCGATATTTTGAGATCATAAACTTCGGTGAATGCATCATATATTCTGAATTGGGTTTTACTGCTGCTCAGCCGATGATTTCAGCTGGATGGTAAGCCGTATTC
>Ga0126332_10000094_pt1 | contig 36660 bp, 31 predicted proteins | sample InaspJWI42metaG_FD_94482 | JGI IMG/M metagenome (GOLD analysis project Ga0126332, IMG submission 94482) | Marine gutless worms symbiont microbial communities from Oahu, Hawaii - Inanidrilus sp. 2 OAHU.JWI-42 metaG | ecosystem: Host-associated > Annelida > Digestive system > Unclassified...
CTCATCGTAATCAACTGCCATTTAAGCGTTTACGTCAATGTCGAAGAAAAAAATTAAGAAATCTTGCGTTTCACTGGCTGCAGCGCTAATAACTAGGATTGGATTTGGGCAACAGACCGCCCAGTCCTGACCCTCCCTGCCGATGTAACAGTTGAGTGCGATGAAAACACTTCTCCAGCGAACACCGGTGAAGCCACTGCGAGCGATACATGCGGCGAGGTGACCATCACGTACGATGATGTAAGCGTGGCTGGGTGTGGCACCACGGAAGTTATCACCAGGACGTGGACGGCGACTGATGCCTGCGGCAAGAGCGCCAGCGCTGTCCAGACCATCACAGTGGTGGATAAGACTGCACCAGTTCTGAGCGGGATTCCAGCCGATATTACGGTGGAGTGTGACAGTATACCGGCTCCGGCCTCGCCAACCGTGACAGATAACTGCGATGCTGATGTTGGGATCGCATTCAGCGAAGAGCGTACTGATGGTTCATGCGAGGACGACTACACTCTGACGCGATATTGGACAGCCACGGATAGCTGTAATAACAGTGTTCAAGCTACACAGACCATTACGGTGCGGGATACCACGGTTCCAGAGTTGACGGGGATTCCGGCCGATATGACCGTAGAGTGTGACAATGTGCCGGTTCCGGCCCAACCGACGGCGACAGACAACTGCGATGCTGATGTTGAGATCGCTTTCGGCGAGGTGCGCGGCGATGGTTCATGTCAGGACGGCTACACTCTGACGCGATATTGGACAGCCACGGATAACTGTAATAACAGTGTTCAAGCTACACAGACCATTACGGTGCAGGATACCACACCACCAGTCTTGATTGGAGTTCCTGCTGACGTAACCGTGGAGTGCGATGCAATCCCTGAACTGGTAACAGTGACGGCTACGGACAACTGTGATGGGGATGTGGATGTAAGCTTCACTGAGACTAGGACGGATGGTACAGGCGACACGGAGACTATCACAAGGACTTGGACTGCGACCGATGCCTGCGGGAACAGCACGAGCGATGACCAAATTATAACTGTGCAGGATACAACACCACCTACTGCTGTAATGAAAAACATCACCGTTGAACTCGATGCTAATGGGAATGCCTCTATTACAGCAGCTGAAGTGGACAATGGTTCATCGGATGCTTGTGGCATTGCATCGCTTGTCGTCTCACCGAGCAGCTTCAACTGTGCGAACGTAGGTGCCAACACGGTCACATTGACGGTTACCGACAACAACGGCAATGTGAGCACTGCAACAGCCACGGTAACAGTAAAGGATAATGTTGATCCAATCGCTTCAGCCCAGAATATCACCGTGCAGCTGGATGCAACTGGGAATGCTTCTATCGCGGCTGGGGATGTGGATGCTGGCTCATCTGATGCCTGCGGTATATCTAGTCTATCAGTCGCACCCAACACCTTCGACTGCACCAATGTTGGAGCCAATACAGTAACTCTGACGGTTACCGACAACAACGGCAATGTAAGCACTGCAACAGCCACGGTAACAGTTGAGGATAACGTGGCACCGGTTGCAGTGGCTCAGGAAATCACAGTACAGTTGGATGTAAGTGGGAATGCCTCTATCACTCCAGCTGATGTGGACAATGGTTCATCGGATGCTTGCGGTATTGCAGCACTTGCCGTTTCGCCGAGCAGCTTCACCTGTGCGCATGTAGGTGCCAATACAGTAACTCTGACGGTTACCGACAACAACGGCAATGTAAGCACTGCAACAGCCACGGTAACAGTAGAGGATAAGGTTGCTCCGGTGGCAAAGGCTCAGGACATCACCATACAGCTTGATGCCACAGGGAATGCCTCTATCACTCCAGCTGATGTAAACAATGGTTCATCGGATGCTTGCGGTATTGCAGCACTTGCCGTCTCACCAAGTAGCTTCACTTGTGAGAACGTAGGTGCCAATACGGTCACGTTGACAGTTACTGACAACAACAGCAATGTAAGCACTGCGACGGCCACGGTGATTGTTGAGGACATCACAGCACCGGCGGTCACAGCCGCCCTCGTCCCCATCTCTGGCGGTGACGATGATGAGGGCCTATTCAAGGTTCAGTTCGGTGCAGAGGACATTTGTGACGCTAATCCTATCGTTACTGCTGTGATAAAGGCTTGCAGGAGAGATATTCGAGTCAAAAACGGGCAGAAGCTTGAGATTGAGCTCGAAGATGATGACTGTGAAATCGAGTGGGATGATGGAAGACTGGAGATCGAGGCGCGAAACGCGATGTTGGTGGTAACGGCTGTGGACGCCTCCGGCAATAAGAGCACGGCTGCGGCGGTTCCGCAATTCCGTCCCGTCGGTGAGGATGATGATGAAGATGATGATTCCCGCCGAGGAAATCGTGGTAAGCGTGACGATGACGATGATGATGACGAAGACAAGAAGAAGAAAAAGAATAAGAAGAAAAAGAAACGTCGGGATAGAGACGACGACTAGTGCACTGGGCCGGGACGAGTGCTGAATATCAGCACTTCGGCAAGCGTCCCGGCCAACATCTAAAAGAAAATGGGGTCAGCCCTCGAAATGAGACAATTCCTTATGTCCCAAGTAAAGGGCTGACCCCATTTTCACACTGAACACAAAAACCGGGACGTTGGAAGGTTTGATAGTGAGGAGCTGGTTTTCGAACCTTCGGTCATTTGAAAAAGCCCTCATGAAATACTGTCCAGATCCGGCAATTCATCGTCGAGAAATGCATTTTTACCTGACCGTCCCCATTTTTACCGGTTAGCTCGCGAATTGAAAATACCGCTGACCGAATTTGCCCGAAAACTTGAAATGACCATATCCGTTGTCGGCTATGCCGCCCAAAGAGGGGAAGCTATTGCCCTTCGCCATAATTTTCATATGCTTGAATGAGTTATTTAGTTACTTAGGGAGGTCCCGGTGCTATCAAGGTGCTCTCATAATTTAATGTGCTATACCTAAAAGTTCATGATATTTGTCAAGGGGATAATCATGATGAAAACTGACGCCAAATATAACTATGTTATTTTCCTCTATACTGGCATGGATGACATCAGCCTTTAATTTGTAATTATAAGGGGAGATGATTATCGTCATTTCCGCGCCAGGACAGACATCCATCGTTGATAGCCCTCTAGTTTTCAGGCTCAGCCCCGACTTACTGGCGTTAATAATCTCTGCTGTGTATTCGGAAATTGGATCAAGTTTAAAAGTAATTTCTTTTAAACAGTCCGGTAGCTTTTCAACGGGAATTCTACCATGGACTCTTCGCTCCTTCATAAGTTACTCTCCATTTTATACATATTTACACCTATAATCCAGCAGGATATGGACTAATTGAGAAACCTGCTTGATAATCAAATTATTTTAGATCATCGTAGAAACCCACACCCTTAGGGTGTGGTCATGTGGGATAGGCTATGCCGATCCCACATGGGTATGGCCGAATAGGCCGCTCACTGCTATCCTTGCTATGAGTTGTTGCCGCAACATTGATAACAAAGAGAGAGCAGTGAGCAGATTCCGTAAGTTAACACATAGTATATGGCACTGTCAGTATAATATTGTTTGGGTTTCCAAATACCGGTACCGAGTTCTGCGGGGAGCCATTGGAGATCAGTTGCCAGCGGTATTAAAACTAACCGAGATTGGGAACTAGCCCCCCTATGGGGGATTTACAAGGCCACCCCCTTTGGGGGTGGATTCTTTACATTATCGGGAAAGTATACAAAAAAAAAATTATTTTGTCACTTAAAAAAAATACTCATTTAGACGAAGCTGGTCAAAAAAAATAGTCTGAATTTAAGAATTTGTTTTGAAATTTTAAAAAATTGATATGATTATTTTTTAATTGATACAAAACCGTTCGTGCACAACGTGCATAGTGGTTCAAAAAGCACGTATTCCCAGGTTATGCACGTTGTGCACGAACGTCCCGGTTTTTTCGTATACAGGTAGTCGATAGCTCATATGCATGGCTGTGCGAACGCTGTCAGGAGTTGCTATCGAGGGCAAATGTCTGGGCCTTTCGGCGTCAATAGCTAGAAGAAAGGATCCGGCTGCGCACGAAACTGATGCATGGTAGCTATCAGGTTAGCCTCCTGGCCAGGGTCATCCTGAAACTCCTATAGGGTACTGACTTGTGCTCGACCATACACGCCATGGTCTTGGAGGTTCCCACACTGGTGCTGACAAGGAAAAGGCCAGTCTGATCCTCCAAGGTTCCAAATCACCCCAAAGTCAAACCTCTTACAGTCCACCCCGGACTGGCCAGACGAATTTCTGAGAGCCGATTCCAGTTTTCTTGCCGGGGGCGATGTCGCCGCTGTCGAGGTCTATTTGCCACGCGAAAGCCGCTTCTTCGGACACTTCGGACACTAACGTGGTAGAAGACCAATAGCGGGTCTCCACCTTCTCAAAAGGATGACCGCTGGGCAGGGCGGGGCCAACTTTCCCAAAATCGATCAGACTCTGCAGCTCCTTCACGTTAGGAAGTCGCCAATCGTCAATTTGACCCGCAGTGTATTCAGCGCAAGCGGAGTCTGTGCCCTCGTTTAACCACTCAATTGTAGTCAAAGCTCCAGGCCAATCCTTAACGCTAAAACAATTCGCATCCTTCAGCCAGATTAACGTGGTGAGCCTGTCATATACCGTTCCGTTACGCAAGTCGATGAAACGGAGCGCAGGCCATCGAACACCCGCCTGAAGCTCGCCGTCCTGTCCAGTGCCCGAGCAATCATCTGGCAAGTTATCAGTTTCATTCCAACACTGCGTCTGCCCGGTCCTTTCCACCAGAGCCTTAAAACCCCAAAAGGTGAACGCCGGCACAGCGGGAATCGCCACTAAGCCGAGCACCAAGGCCCCAACAATCAGCAGCTTAAGTTTGCTCATCGGTTTCATGGTCAACTCCTTTCCCTTTGTCATCTAATATTGAGCATCTGGGAGCGACTCTCCGACCGAGGCCGCTTATAACGTGGTGCGGTTTGAAAACTTGCGCCTACAAACAACTCTCTCCTCTGTCGAGGTCTTCACTACTTCCAAATGGCCGAAATCAGATCTTGTTAATGATTGAGAGCCTCTGTTTGCCTCCTTACTTCCCCCAGGCGTCTGAAGATAGAAGATAAGACATTGCTTTTTCAGCGCGGATAAATCGAAAATGGTAAATTGTGTATCGGCTTCAGCTTCCGACTTCGCTCTTCGAGCTTGAGGCTTCGCTTTAGAGCTACGACCCCACATGACGACGGGACAAGGCGGCCCAAGATATGGAAAATTACATTGGCAGAATCAATTAGTGCCCAATTAGCAAGGGCGGATTTGGTTGTCAAGGCAGATATTTTGCGCGGGTGCTCAAATTTTCGGCCAACTTGAGCGCAGCTCACCGCTTTGCCTGGGGCTGGATTTTTTTTACAGATAGGCTTCAACCGGGTAATCCACCGTAGGCGGATCAGGTAACCTGTCCTGCGAAGCTTCAGGAGCGAAGCCGGACCTGTCCTGCGAAACTTCAGCAGCGAAGCAGGATCATGCACGCCATGTGTTGGTGATTCGTCGTAAATGATAAAAGCTCCAATCGGCGGGCTCCTCCAAAGGCGTATTTACCACATGAGCCTTTGGCGGCACTTTGCGCTTGACATCCCACAACCCCAGGTGGTTGAGAATCTTTTTATTTGAGTAAATTCCGTAATATCTGATCATCTGCTCGCCCTTACTGGGGATGTGGGTCACCAGTTGGGTTCACCCTGTTAAATTTCCTTAAAGGGAACCCTATTTAACAGGGCGGGTCAGTCTAAGGCGTCGAATGGTTTCGTCGATGTTCCATCCTTACTTTGATAAATGACTTTTGCCATGCCGTTGGCTGACTGATCAGCCGCAATGTATGTCACCCCCTGGCCCAGACCGATCACCATTTCCCTATACTTTAAAAACCAGGTTTGGAATAATGCTTAGTCTAAATCTACGACAGGCAAACGGGTCGCACCAGGGCGAGCGCTCCTGCGAAAAGGTCATAGATCAACTAAGAGCGGAAGGATATGTCGTCGGAGATGATGACTTTAAACATATTTCTCCATGCCGCTTTGACCACATAAACAAGCATGGTAAATTTACTTTTTTACCCTTATTAAGTGCTAAACAATTGATACCGATCCTTGTATTAAGTTTATCTATTGAATCAATCGCCTGTACCATATCGTCAATCTTTAACGTTAATCATCGGAATCGGCCAAAATTTTTAATCATAGTTCTCGACTTTGCCATCAAAGCATCAGTCACCCATTTTCATGCTTTGAAATTGATATCGATACTAGCCAAAAGAAAAAGGCAGGACAAATAAGTCCTGCCCTCTAAAGTTAAAATACGATTATCGGTATAGAATTAATCCTTATCACTTGTTCTGTTTGCATCATTGCTTCTTAGCAACACCGCTCGCCACCGTAACATTTGTTGGATCCCCTACGATTAATAGTAACTCATTCTTTTCGTCAACGATCACGAACTGAACAAAAAAAGGAAGCTCGGTAGGATTACCAGGTAAAGGAAACGGGCCAACTAGAGGGTTAACAAATACTAAATCTATAGTGCCTGTGCCATCATCAGTATTCACAGTATAGGTGCAGCTCCCCCCATCCGCCTCGGTAGTTAACGGTATGACTAAACCACCTGCATTAAACCATGGTGTGAAAGTACAAGTTCCATCCTCATAGAATGTAATAGGACCGACTCCAGTCGCAGGAGTGCCGCCCATTGTGCCAGTGGCAATAAATCCCCATGCACCTTCAAGATCGCCATCATCATCGTCATCATCGGCGATGACCACCGTTGAGAGCATTAAGCTTACCAATATTGCCATGAATATTCTTAAACAAGCTTTCATAATAACCTCCTATTTCCGCTATTAGAAATTGATTTTAACTGTTTGTGATTAATAAATAAAAGGGACCTAATCATTAAATGAGACGTCACCTCCTATCTAGGAAGATAAGACACTGCTTTTTCAGCGCGGATAAATCGAAAATGGTGAATTGTGTATCGGCTTCAGAAGAGAAGATAAGACATTGCTTTTTCAGCGCGGATAAATCGAAAATGGTGAATAGTGTATCGGCTTCAGCTGCGGCCCAACATATTGAAGCTCCAATTAGTATAAGCGGTAATCATCTCGGGCTTTATTGTCAATATTGATCCTTTGAGCCGGAGTTGAAATTTTAGGCAAATTCGGGTCCGACTACGGTGGATTTGCCCGCGGCTGGGTTTTTCTTTACAGGTAGGCTTCAACCGGGTAATCCACCGTAGGCGGACCAGGTAACCTGTCCTGCGAAACTTCAGCAGCGAAGCAGGATCATGCACGCCATGTGTTGGTGATTCGTCGTAAATGATAAAAGCTTCAATCGGTGGGCTCCTCCAAAGGCGGATTTACCACATGAGCCTTTGGCGACACTTTGCGCTTGACATCCCACAACCCCAGGTGGTTGAGAATCTTTTTAATTATTTCCGAATCATCGATAAGCGCGATAATCCGCATAGATCCCAAACACTAAGGATTCACGAAGAAATAAATTCACATTTTAGACGTTGAGGTGCCCGGCCGGCAAGACGCGGAAGCACAGGAATATCAAGCATATTTCGAGCTTCCGCAACGCAGCCGGACGGGATGGATCGACGTTCAAAATGTGAATTATTTTTGAGAGAGCCCTTAGGGCACACAAATGGATTAACATTATTTACCCTGTTTAATAGGGTTCCCTTTGGGAAATTTAACAGGGTATATTTACTGGATTAAACGCGCCCAGTTTTTAGAGAGTTCGGCACGGCTTTGGAAATACTGAAGAAGAGATACGCCAAAGGTGAAATCACGAAAAACGAATTTGAGCAGATGAAAAAAGACCTTCGGGCTTAAGCAGAATTCAGATAAAACCTTTTCTCCAACTTATTTGGTGACTCAGCCACGCTTTAACGCCGGTGATATCCAGTTGAAATCTTGAATATTTGGGCTGTAACGAGCGTTAGCGATTACATGGCAAAGTTGAAAATTCTGAACGAAAAACAGGGCGGTGTCTGAATCGCATGTAAAATTTTCACATTAAGGAAAATAATGAAAGCCAAATTAATTTTGGTGTTCGTGATTATCTTCCTCATCAGCTGCCAAGACACATGCTTCAAATCCGGCGATAGTTCATGTTCTGACCATAGAGAATTTTTCATGAAACGAGAAACCGATGCCTGAGGAACTCTATTGGATAACTGACTTACGATTTCTATGCGAAATTTGAAGCGAAGCCGATTATTGATTTCATGGCACTGTTCGAATTTGATTGATAATTCTGGTCGACTCAGATAATTTGATTCCACGTCATAGCTTCTTATCGTTATGTTGAATTTTGAACGGCCAAAATACCTTTGATTACTATTTGAAATATGGTACGAACCGTTTAAGCAATCTGGTCCCAATCGACTCACTCAAACTGATCTTGTTTATTAAAACAACACTCCACCTGAAGGTGTTACACTTGATCCTGTTTTGAAGCTCTTCTACTCTCAATCGTTATTGATTCTCCATTGCTCGCTAGTTTGTTAAATGGCAGAGGAATGAGATGACGGAAGGTATGTTAGCTGATTGGGAGGTTAGGTACATAGGCAATTAGCATGTGCTTTTAATCCCATTAGAGGCATGGAAGGAGGTTGGAAAATGATACGTTTAATTTCTATCAGTTTAATTGGGTTGGTCATGTTTCTCCAGGTGGCGGATGCTGAGGAGAAAACCATCGACATCACGAGTTGCCGTTCAGGAACAATCAATATGTTGACTGCTAGCAAGGATTTAACAGTCTATGGCATTGAGTTAAAGGGCATCACCCGAAGTAACCACGAGAATAAATTTGGCGATAACTTCACTGACAAGTGTATAGGTGTCATACGTGCAAAGCCCGGTGAGAGAATGGGAAACGGATACTGTAAATATTTAGACCCTAATGGGGGCATTTTTATCGTAGGTTGGGCCGGACCCGGTGGAAAGGAGGGGGGTACGTGGAAATTTTTGCATGGCACCGGTAAATGGAAAGGCATCACTGGCGGTGGTAAATACTGGCAAATCACGAGCGGAAAGCCTATAGAAAGTGGTACTTTCCAATACTGTACCCAAATAACAGGAACGTTTGATTTGCCAAAATAGAAATTTACTATTTACGAAAACTCGTTGTTCGTAGTTGATTGTCAAGCATTCTTTGCAGAAAATTACAGGCAAAGTCGATCGGCTCTGCCTTTCTAATTCTAGGTATCGATTTGGGGAGGTTGGGGACGCCCCACACATTTATAGTTTATTTCAAAAAGTATTACCTTAATTTTGCATGAAAATCTACTCTACAAACTCTTTGAGGTTGATTTAACTAACACTATTACCGAAAAATTTCCAATATTATTCGTAAACGAATTAAATCCGAATCAGAATTGGAATAGAAGTATATTTGAAGAAATTATACAAATGCCTTTTTCCGGTAAGGCGTCCTACCTGCGCTCCAGCCCAGGGTGTCTCGGTCCCTTCAGCAACGCAAGGACCTGCCCTCACTTACAACTGAGTTCTGGCTGGTTGTTGTCGCACCTTTAATTTGATTTTCAATGAGAAAGGAGAAGGCCATTTATAGTTCTTACTTTTAAACCTAACATACATATTCTTAGAATGAATCCAAGATCACCTCAGGAAATATCAGAAAGCCAAAAAATAACCTTATAATAACACAATGTAGTATAATCCTACCTAAATAGTATAATATAAATCAAATATTTTAGCTTGACATTATTAATCACTAATTTATATAAATAATTTTACTTTTTTTTTCTCACTCTGCGCTCACCTCTTCAAAATAGGAGATTCCTATGGAGAAAACCCTCAAATACATCCTACATTACTCCTAATGGGGAGATGTCTACCCAGTTGGGAGCCTCAACAACAACTTTATCATGTGTTACATGTGCCAATGATACACAATGGAAATTTTCATTAGCTTTGATCCCGAAATAGGGAGTTTTTATCAACTTAACAGGAATATACAAAGAAAGGAGTGAGCAGAATGGATAAAAAATTTCTAAATGGGACATTTTTACTAACCGGAATTTTTCTTTTGTCCCTGATGATGGGATTTCCAGCCTTTGCAGATGATGACGATGATAATAAAAAATCTTCCAGACAGCTTATCATTACAGAGGTCCATATTGATTTTAAAGAGGCAAAAATGATTATCAAAGGCAATAACTTCGCAAGAAAAAGGAAAACACCACGGGTGTATATGGCCGGTGATCAATTGACAGTATATACATATAACAACCAAGAGATTGTTGCCAACCTTCCCGATGTTCCAGCCGCGGATTACTTACTGAATGTTTCCACCGGGAAAGCGAAGAGATATAATGATGTCTTTAATCTGGCCATCGGTGCAGTCGGCCCAGACGGACCATCTGCTTATGAAATAGCTGTCGCAGAAGGCTTTCACGGAGACATAGCCGACTGGTTAGCTTCTCTTAAGGGTGATAAGGGTGACAAAGGTGATAAGGGAGACAAGGGAGATCAGGGTGATGAGGGCCCACGAGGTCCGCGTGGTTTCCCTGGAAAAGATGGTGTTGATGGTGCTGATGGTGCCCCAGGCGCTGATGGTACCCCAGGCGCTGATGGTACCCCAGGTCCTCCAGGTGCTGATGGTAAAGATGGTGCGCCAGGACCTGCAGGCCCACAAGGCCCCAAGGGCGATAAAGGCGACCAGGGACTACCGGGGCCAGGAGGGCCGGTGATAGTGAAGATTGAGGAATGTGTTCAGTTGGACGACGACTTGGCCTGTGAGCAGAATACAGTTATCACGGTGCCTGTAAGCTACGGGCTTGAAACAGTAATGGAAACGATAGCAGAGTCACAGGATTCCGTTAGAATCGAGATCACAAAAACCCAACCCCGGCTCATTTATCCATTAACGCACTTTCACACCGTTGCTTATTTTCCACATGAAGAAGTTATCGTTGTTCCAAATCAAATTATAGGTCTGATGAGTTGTATTGACAGTCCGTATGCCGATTGCCCGACATGCGGATGGACATACCACGGCGACGTTCGAATTGAGGACTCTCAGGGATTTTGCTGTAACAAGGACGCCGAGACACTCAACGATATAAATGAGTGGTACAGAGGAGAGGAGATACTATCCAGCCGATCTGATGTTTTAAATTCTTTTTCAACCGCACACTGTTTGAGGCAAGGTGATCTGTTCTTCCATGGTTATGAGATTGGTGTATTCCGTAAAACCTACGAGATTACTGTAAAGCTAACTACTATTGAAGGTGAGTCTCATACTTTCGTCCTTTCTCCTGAGAATCCAGTTTATAGTGATTCGATTAATCCATTCTTCGGAATAAAGGCACAGCTTCTTGACGATATCGATGAGTATCGGCATGCTCCCGAGCTGAGAAACTACATCTTGTATATTCCGTCTTCACCGGACAGCCATGAATATGTTCTGAATTATGAACAAAATATGTTAATAGTTCCAAGAGAGGAGGTGTCAAAAGACGGCAATGAGTTGGATAAGGTCGGCGTAAGCTTCTCTGCTTTCAGGAGGATGGGCGGTGACTGCAGAGTCACAAAAGCCGGAGATGGACTGCATAACCAGTTGTATCACAAGCATAATGCAGACCTACAGAGATTGCTGCATAACCCCAATGCGGAGACCACCTATCTTGTTCATGGAAAAAGAATGTTCAGGGAGATGGAGTTCAAACCGGGAAACGAAAAATACCTTGTGTACAAGATCGGGGACATCAACTATTCACGGTTGTCTCTTTCCATGGACGTGGACGCTCATCCTAGAATGATCGAAACCGAATCTCAGGGTATTATTACTGAGGCTTTCGTTGCTCCTCCGTTCACGTCCTTGTCTGACGAGGGTACATTGAAAGTCGACATCCAGAATATAGGCGGGATTAAAGCCGATTACATTGTCGCGGTCACGAACCCTGACAGTAGTCACATCATCCCTGCAATACCGACACAGGCCAGAACGTTAGAACCAGCACAATCCGCTACCCTCACCTTCGATGTTTATACTGCATCCAATCGGGAAGGTGAAAATCAATTGCTGGTTACTTTGAAGTCACCTACCGGCAAAGAATATGACAGCTTCAATGTGTCCTTTAATACTGATAAACATCATTCTCAGTACTCCTGGGATCTTCAACAAAAGAATGAAGGGTCGATAGTGGGGGATTAAAAGCAGCGTACGCTGGCTGGAACCGTTTTTGAGGGCAATTATTTTTCAGCCTGGCAGGTGTTCTGCCCCTAAGAATCGCCAGGGTGCTTCTTACAGGGGACAATTTGGCGGAGTGGGATCGATGGAACCAACAGGATAGCTCCCGCGGATAATAAAGATTCGAAGATCTTCAAGGTTCTTGTACAGGTTGGCGTTCTTCCCGCTTTGATATATGACGGTGATGGAGCATCGGATGAATTGCAATGGTTCTCGGATGGAGATAGAGTGCTTCTAGGTCAGAAGAATTGCAAAAACCGAGACATCCTGCAGAACGTGCATAGTGACTCAAGAGGCACGTATTCCCAGGTTATGAACGTTGTGCACGAACGGTTTTTGTCATTATATATCATTCCATTTGATATCATATTTCGCCAGGTATTTCCGCAAACGATCTGAATCGTTGGATTTCCTTTTGTTTTTCCTGGAAAAAGCAAAAATCTTTCTGCCGGCTTCTGACATACTTTTTGATTCCTTGCACACTTTGAGAGCATCAGCCAGCTGAACTTTTTCAAAACGATCGAGTTGCTCGGCGTGGACTGCACCGATCACTTCATTTAAGAGCTTTTTGTCGATGTCTTTCTCAGCAGCATTCCACAAGACCTTTAATCTTGAAATTTCTTCCTGAACAACGTCTTTTGTCATACGGCCACCCGGGGCAAGGGTGGACATACGGGTAATGGCTCCGTTAAATAGATTTGATATGGATGATTTTTTTAGACTGTGTGAGCTGGATGTTCTAGAGAAAGTCGCCGGAAACTCCAAGCTTAACGTCGTGCTTGGTGAAAAGGGGCTTGCTGACAGAGTTGTGAATTTACTATGATCATTGTTGAAAAAAATCTTGAGGGGAAATGATAATGGTTACAATCGATGGCTCATATGGCGAAGGCGGCGGTCAGATCCTGAGGACTTCTCTTGCTCTTTCTCTGGTTACGGGAAAACCGTTTTCTATACATAACATCCGGGCCGGTCGAAAAAAGCCGGGACTCATGCGGCAGCATCTTACTGCTGTAAATGCAGCTGCAGAAATTGGCAAAGCTGCACTGGAAGGTAACAGTATAGGCTCACAGGCGTTTACTTTTGAGCCTGAAATGATCAAGCCGGGTAAATACCATTTTGCCATAGGTTCTGCCGGAAGTTGTACACTGGTTTTTCAGACAATACTGCCGGCACTTATAATTGCCGGCGAACCATCTGAAATTATACTGGAAGGGGGCACGCATAATCCGTTTGCGCCTCCGTTTGACTTTCTTGAAAAGGCGTTTCTTCCGGTTATTAATCGAATGGGACCCAAGGTCGATGCAGTGCTGGAAAGACCCGGGTTTTATCCGGCAGGAGGCGGCAGATTTAAGGTGTCTATTAATCCGGCTGGTTTAAAAAGGTTTGATCTTCTTGAGCGCGGAAATATTATCAATAAAACAGCCCGCGCTTGTGTTGCCAATCTGCCGGTCAACATCGCAAACCGGGAGCTCAAAGTTATTCGTAAAATGCTAAAATGGGAAAGAGAACGGCTCAAAGCCGTTGAAGTTGAAAATTCTCAAGGACCCGGAAACATCCTGACTGTAGAGGTTGAAAGTGATCATATTACTGAAGTGTTCACAGGGTTTGGTGAAAAGGGCATTTCCGCGGAAAAAGTTGCAAAACGGGCCGTAAAGTCCGTCCAGGAATACCTGGCCTTTAACGTGCCTGTGGGCAGGTATCTTGCAGATCAGCTTCTGATACCAATGGCATTGGCTGGTGGAGGTATATTCCGAACGCTTTCACCAACTAAACATACGACAACCAATGTTGAGATTATCAAAAAGTTTCTTGATGTTGAAATAGCTGTAAATGAATACGATCAGAATCAATGGGAGATCGAAATATGGAAATGAAGGCTTCTCTCAAGGCCGCTCTGGCTTGAAAGCAGCTGCAAGGTCGATCGGCTGGCCGTGGGGCGTGTTGAGATAAGCACGTCGCCAGGCCGCCTTGCGCCGGCGCATATCCTCGCCGCCTACGAGGCCCTTGGCGGCACAGATCCGTTCGAGGGCGTTGAGCCAGTGCTGGTAGTAAGTGTCCCCCTGGTCCGGATCGCCCCGCTCCTGCGCCGCCTTGATTTCCTGACTGAAAACCTCAACCCATTCCGGCCAGGTAAAGCAGCCGGCGTTCGACAGACGCACGGCCAGGGCGAAGACCTTGGCTTCCCAGGGCTGGTTGAAGACCGGGCCGTCTTTGTCCCGGGGCAGCACCGGAAGTTCGTCAAAGGATAAAAGGGTATCTTTCATCGGGCAGGCTCCAGATAATCTTCCCACAAGTCGACATAGACGGCATTGCGTCCCGAAGTGCGCTTGCCCCACAATGCCTCTGCCGTAAAGCGCACGCTGTAAAGATGCCGCCCTTCTTTTGATCCCTCGGCGTTTCGGTCCGGGAAGACATGGGCGCCGTGGTATTCGTGAATCACCCCTACGCGACCGCGCACATATAGGGGCTGGCGGGTATGACCCGCCGGATGCCGGTTGACCGCACGGACACTTTCGCCGGATTTGAAACGCGGCGGGGTGCTGATCGTCATCGCCACCGGACTCCCTTTGGCGATAGCCGCGGCAACATCCTCGGCCTTGAGGACACGCTGACGGATGGACTCGTTCACAGGTCCTGCAGCTTTGCCGGTCTTCAACTCCGCCGGATTCACAAGCTTCTTTTCGACCAGCAGCTTTTTAAGCCCCGTCAGCCAGTTTTCGTAGTAGGTATGCCGCAGATAATCTAGCGGATGTTGTCGTTCCCGGGCATGGCGCGACATATCGATATTCCATTTGCCCAGAAATCCGGCTGCCAGAGTCAGGCCGAACACACGTTTTTCCCAATCAGCGTGAAAGACCGGTTCCTCAGCTTCGGGTTCCGGCTTAATCGGGCCCAGGCCATCCATACCACCCATATCGTGTGCGCCGTTCATCCGTTCCTCCCTAAATTTTCAGGCGGTTTCGCCTTTTCGACCCCAATCATGGCGTTGCGGGTTACGAGTTGGCTGAGATCCGCTTCGCTCCAGCCCTCGGTGCCTTCAGGACGCTCCGGCAGCACCAGATACCGCATTTCCGAGGTCGAATCCCAAACCCGGATTTCGACGTCATCCGCTAACTCCGTGCCGAATTCTTCCAAGACACCGCGAGGATCAGCAACGGCCCGGGACCGGTATGGTGCGGATTTGTACCAAACCGGCGGCAGGCCCAGCACCGGCCATGGATAACACGAGCATAGGGTGCAGACCACCAGGTTGTGGGTGGTCGGCGTGTTCTCCACTACTTTCATATGCTCACCCTGTCGTCCGGTGTAGCCCAAAGAAGCGATGGCCGCCGTCGCATCTGCCAGCAGCCACTGTTTGAACTCGGAATCGCTCCAGGCACGCGCGACAACATTGGTGCCATTGCGCGGGCCGACCTTGGTTTCGTAAGTGTCGATCAGCACGTCGATCGCCGCTGGATCGACCAGGCCCTTTTCGACCAGCAGCGATTCGAGCGCCTGCACACGCAACACCAAATCAGACGGCGGCTCGGTATGATCGTGATCATGGGAATGATGGTGTTCACTCACGACGGTTTCCTCTCTTAAAGTTAACGCTTGTCGGTTTGAGACGAAATTTAATGCATTTTAATTAGCTAGGCATTTCACCCGTACTTGTCAAGCCGCCGTTCAAACGAAAATATTCATTAAATTTTCATTTCAAGTTTTCGGGCAAGATCGCGCAAGCGGCATTTTCAATTTGTGAAATTCGCAATAGCAAAACAGTACACTAGCATTAACGATGGTTTTCTGACGGCCCTTGCGAAACAGCTCAGCTGAATCATAGAAGACACAGGGTGGCCCCTATGTTTACTTTATCTCTTTATGACATGAATCGGTTGATCGTCATCCGACTCTCACCCGATATCGGATCCGCCCACAGCCGGCCAGTAGCGCGGGACACGCCGTTTCGACAGGTACGCTGCCAATTTGACAGCGGGGGAATGATTTGAGATAATTACATAAATCCAACCGTTGCGGGGCATAATCTTATTTAAAGAGATTTTGGATCCGGGCGATGGGATTCTGAAAGCACATCCAGGCCCTTCCGAATTCGAAAATGATGCTGGTGTAAGGACGCATTGCCCGGGAAATACTTAATGATTCCAAAAAAACTTCCGGTTTTTATCGGCGTAGCGCTGATTTCCATTGCCGCCGGCCTAGTGCCCCCCCGCGTCCAGGCAGGACTATTATTTAAAACATCTTCGTATTACTTCATCCTCGCCCTGTTCTTTATCTGGCTTGTACGTTTTATCAGTATATATCGCGTTCGATTGAAAGAACGACTGCTGCGCCATTATCCGGTAATTTTTTTCTCTATTGCCCTGACGACCCTCATTTTCATCAACTCGCCGCCCCAGTTTAAGGTGCTGGCCGATGAGACGAATCTGATCGGCGTATCGAAGATGATGCACGAAAATAGAACCACCATCTTGCCGATTGAAGGAATTTCGACAGAATACAGAGATTCAGATTACCTGACCATTCCGGATAAGAGACCGATATTTTTTCCTTTTTTACTTTCTGTGGTTCACTCGCTAACCGGCTATGCTGCCACGAACGGCTTTATTTTAAACTTCGTGATCAGCTGCGGTATTCTGATTCTATTTTATCTGACGACAATCCGTCTGCTGCCGATCACTTGCGGGTGGCTGGCGGTCTTGCTTGCGGTCGGTGCACCCATCTATATGATCAATGTTACTTCGAGCGGATTTGAAGCCTTGAATCTGCTCTTCATCCTGTTCTTTTCCCTCTTTCTGATCGAAGTGTTTCACTGCGGGGGCGAAATAAAACAAACAGAACTGCTGCTTTTAACCACCCTGCTTCTGGCCCAGTGCCGGTATGAGTCGGCGGTTTTTATCATCATAGTGGGTATTTGTCTCCTACCGTTGATGTTCAAAAGTAAATTTTTCAGCCGGATGTCCTATCTAACATGCATGATGCCGGTTTTCCTTATCCCGGTGCTCTGGCAGCGAAAACTGTTCATGGGCCAGGTCGAGTTCAATAGGTTCAGCCATGAAATGATTGAGGTGGCTGAGAAAACATTCAGTCTTGGGCACCTGGGTGCCAATTTTGATGACAATATTTTCGTTCTGCTCGGCTTGAATCCCGCTTACGGATTCACGCCGATTCTTTCGATTCTGGCCATATCCGGAATCTACCTGTTGATTAAAACGTACATCCGCAAAGATCCCGTTGAAGTCAGACCGGCAATCTTTGTTACCGTGACGGTGTCCGCTGTCTTGCTGTTTCTGATCATCTCATCATACTTCTGGGGCAATTTCGGTCTAAAAATGGACAACCGCCTCGCTCTGGCGTTCTTACCCTTTCTGGTTTGGCCGGCCGTCTATGCCTTGTACCGGATACAAAACAGGTTTGGCAACCGTTTCGCCGCCATCGTTCCACTCTTTGTGATTTTCCATATCATCTTTTTTTGGCCTATCGGATCACAACAGAGGCTGGTACATAATCTTTCTCTCCAGTATGAATACAACCGCGTTCTGGAATACCTGGAACCGCGTTATCCTAAACACGGCAGCACACTGATAATCGCTCAGCAGCCGAATCTGTACGTCGTTCACAATTATTCCGCCATGCGTTTCAACCAAATTCATAAAATCAAGGAGATTCTATCGGCCCCGAATCAGGTGGATCATATTATTGCACTGCAAAAGATAGAACTGGGAAATGGGCAGATAGCGAAAGGATCCGTCCTATCCGGACCTTTTGAGATTGAACCGCTTGAAACAATTCATCTAACACCCGAAGTAGGAATAAAGATATCAGCCTGCATACTGATCGATCCTAAAAAGGTTTCATCGCAGAAACACACAAATTGACGGACCTGCCTGCAACCGGCCGTACCAAGACATGTCGACAGCCGGTCACTTGATACCCCTTTCCTTTTTGATCTCATCACAGTAGGGAACCAGGCCATCCATAAATAACTAACTAATTCATTCAAGCAGAAAAAAGTTACGACGAAAGGCAAATTTTTCAAAATAGTTCTAAACGAAACCAGCCATTTTTTTCATTGACACCGCGAAAAGGCTAGTGTAGTTGCAAAATGGACAATAAGTATGAAATAGACTTCTTATCTTAATTAATCCTCAGCGTGGGAGCCTAAATTGACACGAACTTACCAATTAGATCAGATCAAGCAGGTCGTAGACAAATTAGATGTTGTCAAATATATCGAAGACGGTTTTGTCGCGTATTCACAGGGTCGGGTAGTAGTGCCGCCGGTAGGCGAAATGATCTTCGAGAAACCGCCAGGTGATGTCCATATTAAATATGGGTATATAAAAGAGGACGACTATTTTGCCATCAAGATCGCCTCCGGCTTTTATGAAAATTATAAAATCGACCTTCCCACCAGTGACGGACTCATATTGTTGTTTTCTCAACGTGACGGCAAACTGACAAGCATTTTGCTGGATGAGTGTTATCTGACCGATGTCAGGACTGCGGTGGCGGGGCAGGTTGTCGCAAACTATATGGCCCCATCCAAAATTGATAGTATAGGTGTTTTTGGTACGGGGGTTCAGGGCCGGATGCAAGTCGAGTACTTGAAAACGGTTGTGGATTGCAACGATATCAATGTGTGGGGGCGCCACCAGGATAGTCTTGACACATACAAACGGGACATGGAAAAACTCGGCTACACGGTCCAAACGACGACAGACGCTGGCAAAGTTACCGAAAAATGCCGTTTGATCATTACGGCAACTCCTTCCCAGATCCCGCTCATAGATGTCAGTCAGATAAAACCGGGCACCCATATCACGGCCATGGGCTCGGATACCCACTTGAAGCAGGAGTTAGACCCTAAAATCCTGCAAACAGCCGACGTGGTTGTGGCCGATAGTATCGAGCAATGCCTGACCCGCGGTGAAATTTCCAAAACACTTCAGGCGGGCCTTATCGATAAGGAAGATCTCATTGAGCTAGGTGATGTGATTGCCGGTCACCAATCTGGACGAACATCTGATGTTCAGATAACGGTGGCTGATTTGACCGGTGTGGCAGTACAGGATATCCAGATCGCAAAGGCAGTCCACGAAGCACTCCTTCAAACCGATTTTGGTGATGAATAGACAGGCTTACCTGAGTTTTACACGAAAATAATCCCTTAGTGAAGTTTGATGCCAGGTTGCCGCAAGATACCTGGAGCGAAAATTGTTGCTTTAAAATTCAGGTATTGATTTTAATCAGGTTCTCCATGATGGAGGCCGGACGAACCGCAGCAGGTCTCGTGGCGTTTTTGCCACAGCTGCTTGTCGGTAGAATGGATATTAACACAAGGCACAGGAGGGTAAGGAAATGAAAAAACTTTTTCTCGGTCAAATCCTCTCCCATTGATCCGGAGGACATCGTGAACGCATCAGAATTCAGTCGGTTTACCGAATGCGGCGCGCGGGCAGTCGCCGCCAGCGGAGCCCTTATTCGTGAATATATCCGTAAACCTTTCCAGGTCGAAGTCAAGGGGGACGGCAGCCCGTCAACCTCAGTCGATCAGACGGTTGAGGATCGAATGCGAGAGATTATTTCTGCAGAGCATCCTGACCACGGCATCCTTGGAGAAGAGCGCAAGGCAACTGCTCCCGACAATGAATTTGTGTGGGCGATCGACCCGATTGACGGAACACTGCCGTTCTTAGCGGGTATTCCGGTATTCGGTACGTTGCTGGCCCTGCTGCACAACGGGGCTCCGGTTCTTGGGATTATCGATATGCCGATGACCGCCGAGCGCTGGATTGGCGCGAACGGACGCCAAACGACCAGAAACGGCCGGCCGGTCCACACGCGCGGCTGCGCGGATCTTTCGATGGCACTGATGTCGACCAGTAATCCCGATTACTTTGACCACACCAATACACCGGCACTGGAACGCTTGAAGCAAGCCACCCGCTTTACCGTCTATGGTGGCAGCTGTATGTTCTATGCCCAGATTGCTTCGGGGCGGGTCGACATCTGCATCGATGTCGGATTCAAGGCCTGGGATTATATGGCTCTGATTCCTGTGGTTCAGGGTGCCGGGGAGGTGTTTACTGATTGGCAAGGGAATGCCGCGGGGCTGCACTCGGGCAGTCAGTACATTGCAGCGGGTGATCCGCGAATACACGAGCAGGCTCTCAAAGTTCTATCCGGCCAAACAGACTGAAATTGTGAAAAGCTAAAAATGACGGAGCAAAGCGACATCCATAATTCTTCAATTTGCAATCTTCAATTTTCAGTTCCGGCCTCAGGCGGATCCGGATTAGGGATTTAAAGCTGATTTTATGAAAGTCACTCTGTTAAAGTATATACCTGTTGCCGATGCTATCGCGATGCTCCTGCATCCATATGCGGAAGTTGTCATTCACGATATCATAAAGGACGTTATCGTACATATAGCAAATCCTTTTTCAAAAAGAAGGGTGGGAGATTCATCTTATTTAGGCCTTGACGGTGACGAATCCGATTTCGGGTTAGAAAAAAATGTTCTTGGCCCATATGAAAAAGAGGGCGATGATGGCCAGCGGATACGATCCATAACCGCTGTTTTGCGCGATGACGAGGCGCGGCCGATTGGAATCTTGTGCATCAATCTTGACTTTTCTCCTTTGGAAAAGGCCTTTGAATCGGCGTTCGAAGTCTTGAACCAATTGATTCGCCCTGCGGAAGTCGAAGCTCGTCCTGAAATCATATTTCGTGAGGAATGGCGCGAGCTGATCAAGTTGGAGATCCGAGCATTTCGCCTTGAAAAAGGGCTCACGCAGGATTCGATGAATGCCAAAGATCGCAGGGAACTGATGCGAAGGCTGGATCAAAAGCGGCTTTTTTATGCACGCAAATCAGTGGAGCAAGTCGCCAGTTATTTAATGATATCCCGTGCAACAGCCTACAAGGATCTAAACGAGATTAGAAAAGAGAACGGAAATTTATTCTAATATTGAAAGGAGTTGTGCGTATCCAATGACACATTATATCAGTACCAGAGGAGGCGTGGCACCGGTCGATTTTGAAACAGCTGTTTTGCAGGGATTCGCCGCTGACGGCGGTCTGTTTGTACCGGAAACGATTCCCCGGGTTTCCGAAGAACGGCTGCAGAAGTGGTCGAAGTTGAGCTTTGTCGATCTGGCTTTCGAAATACTGTCGCTATACATAGAACAGACAATCCTTTCCCCGGATGAGTTGCGACATTTGCTGTCTGACGGTTTCTATCGGTTCGAGCACCCGGATGTTACACCTGTTGTCCCTTTGGAAACGAAGCCAAATACATATATTCTGGAATTATTCCGTGGACCGACCCTCTCATTTAAAGATGTTGCCATGGGTTTTCTGGTAAACACGGTCGACTTTTTCCTCAAACGAAAAAACGATTGGGCTTCGCTGGTGGTGGCCACCACCGGCGATACCGGTCCAGCGGCTGCGCATGCATCAGCAGGGAAAAAGTCCATTGAATGCTGGGTGCTTTATCCCATTGATATGATCTCCGAAGAACAGGCGCGTCAAATGACGACCCTGGAAGCGTCCAACGTGCATGCCGTTGGTGTGAGCGGCTGTCCCGACGGCGGTGATGATCTCGATCTCGTATTAGCCCGGATGTTCGCCGACGATAATCTCACACGGCAGCTGAAACTCTCCAGCGTCAACTCGATCAACTGGGGCCGGGTAATGGTCCAGGCCGCTCACTATTTTTACAGTTATTTCCGGGTTGTCGATCGGGTGGGGGAGAAAATCGTGTTTTCAGTACCATCGGGCGCCTTCGGCAATCTATTCGGCGGCTATCTGGCACGCACAATGGGATTGCCGGTTAAAGCATACATTTGCGCCAACAATCAAAACGCGACTCTCCACAGAGCTCTGTCAACCGGTCATTTTACAAAAGAAGATCTTATTCCGACCGTATCTTCAGCGATCGATATAGTTGTTCCCTATAATTTTTGGCGCTATTTATATTTTGCCTCCGGAGGGGATCATGGCAAAATCTGTCAATGGATGGATGACTTCAAGAAACAGGGCAGCGTGCAATTGGATTCGCAGACGGCGGACGCGATTCGCGATGGATACATCTCAGCCTCTATAACCGACGAACAAACCCTTTCCACCATTGCCGATGTGTATCAAAGCCGGGACGGCTATTTGTTGGATCCTCACGCTGCCGTTGCCGTTGCGGCGGCGGATACGCTTGCAAACACCTTTGCATCGGATACAAAAATTGTATGCCTGGCCACCGCCCATGCGGCCAAGTTCCCGGATATCGTCCGTAAAGCCCTTGCTGTGAAAGGAGAACTCCCGGAGCAGGCAATGCATAAATCGATAGATCGGGCCAAAGAACTCTTCCAGCATGTGAGACTATGCGATTGCAGCAAACTGGCTCAAGCCTTAACACATGCTATGCAATCGGTGACTAAAAGCCGGGCATAAAAAGCGGTACGAACATAAACATACGCATTTCATTATTATTACACCCTTCAATGCATTATTTCATGGCCGTTTTTTACCACTATGTAAGTCAACTCCGGAAACAACATCCCCGATTTTTTTCTCTGCGATAACAACGAGAGTCTGCCAAATGAAAGGCCAACTGATCATAGCTGAATTGATCCATTTGCTTGATGATCGCTGAACGCACCACCTGCTCCGTACGCGTGCCTTCGGCGCTACAGTTTGAAAATATGACATTTTCGGTAAGGCCTTGCATGGCCAATTGATCGATGATAGGGTGGCTTTCCAAAATACGACCGATACATTCCAGCTCTTGTGCATGTGGACGATCGACGGTGGTGTGCATCAACCGCAGTTGTTTTTTTCTCTTTTAGCGCATTTTATGGCGGCTCCTTTTTTCCTTTTGATAGTATTTTTAATATGTTGTCAGCACTTTAATTACAATCACTAGATAAAAAAGTCCACCTTAAAATGCGCATTTTTTATTAATTTCGACTAGTTATATTACCGGAAGTCCACTAGTTAGGAATCTGTCAATTGACGATCCATCCGGGCAGCAACTTCAATCCGGGCATGCATTTTATTCAAAAGAAAAGACTTTCTAAGCAGGATTCGAAATGTTTTTAACGTCAGACGATTAGGAGACGTTTCAGATCATGCACCGTTTTAAATTCGTAATCTATCGACCAATTCAAATGATCCCAGTACTTATTGGGATTAGTTTGATCACCTTTATCCTCATCCATTCGATACCCGGTGATCCTGTTCGTATTCTGCTGGGGCCACGTGCAACCAAGGAGGTCATAGAAGCAGTCCATGCCCAGTATGGTCTCGACAAGCCTATCTATATCCAATACGGTTACTTTTTGAAAAATCTCCTTCATGGTGACATGGGCCGATCTATCGTTTACAAAATGCCGGTACTTGGATTGATCGCAGAAAGGATATCAGCAACAATTTTTCTGCTTGTTAACGGTTTGTTTTACGCGTTGGTATTAACCCTTCCTCTGGCAATTATAGCAGCCTTGTATCAGGGGCGCATACCGGACCACCTCATTCGGCTGGTTTCTACGGTTGGATTGGGTTTCCCCGCCTTCTGGTTGGGTATTATGATGATGATGGTTTTTAGTGTCTGGTTGGGTAAATTCCCAGTATCAGGCTACGGCCGGACATTTATTGAACACGTCCACCATCTTTTTCTACCATCTTTGACCATCGCCGTTGCTTTGTCGGCGGTTTTGATTCGTAACCTCCGAGCTAGCTTGTTGATGGAAATGGATTCTGACTATGTTGCAGCGGTCCGTGCTAAAGGCCTGCCTGAAAGCTGGATATTTATACGGCATGTGATGCGAAATTCACTGATTCCAACCATCAATTTGCTTGGGGTTAATTTGGGCTGGCTTATTGGCGGTACGGTGATTATCGAGACGGTATTTTCTGTACCGGGACTAGGGTCTTTGCTGGTCAGTTCAATTTTTACAAGGGATTACATGGTTGTGATGGCTATCACAATGGTTTTTGCCTGTGCAATTGTTTTTATTAATTTCACCGTTGATGTTATTACCGTTGCTTTGGATCCGAGGATTGAACTTTGAACATGACGACTCCGATAACGGTCGCTCGTCGACGATTTCGATTACGCTTTGGCGGACATCCACGTGTTTTATACGCAGGCATGTGTATTACAGTTTTCTGGTTTGTTCTAGCGCTGGGTGCGGATGTCATCGCCCCTTTCGATCCGAATGCACAAGATATTTCAAATGTTTTGGACCCGCCGGGTATAAAACATTGGTTTGGAACCGACAACTTTGGTAGAGATGTCCTTTCGCGCGTTATACACGGAACGCGTGTCGATTTACAAATGGGACTAATAGGCGTATTTCTTCCGTTTCTCCTCGGTACAATAGTTGGCGCTTTCTCTGGTTACTTTGGGCGGTTCATCGACATTATACTCATGCGCATTCTGGATGTGATGCTATCATTTCCGTGGCTTGTGTTGCTAATTGCGATTATTACCGTTTTAAAACCGGGCCTCGGCAGCTTCTACATTGCCATCACACTTGTTGGCTGGGTTTCCTATGCACGTTTGGTTCGTGCCCAGACGCTTGTATTGAAAAACAGTGATTTTGTTCAGGCAGCTGTCAGTCTAGGATACGGCCACCTCCGTATTTTGTTTCGGCATATCTTGCCGAACGCCTTGATACCATCCATCGTTTTTTCTATGTCCGATGTTGTTCTTGTCGTTCTTGCGGGTTCCTCCATAAGCTATTTAGGATTAGGTGTGCAACCTCCCACCGCCGAGTGGGGTGTCATGATTGCGGAAGGGCAGAACTTCATTGTAACAGCTTGGTGGATTACAGCATTTCCAGGGCTATCTATTGTTTTCATGGCATTCGGGTTTAGCCTACTCGCTGACGGTCTTGGGGAAAAGCTGGGGGTGCGTGAATGAGCACCAAAGTTTTGAAAGTAAGAGATCTGGAAGTGACCATAGACACACCGTCGGGTGTCTTGACAGCTATCGATAGTGCTTCCTTTGATTTGTACGAAGGAGAAATATTGGGATTGGTTGGCGAAAGTGGTTCCGGCAAGACCCTTACCGGGCGAGCTATCCTGCGTCTGCTTCCCAGTAGAAGGATGGCCATCCGACGGGGTACAATTTGGGTCAATGGCGAAAATATTACACAGTTTAATAGATCACAGATGCGAGGGGTTCGTGGGCGAACCATCGCAATGATCTTTCAAAATCCTAGCTCACATCTTGACCCTGTAATGACCGTCGGTAAACAGATTGCCGAATCCATCAGATTTCATGAGGGGGTGTCGTCAAAAGAATCTTTGTCACGCGCTGCCGAATTGCTTCGCCAGGTAGATATCCCAGATCCGAATGTACGCCTGAACTCCTTTTCCCATGAATTTTCCGGGGGGATGCGTCAACGAGCGATGATCGCCATGGCCCTCGCCTGTCAGCCGAAAATACTGATTGCAGACGAACCAACAACAGCCCTAGACGTTACCGTTCAGGCACAAATACTACGCCTCTTGCTTGAACTGCGTAAGCGCAGGGGCCTTTCCATAATTCTGGTTACCCACGATCTGGGTGTCGTTGCTCAAACCTGTGACACGATTGCAGTTATGTACGCCGGCCGCCTGGTGGAACGGGCTTCGAAGCAAGATTTGCTGTTAGGGTCTTTACACCCTTACACCAAGGGACTGATAGCCTCCCAGCCAGGCAAGGCCAAACCGCGCGAGCAGTTGCCGTCCATACCCGGTCAGCCGCCTTCACTCTCCAGTTTTCCCAGTGGCTGCCGTTTTCACCCTCGCTGTAAATATTCAGAAGAAGCTTGTAAAAAGGAAGTACCTGTTCTTGAGTTGGTGGGCCACAACCACCAAACAGCATGTCGCCGCTGGCATGATCTCGTCCAGCAAAAAGTTTTGGGGGTTGCATGAGTAATTTGCTGGTAGTCGAAAATCTCCATGTCCATTTTCCACTGCCGCAAGGAATTGTGGAGCTACTGAGCCGAAAACCACGACGAGTCGTTAAGGCCGTCAATGGTGTCAGCTTTCAGCTTGGGCAGGGCCAGACGCTAGGGCTGGTAGGTGAAAGTGGTTGTGGAAAGACCACCCTCAGTAGAGCCATGCTGGGTCTTGTAGATGTCGCCTCAGGGCGCGTGCGTTTCGATGGTATTGATGTTTTCAACCAAGACCGCATGACTCAACTTTCTTTAAGGCGCCGTGCCCAGATGGTGTTTCAGGACCCCTTTGCATCTCTCAATCCCAAAATGAGCGTTGGCAGCACATTGGCAGAAGTATTAAAGTTTCACCGGATAGGCCCTACTCGGGGAGTACCAGCACGAGTTGCCGAATTGATGGAGATGGTGGGACTGTCGCGAGATCTTACCGTGAGGAAACCAAGTGAACTCAGCGGTGGTCAGTGTCAGCGTGTGGGAGTTGCAAGGGCTCTGGCTGTAAAACCCGACTTGTTGGTGGCTGATGAATCCGTATCAGCCCTGGATGTCTCCATTCAGGCTCAGATATTGAATCTCTTCCTTAAGCTACAAAAGAAAATGGGACTAACTATGATCTTTATTGCCCACGATCTTGGGGTCGTGTGGCACTTGTGCCAGACCATCGCGGTCATGTATCTGGGACGAATTATCGAAATTGGTGCTTCCAGTGAAATTTTCCACAAGCCTAGACATCCATACACTCAAGCGCTTATCAGCGCTATACCACAAATAGAAACCGAAGTTTCATTGAGAACTGATTTGATATCAGGTGAACCACCTAGCCCCCTCGAAATCCCAAGTGGTTGCGCATTTCACCCTCGTTGTTTGCGGGTAATGAAGAACTGCCGCTCGGGCGCTCCGCCTGAGTTGATCAATATGGGTGCGGTACAGGTTGCTTGCCATCTATACAATAAACGAAACCATAATTGATTTTTTGGGGATAGAATGTGCAAGAAACAATAACGCTTCAACAAAAAGGAGGAGAATTATGAGACAGTTATTTAAGGGATTGGTCATAGCAGGGTTGTTGGGCATAATGATAGTCATGCCGGCAGACTCGGTATTGGCAGACAATGTCCTGAAAATAGCCCGTCAGCAGGACAGCACTACTCTTGATCCTATCCTGACGATTCAGAACGCCGATATCTGGGTTATGAACAACATGAACTCACTGCTGGTAAGAGTATCAAGGGATGGAACAACCATTGAACCCGATCTGGCAGAGAGTTGGAGCATTTCCCCGGATGGAAAGGTCTACACCCTGAACCTGCGGGCTAACTTAAAATTCGGCGACGGGAGTCCACTCAAGTCCAGTGATGCTAAGTATAGTCTGCTACGCCTGCGTGATAAAAAAGGATCGATAATGGCAGGTATGTTCACCGACATCGATACCATTGACGCGCCAGATGATCGCACTGTGGTAATTAATCTGAAACAGCGATCTGCTCCGTTCCTGGCGGCATTGGCCATGTTTTCCGCGGCCGTTTTGCCTGAAAAAGCACTGAAGGAACTCGGCGATGATTTCGGTTCTAATCCTGTCGGTGCTGGTGCTTTCAATTTTAAGGAATGGAAACGCGGCCAGTATATCAGTATGGTGAAAAACCCCTATTTCTGGGAAGCTGATCGTGTTAAGCTCGATGGTGTTGAGTGGTCGTATATTCCCAATGACAACACCCGGATTCTGAAACTTCAAACCGGTGAAGTTGATGCAGCGATTTTTATTCCTTTCAACCGGGCGAAAGAATTGGATCGAAACAAGGATATCAATGTCCACATGGACCCATCGAGCAGAATGGATCATATGCTGGTCAATCATTCACATAAACCGCTCGATGACCTGCGAGTGCGCCAGGCTATCTATTATGCTCTGAACCGTTAGGCAATCGTTGATGTGGTAACGTTTGGATTTGGCAAGGTCGCCAATTCGTTTATCCCGGCCGGTGCCATGTACTACAACCCAGATAATTTTGACTATCCTTATGATCCGGCAAAGGCTAAAAAACACCTAGCCGATGCAGGTGCAAAAGATTTGACGATAGATCTACTGGTTACAGCAGGCGATTCAGTTCATGATCAGATCGCTGTTATGGTAAAAGATCAACTCGGGAAGGCCGGTATAGGGGTCAATATAGTAAAACAAGAGGAAGGGCAGCAGTGGGAGAGTACCGTAGCTGGTGAGTATGACATTAGCGTTAACTACTGGACAAACGATGTGATCGATCCGGACCAGAAGTCGAGCTTTTGCGTATATGGTGATAAAGAAAATCTATCTTATTACACTCGCTATAGGAACCCGAAAGTCACTGCGCTCGTAGAACAAGGGCGAACTGAGTTGGATTCAGTAAAACGTCAGCAAATTTATCATGACATTCAGCGTACAGCCAAAGAGGATGTCCATTGGATAGACCTATATTATAGTCCTTTCCGCAACGCTTCACGTTCTAATGTCGTAAATTTTTTCCAGAATCCAATGGGACGTTTCATGCTTGAAGATACTTCCATGAAATAATGATACTTAGTTGCCAGAAAAAAAATGACGCCCTTGATTCGGGCGTCATTTTGATTGATGGGATTATTAACATGGGGGCTTGAAGAAACGACTATTTTATCCACGGTTAGCATTCAGGAATTTCATCAACACCTGGGCGTATGCTTCCGGCTCTTCGAAGAAGGGTGTATGGGAGCTGTTTGGGAAAACCACCAATTCGGAATCGGGCAAAGCCAGTTTCATTCGCAAGGCACAGTCGGGGGTCAGTTCATCATATTTACCTACGGTAATCAATGCAGGACAGGTGATGCGATGTAGTTCCGGAATTCGATTCCAATCCTTCAGGTTCCCGATATAAAGAAATTCATTAGGACCTTGCATCGTCATATAAGGGGCCATGTTCCAGTCGTCCACCGAACGGACTAATGGTGCCGGCCATTCAGCTAGACGACACACATGACGATAGTTAAGAATGGTAATTGCGGCCTGGTACTCTGGATGATCCAACGTCCCTTCAGCTTCGTGATGAAGCATCATGGCCACCGTTTCAGGACCTAGTGCCTCTCGATGGCGGTTGAGTTCACTGGTCAGATGCGGCATATCGGCGCACGTATTTGCGAGGCATATGGTGCGCAGATTTTCCGGATAGGTGATCCCATATTCTATGCTTAGCCATCCACCCCAGGATTGACCGAGTAGATGGACACGACCCAGATTTAAAGATTGCCGGACTGTTTCAACCTCTTCCACATAGCGTGTAATGGTCCAGAGCGACGAATCATCAGGACGATCAGAGGCGCCAGTCCCTAACTGGTCAAAAGCTACAACTCGAAAACCATGATCAGATACCCATGAATGGGATTCCCGCAAATAGTCACAAGGCAATCCTGGTCCTCCGTTCAAACAAAGCAGGGTTTCTTCTCCGGTTCCAAAACTATATGCCACGACCCGGTATCCGTCGACCGTGACGTCAATTGTCTCATCGGGTTTGCGTTCATCCCACATTCTAATAACCTACAATGGATTTATAAATTGTTATGTAATCTGAAATTCAGATAATGAAATTTAAAGAAAATGTATTTTAGTGTCAAGTTTAAATATTTATAAATTTGAGACAGGTCCAAAGAGAGATAACTACTTTCTATTTTTTTCTGCTAATACCAGAGAATAAGGAGGACGAATTCATGGTATCCCAAAAAATGAGAAAAACCTATTTAAAAAAATGCTTTGTTGGCTCAAGCGCGAAAATGCGAATTGCTGGCACCTATTCTATTGTCGCGTACGACAAAGAAGCAGGCCAGATAGGTGTTGCCGTTCAATCCCATTGGTTTGCAGTCGGTGCTTTAGTTGCCTGGGCAGAGGCAGGCGTTGGAGCAGTCGCGACCCAATCTTTTATAGAGCCCTCCTACGGTCCGTCCGGTCTGAATCTTATGAGGGATGGTAAATCTGCACCAGAAACACTGGCAATTTTGCTGGAAGAAGATGAGATGAAAGATGTACGACAGGTTGCCTTGATCGATTCAAAAGGTAAGGTTGACTCCTTCACAGGTATATCCTGCGTTGACGACGCCGATCACATTGTTGGGCACCATTTTTCTGTTCAGGCCAATATGATGGAAAACAAAAGTGTTGTCCCAATGATGAAGAAAACGTATGTCGGAAGCAGTGGGGATCTTGCGGAGCGACTACTTTTGACGATGGAATCTGCTGAAAAAGCAGGTGGAGATATCCGCGGACGGCAGGCGGCCGCTATGATTGTCGTCAAATCCGAGATAACCGGTAACTATACATATGATCGTGTATTCGATTTGAGAGTCGATGACCACCCTCAACCACTGGATGAACTGCGACGTTTGATTAATGTCGGACGAGCATACCAACATATGAACCGAGGTGATGATGTTTTTACCCAGGGTAAATTCTCGGAAGCAGTTCTCGAATATAAGCGATCTGCGAATATGCTGCCAGGGCTGATAGAGGCGAAATTTTGGCAGGCAGTCGCTTTGACGGCAGGAGATAGACTAGAAAATGCACGGCCTATTTTCTCTGAGGTTTTTTCTCAAGAACCAAAATGGCGAAAAATGGTCACGAGACTCCCTAAAGCTGGTATCCTGCCCGATGATACAAAATTAATAGATGATATTACTAGCATTACGGTATTAAAAAAGCGTTAGTGTACGCTTGTGATGAGCAAAAATACCATACGGTCGAAAAGTCGATAATGGCATTTTGTAACGTTTGAAGTGAGCAGCGGCCCAAATGAGTGTCAAGTTTGCACGGCTTTAACGTAAAACCGCTATCTTCACGCCGCTGTGCCGGGGCGTAGCTCACCAGAGCGAAGACTGGTCTGCTGCACTGGATTGATAGGCATTCTCATAGGACTTTTCGCATGGCCACACGCCGTTGAGGATCAAATCCTTTCTCTTGCTCTCGATCGAGAATTGAACGAATGTATGTATGAGCCGGATTTATTTTGTTTGTCCCGGCTGAATGAATCCCTTCGACAAGCGTTGAAAGTAAGTCCACTTAGGACACTGCGTCCCCTAAAAGGCGCTTTCATCGTTTATCGGCATCCGCCTCGATCATCTCATTCAATCGTTTACGGTAATAGAGGAAATCTTCCCACGAGACTTCCGGGTGGACCAGGTGGTCAAAATGGGGAATATAGCCGCCTTGAATCAGCATGAAGGGAACTTTCGATTCCAGCTCTTCATCGATGGCCGCCTTCCCGCCACTGATTTTAATCTTATCGATTCCCCCCGTTATCTGCAGCTTGGGATACTGTTTCCTGATGGCCACGATATCGCTTCCGGCCTGCACTTCAAAGGGATACATGCCGGTCAAACCGGCTTCAAGAAACAGTGGAATCAGTAGATCCACATTGCCGTCCGAATCCACCAGGATGGCGGATATACCGCGGGCTTTCAAAAAGTCGGTTACTTTCCGGTAAGCCGGCATCATGAACTCCCTGAACATTGCCGGAGAAATGAGCGGGCCGGCCTTGTAGGCCATATCTTCCCAGAAATGCACGCAGTCCACGGTTACCTGGGAAAGGGCCTGTTCGTAAAGAGCGATCCAGAAGTCGGCCAGGAAATTCATTATGTCACGCACGAGCGTTGGATCATCATAGAAGTTGTATAGCAAACGCTCCTCGCCCATGAGGTAACGCATAAATCCATAGAATCCATAGGGGTAGCCGCCGATGCACAGCGGATAGTCCCTGTTTCGGTAGGTCTCGACAAGTGAATCCCATTGTTCGGGAATTCTATTTTCAAAGTCGGGCTGAAATCTCTCTTCGATTATTCGTTCGAAGTCGGCTCTGTTTCCGATCTGCCAGTCGATGAATTGGGGGATACTCGCCCCCGTCTTATTGAGGCGCTTGTTTACACCGAATTCATCCTGGGTGATTACGAAATCTTCCGTTTCTTCAAACAAAACCGGCTCAAACAGTGGCTGGGGGCCCAGGTTCAGGGGCAGTGCGACGATAGGCGAATCCATGCCCATGACTTCATGGACATCCTGATCCCGCTCCCTGCTTACGGAAAGCGGGTCATGGGGTATTGCTTTGCCCCGAACGCCCATCCCCGGGTCTCCTGCTATGGACAATCCGTGGGTTTTGGGCAATCCTTCTTCATACCAGCGATTGACAGTTCCCAGCCAGTATCCCATCTCCCAAATCAGGTTTCGATCCGGTTTCTCGAAATTCATAATTGCATGAAATCGTTCACGGGTATTCATTGGTCCTGTCTCCTTGAGGCTTCAGTTAATCAGAACTAATGACTATCCAGATAACGAAAGCGCACTTTATAGTCAACAGCGGAAATCCTTTAATACCGAGGCATTAGTGTAAATCGTTCCGAATTTGTTTCCGTAGTTTAAGTACGACTCACTCCAAAAACGAATCACCTGATTTTTGGCTCTTTCTATAATCGATAATGCTTTTTGCAAGTTCCCCAAATCGTTCTGAACGACCTTCAATTGTTTCGATACTCTGTAAGATCATTTGGTCTGCTTCAGAAGATGAAATTATTCTTTCCTCCGACAAAGCCAAAATAAACGAAGCTAGTGCTAATTCATAAAGGATATCCCTTGCGTTATTTGCTGATTGTGAAAGTTCACTTTGAGATATTTTGGCTTCATTCACCGTGTCTTTGATTTCTCCAGCCAACAATCTGATTTCTTGTATTAATTTGACCAATTCTTTTGGCGTGTCTTTGGTTTCGACAATTGCCCCCGTCATTTCTTTAAACAATAAACTGCTGTTTTGCAGCATTTCTACCAATTCATTTGATGTTTTTTTGGTTTGAGCAACCCCTCCTCTCAGTTCCTTTATCAACTGTTTGCTATCTTGCAATACCTCCTGGCTGTCTGCCATGATTTTCAACCCTGAACTATAAAATGGTTTTAGTGAAAGAATCCCTATGACTAAAGCTATCACACAAGCGCCAACAAAAAGCGAAAGTGATATTTCCAAAATTTTTTTTGTCATACGATCCTCCTTTTTGTTGATGTTGTAAACAGATCCCCGGGTCGATTCGACGCCACAATGAATCCCATGAATCTTTCGCTCGATTTCTATTTTGGCCCGCTCCGGAGGATGATTCAACGCAATATTTGAGGAGAATGCAGAAAAGAGAGAGATAATTGGAGATTGTTCAGTTTTAGACTTCGATTCAGTGTTAGACTTGGATGCCAGATAGGCCGTTTAGTTTTTTAAAACGAAACTCGTAAAACTGTCAAGAAAAAAGGAAGTGAGCGTCAATTAATCTACACTGCCTGTCTGCCGCATCAGTAATCAGAGGATACAGAAGATAGGTTGTCAGTCCAAGTTGCTGACGTCAATGGAATTGGGATCGATAATTTCTTCACCAAAACGGCTCAAACGCGCCCCGCAACCGCACTGCTTTTCGTCTTCGCTAAGATCATGGATAATTTCGATGCGCGGCTCTGGATATCTGTTCCATGATGTCACCTCCTTGGTTTTGGACGACATCATGCCACAGCTTGCAAATCCTGTGAAGATGAGGTTAAATTGACGCTTACTCTGAATTCAATACCCAATTCACATTTCTGCATAATCCACTCGGGAAAAAGCGAGTTCTTATCAATGGAAGACCACAAAATCCTTATTTATCTAGCTCAGCTCTAACAGCTATCCCGAATTTTTCTAATATATATGGCTTTTTCAGATAGGCTCCCACACCCAAACTTTGAATCTCTTTGACCCGTCCCGATTCAGAGAATCCACTTACGATGATTGCTTTCTGGTTTGGATTGAATTCATGAATCATTTTGTAGGTCTCGAGGCCATCAATTCCTGGATCCATGATCATATCTAACACCAATAGATCTGCTGAATTGTTTTTCATGTACGCAATCGCCTCTTCACCACTTGAGACTGGTTTGACACAGTAGCCCAGTCTTTTTAACATTTGAGATGCTATTTCCCTCTGTTCTTCCACATCATCCACCACTAAAATAGACTCTCCCTTACCCATATAATCTTCAATTGGAGCGGCGGATTTATCTCGGGCTACCTCTTTTCTAGTTACTGGAAAATAAAGGGTAAAAATCGTCCCTTTTCCTTCAGTGCTCTGAACATCAATATAGCCTTTATGGTCTTTTACTGTTCCCCACACGACTGCCATGCCAAGCCCTGTTCCGCTTCTACCCATCACCTTCTTCGTATAGAACGGCTCAAAGATTTTAGCCATATCCTCCGCGGAGATACCGATTCCGGTGTCGGAAACCCCGAGAATAACGTAATCACCCTCCTGTGCACCGTCGAAACCCTTTATGGGGCAATCAATATATCGGTTTTCTGTGGATATCGAGATCGTTCCCCCGGAGGGCATCGCTTCAGCTGCATTTGAGACTAAATTCATAACGCTTTTGGATGGATGAGTAGGAGAGCCTAAAATAGTCAACAATCCTCTTGCAAGATCCGATTCGGTTTCAACATTGGGATGAAACTCTTTTAGCTTTGAGTACTCCGGAGATATGAGATACTCGGATACAATATCATTCAGGTTTACCACTTCATTCACAGCAACTCCTCTTCTTGCCAGAGTCAACAAATCTTGTACAATAGCTGCCGCCTTTTGTCCTGATTTTTGGATCGTTTCCATCGGTTTGCTCAAATGGCTGTCTTGAGGAAGATCTATCAATATTAATTCAGGAAGACTCACAAGCCCGCCTAAGATATTGTTGAGGTCATGGGCTACTCCCCCTGCAAGTGCGCCAATTGCTTCCATTTTTTCCGAATGAAGAAGTTTTTCTTCTAGGTCCCTTTTTTCTCTCTCAGTCCGCTTGTAGCTGGAGATATCGCGAATTGTGGCGAAAATGGTGGCTTTCCCATCCAAGGATATCTCGCTTGAATACACTTCGACATCTACTATAGAGCCGTCATTGCAAATATCTCTGGTCTGAAAACTGCGCTTTTTGATGTTAGGCCACATTCTGCGACGCTCGGCAAGGATTTTACGATCCTCCGGATGGATGATATTCATAATATCCATTCCAATTTTATTGCTCCGATCTTCGAAGCCATGCAGACGCAACCATGCCGGATTTATATCGCATATTTTTCCTTGCTGTGTCAGGCACATCGCTTCCAAGGATTCTCTGAAGAAGGTTTTGTATTTTTTCTCGCTTTTCCGCAGGGCCCTCTCTACCTGCTTACGCTCTTCTATTTCCTTACGCAATTTCTTGTTAGCTAATGCCAATTCGGCGGTGCGCTCTTCAACTCGTTTTTCTAAATCGGCTTTAGCCTCTAACAGTGACTTATTTTTTTTCTCTGCTTTCTTTTTCAAGTTTCACTTCTCCGACAATGTTAAAGCAATTTTTCTGATTTCATCCGGATCGAATGGCTTACGAAGATAGAACCAACTATCTGTCACTCTTATATTTCTAAGTATCTCTTGGAAAGGAACGTCGGGATATGAGGTGACAAAAACGATCTGCACATCTGAATCAACTCGTTCTATCTCACGAGCAGTATGTAACCCATCGCCGCCAGGCGGCATTCTTATATTCATAAAGGCAACCGCGAAAGGCTCACCTTCCTTCAATTCTTGCTTAACCAAAGATATTGCTTCTTGACCCTGCTTAGTAGTGACGACATTATACTTAATCTCTTCATTCGGTTTCCTGGTCTCAGGCGCTCGGAAAATATCTGCCTCCATTTAAAAAGGCGTAAATTAATCAAAAGCGGGCTGACGAGTAAAGATAAAAACCGAAAACCCTACACGATTGTATATCGTCAGGTGTGCACGATTTCATTAGCGGAAATATCAAAAAAGAGGGACTCGAATTTATTAAAAACCGAGAAATATCAGGGATATCCTACATATTTGTATTTTTCAGTTAGCAACTTTTATGCTATTTGTTCATCATGCCAAGAAAATCTAGAATAGATGCCCTTGGGGCGTTGCATCACATCATCGTGCAGGGAATTGAACGCTCTAAAATCTTTAAAGACGATACAGATCGCCATAGTTTTTTGTACCGGCTCGGGGCAATTATTCAAGAAACCAAAACCCGGCACGGATTTACCTATTCACAAGAGTTTAAATTTGATTCGAATTTTGAACTTAATATTGCTTCTAAAATTGTTGCTTTCTTTGAGAAAGCAGTTGCTTTTGACTGTCTTTGGATAAAAGGGATTAATGGTGAGCGTGCGGGGTCGATTGCAGTTTCGGAGATTTCAGAGCAGGTTGCTTTTATAAACTTCTTACTTGTTTTGAGAAAATTCAGGGGGCAAGGAATTGCACAAGAATTAATGAATAAAGCCATATCAGTAGTGTCCGGTTAACAATCGAATAATTTCAACTGGATATGGCCACTAGTAATTTGATTTTTGTAATCAACCTCTGTCAACGCTTGATAAATGGGCATTTTCTCAAAAAGCGATATA